>Ga0209278_1000381_pt1 | contig 37634 bp, 33 predicted proteins | sample JI81BgreenDNA_FD_187504 | JGI IMG/M metagenome (GOLD analysis project Ga0209278, IMG submission 187504) | Wastewater effluent complex algal communities from Wisconsin, to seasonally profile nutrient transformation and Carbon sequestration -... | ecosystem: Engineered > WWTP > Effluent > Algae...
GGGCCGATCACCTTGCCCGGCTGCGGCTCGCCGGACAGCGCGGAGCCGTCGGAGCCGCCGAGCGTGACCTGGTACCACTCCTGCCCGTCCTTGTCGACGCCCAGGATGCCGATGTGGCCGCTGTGGTGGTGGCCGCAGCTGTTGATGCAGCCGCTCATGTGCAGGTCGATCTCGCCGATGTCGTGCAGTTCGTCGAGGTCGGTGTAGCGCGCGAGCACCGCCTGGGCAATCGGCAGCGAGCGGGCGTTGGCGAGGTCGCAGAAGTCGCCGCCGGGGCAGGCGATCATGTCGGTGAGCAGGCCGATATTGGGCTTGGCCAGACCCAGGCGCCGGGCTTCGCGCCACAGCTCGGGCAACTGGTCGCAACGCACCCAGGGCAGCAGCAGGTTCTGGTCGTGGGTGACGCGGGCCTCGCCGCCGGAGAAGCGGTCGGCCAGGTCGGCGGCGCGCTCCAGCTGGTCGGCGGTCGCATCGCCGGGGGCCTGACCGAGGCGCTTGAAGGAGAGCGTCACCGCGCGCAGGTCGGGGTTGCGGTGCGGATGGACGTTGCGCGTGATCCAGCGGCCGAACTCCACATCGTCCTCGGCCGCGGCCTTGAGGATGTGGGCGATCTTGGCGTCGGCGCTCTGGCGGTCGCAGGCCAGCGCCGGCGGCTCGAAACAGGCGCTCACGCGGGCCAGCTCGGCGTCGGTGATGGTGTGGGGGGCGCCATCGCGCTCGACGATGTCGCGGTATTCGGCTTCGACCGCGTCGGTGAAGGCCTGGCCCTCGGCCTTCACCAGGATCTTGATGCGGGCCTTGTACAGGTTGTCGCGGCGGCCGAAGCGGTTGTAGGCGCGCACCACCGCCTCGAGGTAGTTCAACAGCTGGTTCCACGGCAGGAACGGGCGGATGACGGTGCCGATCAGGGGCGTGCGGCCCATACCACCGCCCACGCGGACCTCAAAACCGAGGGCGCCCGCGTCGTCGTGCACGAGGCGCAGGCCGACATCGTGCCAGGCGGTGGCGGCACGGTCCTCGCGGGCGCCGGTGATGGCGACCTTGAACTTGCGCGGCAGGAACGCGAATTCGGGGTGCAGCGTGCTCCATTGGCGCAGGATTTCGGCGAACGGCCGCGGATCGGCGACCTCGTCGACCGCAATGCCGGCCAGCGCGTCGGTGGTGATGTTGCGGATGCAGTTGCCGCTGGTCTGGATGCCGTGCAGGTTGACGCTGGCCAGCAGGTCCATGACGTCGGCCGCGCGGTGGATCGGAATCCAGTTGAACTGGACGTTTTGCCGCGTGGTGAAGTGCGCGGTGCGGTCGGGCAGGCTGGGCACGTCGCTCAAGCCGGCATTGGCCTGGCTCGTGTCGTGGTCCTCCTTGTGGTCGAAGTCGCGGGCGACCACGGCGAGTGCGCGCAGCTGGGCACTGCTGATTTCGCCGTAGGGCACCGCCACGCGCAGCATCGGCGCGAAGCGCTGGATGTACCAGCCGTTCTGCAGGCGCAGCGGCTTGAAGGCGTCGGCGCTGAGCTCGCCGGCCTGCCAGCGGGTCAGCTGGTCACGGAACTGGTGGGCGCGCCACTGCACGAAGTGGCGGTCGAAATCGGTGTACTGGTACATGGCAGGTTCAGCGAAAAAGGGGGGGCTCAGGCGGCGATGAGCTTCAGACCGGCGTAGGCCAGCAACATCGAGAGCAGGGAGCGGACGAGCCGCTCGGGCGTGTGGCGCATCAGGCGGGCGCCGAGCCAGATGCCCGGCAGCGAGCCGCACAGCAGCAGGCCGAGCAGGCGCCAGTCGACCGAGCCCAGGCTCGCATGGCCCAGACCGGCGACCAGGGTGAGCGGCACCGCGTAGGCGATGTCGGCGGCCACGATGCGCGGCAGGGGCAGCAGCGGGAAAAGCAGCAGCAACACCGACACGCCGATGGCACCAGCGCCCACCGAGGTGAGCGTGACCAGCGCGCCGATCACCGCGCCGAACAGGACCGGCAGCGCCGGATGGCGGGCGCGGCTGGCCTCGGCCAGGTCGCCCTGGGCCAGGTGGCGCGGCAGCTGCCGGCCGCGCACCGCCTTGTACAGCATGGCCGCGGCGGTCAGCAGCAGTGCCACGCCCAGCGTGCCGGTCATGACCGATTGCACCGCCGGCGAAGCGGGCCCCACGCGGTGCAGCACCAGCAGGGTGATCGCCGCTGCCGGCAGGCTGCCGGCGCTCAGCTGGGCCACCACGCGCCAAGGGACGAGGCGCTGCCGGGCCAGGGTCAGGGTGCCGCCGGCCTTGGTCACGGCGGCGAACAGCAGGTCGGTGCCCACGGCCAGGTAAGGCTTCACCCCAAAGAAAAAGATCAGGATGGGCGTCATCAGCGACCCACCGCCCACGCCGGTGAGGCCGACGATCAGGCCCACGGCAAAGCCGGCCAGGATGAGCGGGAAATCGGGCATGGCCGCGACTGTAGGCGGCACCTTTTATATCGCGAACGATTTTTTTCTCATGCTGCTATATCTCATGAGGCATATAAAGAGCCGCCGGCCCCCGCCCACGGATGCGCCCCGCCGGCGTGCCGAAAGCCACGGCCCCGCCATGAAATGCCCTGGCCGCCGCCCGGCAGCCGTCGTGAGTGCGCTTACCATTGCGCCCCATGCAACAGACGGTGATTGGTGTGAGCGTGGTGGGCTTTTCCGACGTGGAAAGGCACGCGCTGAACACGATCTTCCGGCTGTCTCAGGAGCGCGACCTGACCTACGCCCCCTGGATGCCCCTGAGCGCCCCCGGCGTGACGCCCCCGCTGGGCGAGGCCCCGGTGCTGCTGGTGGACGGCGACAGTGCCGAGGCGGTGATGGTGCAGGTGCGCGAGACGCTGCCGCCCGGCCAGCGCCTGATCTGGATCGGCGACGACCCGCCCCACCACGCCTGGCGTGTGCAGCAACGCCCGATCGACTGGGCCGCCTTGCTGCAGGACCTGGACGCGGTGTTCGCCGCCCACCGGGTGGACTCCGGCCTGCTGGATCTGGACATCACCGAACCCGCCCCCCTGGGCCCCGGCCTCGACCTGGACCTCAGCGGCGCCATCGTCGTGGCGCGCCGGGCGCTGGTGGTGGGCGCCTCGGCCGATGAGGCGGTGTATCTCAAGACCCGGCTGGCCCTGGCGGCTGTGCCGGCCATGGACGTGGCACACGACATGGCGACCGCCCACGCCCTGATCACGGACCATCAGTACTGCTGCGGCATCTTCAACCTCGACGCGGCCGGCCTCGACAGCTGGGGGCTCATCGGGCATTTCGTGCGCAGCCAACCGCAGGCGCTCACGCTGGCAGTGAGCGAACTGGCGGGCCCGCTGGGCGGCTGGTGGCGACGGCGACGGCTGAGGCGAGACGCGGCGCGCCACGGCATCGGCGCCTTGTTGCCGCGCCCGCTGCAGCCGCCCGAGGTGTCGCGCTGGCTCGACCTGCTTTGAACAGACGCGGTGGGCGCGCCGGGTGACGGCGCGGCCTCAGCCCGCCCGGCGCCGTGCGCGCCACGCAAACCGCGCCGGGTCCAGTGCCCGCCACAGGTCCTGCGGTGCCTGCACCGGCTCGCCATCGATGGCCTCGGCCAGCCGCTGGCCGCACCACGCCGCCAGCGACAGTCCCCGCGAACCGAGCGCGGTCAGGAGGTACAAGCCCCGTGCGCGGGGCCACGCGTCCAGCGGCGCGCGGGGGTCGCCGGCTGCCAAGGCCGGCGCGGCACCCACCAAGGGCAGTCGGTCCAGCGAGGCGCAGCGCACCTGGGCCCAGCCCGCCACACCGCCGGCGGCCCAGGTGAGGTCGAAGGCCGCGGCCGCGCGGGCGTCGATGGCCTGCAGGCGCTCGCGGTTGAGGGCGTGGTCGCTCTCGCGGACGGCGGTGTCGGTGGCGCCCCGCTCGAAGGTCGACCCCACGCTCCACAGACCGGCGGGCCAGGCCGCCAGCCCGGCGTCCCGGTACGCCGGCACGAAGACCCCGTCGCGGCGCTGGGGGCGATCGGCGGTCGGCGCATCGGCGTGGGCCGCGTCGCCCAGGCTCATCTGGCCCCGCACGGGGCGCAGCGGCAGCGCGGCGGCCTTCAGCAGGTCGCGGCTGCCCAGCGCCGCCGCCACGACGGCGACGGGGGCCGAGACCAGCGGCTCGCCCTGGGGGCCGCGGGCGGTCCACCCGCCGGCGTCGAGGGGCGTCAATTCGCTCACGAGCTGGCCCCAGCGGGCCTCCAGGCGGCCCAGGGCCGTGGCTTCGGCCAGCCACGCGCGAACGAGCGCGCCCGGGCGGACCAGAGCGGCCTCGTGTCGTCCGGGGTCGTGGTCGAGGTTGTCGACCTCGGTCGGGCACCAGCCGTGACCGGGCGCCACCAGACGCTGCAGCTCGGCACGGGTCAGCGGGACACCCAGCGCGGTCAGGCGCGACAGCGGCGTGGGCGATCGGGTGTGGTGGGGGCTGAGCATGCCCACCGGCAGGGCCGATGCCGCGGCGGCCGGCCCGCTGGCGGCGTCGAGCAGCGTGACCCGCCAGCCGCGCTGGGCCAGGGCATGGGCCACCGCGGCCCCCGCCAGGCCAGCGCCAATCACCAGGGCGTGGCGCCCGGAGGAGGGCGTGGCGCTCACGCGCTGTGCTCGGGCCTCAGCCCTGCGTCGGCGGCACGTAGCCGGCCGCTGCGTCCGCGCCTTCGCCGAAAAAGTGCTTCTCCATCTGCCGCGCCAGGTACTGGCGGGCCCGGGCGTCGGCCAGGTTCAGCCGGTTTTCATTGAGCAGCATCGTCTGGTGCTTCAGCCAGGCCGCCCAGGCCTCCTTGCTGACGTTTTCCCAGATCTTCTTGCCCAGTTCGCCCGGGTAGGGCGGGAAATCCAGGCCTTCGGCCTCGCGGCCCAGTTTGATGCAGTGAACGGTGCGTGCCATGGGGGTTCTCGTGGTTCTTGCGGGCGCGTTGAAGGGGACTTTTATATGGCCTGATTTATATTGGCCCAAAGAAAAGTGTTGTTCCTGGAATGAGGTGTTGTCGGCATGATGCGCGGCTTCGCCGCTGGCGCGGCGCGGGCCACCCACGCAGACAGGAACGCCCGGGACTGTACCAAGCCTCGGACGCCCCGGGCAGCGTCAGGGTCGCGCCGGGGGCCGGCAGCGGCCCCGGCGCGGCGGCTTTTTACAATAGCGGATTGCTTTCGCAGGACCCTTCATGAGTGCATTTCTCGAAGAGCGCGTGCTCAGCGTTCACCACTGGACCGATCGGCTCTTCAGCTTCACCACCACGCGCGACACCTCGCTGCGTTTTTCCAACGGCCACTTCACCATGATCGGCCTGCGCGTGGACGGCAAGCCGCTGCTGCGCGCCTACTCCATCGTCAGCCCGAACTGGGCCGAGCACCTCGAGTTCCTGAGCATCAAGGTGCAAGACGGCCCGCTCACCTCGCGCCTGCAGCACATCCAGGTCGGCGACACGATCATCGTCGGCAAGAAACCCACCGGCACGCTGCTGATCGACTACCTGCTGCCGGCCAAGCGCCTCTACCTGCTGGGCACCGGCACCGGGCTGGCGCCTTTCATGAGCATCATCCGCGACCCGGAAACCTACGAGCGATTCGAGCAGGTGGTGCTGATCCACGGTGTGCGGCAGGTCAAGGAGCTGGCCTACCGCGACCTGATCAGCGAACAGCTCAAGCAAGACGAGTTTCTGGGCGAGCTCGTGCGCCAGAAGCTGCTGTATTACCCGACCGTCACCCGCGAACCGTTCGTGCACCAGGGCCGGATTCCGCAGCTGCTGGCCGATGGCGTGATCGCCAAAGACCTCGGCGTGCCGCCGCTGAACCCGGCGGAGGACCGCGTGATGATCTGCGGCAGCCCCGAGATGCTGCGCGACCTCAAGGCCCTGTGCGAGAAGCTCGGCTTCAAGGAGGGCAACACCACCACACCGGGCGACTTTGTCATTGAACGCGCGTTCGTCAGCTGACTCCAAGCCCGTCATGAACGCTGTGACCGCCTGGTTGAGTAACCGTCCCCGGGCCGTGCTGGCCCTGATCGCCGCCGCCAGCGTGGCGCTGCTGGCTTTTGGCATGGTGCTGCAGCACGTGGTCGGCCTGGAGCCATGCCCGATGTGCATCGTGCAGCGTTATGCGCTGATCCTGGTGGCGGTGCTCGCCGGTCTGGGGGCGGCGCTCGCGGGAGCCCGTGCTCGCGCGGTGGTGGTCGGCGCGCTGGGCCTGTTCGCGGGCTTTGGCGCCTTCACGGCGGCGCGGCAGAGCTGGCTGCAGTGGTACCCGCCCGAAATCCTGACCTGCGGCCGAGACTTCTTCGGCATGATCGAGGCCTTTCCGCTCGGCCGCGCGATCCCCATGATCTTCCGCGGCAGCGGCGATTGCTCCAAGGTCGACTGGAGCTTCCTCGGACTGACGATTGCGAACTGGTCGTTCCTGTGGTTCGTGGCCTTCACGCTGCTGGCGATCTGTCTTTTGCTGACCCGTCGCAAGACCTGAGGGGTCCTGTCGCGAGGCACCGTGGAACCGGCTTCGCCGGGCCGCCGGCGCCGCCCCCGGAGGGCGTCGCGCGAAGCGCGGCGGGGATGCTTCAGAGTTTCTTGACCAGGACCTGGCTGCGGCGGTCCCAGTTGTACTTGCGCTTGCGCGCCTCGGGCAGCCAGTCGGCGCTGACCTGCACGAACCCCCGCTTGATGAACCAGTGCATGGTGCGCGTGGTGAGCACGAAAATGCTCTGCAGGCCCTGGGCCTTGGCGCGCGCCTCGATGCGCTTGAGCAGCCGCTCGCCGTCCCCCTGGCCCTGCGACTGGGGCGACACGGTGAGCGCCGCCATTTCGCCGGTGCGCTCGTCGGGGTACGGGTACAGCGCGGCGCAGCCGAAGATCACGCCGTCGTGCTCGATGATGGTGTAGTAGCCGGCGTCGCGCTCGATCTCGGTGCGGTCGCGTTTGACCAGCGTGCCATCCTTTTCGTAGGGCTCGATCAGCGCCACGATGCCGCTGACGTCGTCGCTGGTGGCTTCGCGCACGCTTTCCAGCTTTTCGTCCACGACCATGGTGCCGATGCCATCGTGGGTATAGATCTCCAGCAGCAAGGCCCCGTCCACCGAGAAGGGCAGGATGTGGCTGCGCTCGACGCCACCCTCGCACGCGCGGATGCAGTGCTGCAGGTAGAAGCCGGTGTCGGTGGGCTGCTCGGCCTTGGGCAGCGAGGCCAGCAGACGCCGGGCGTCGGCCAGCGGCAGTTCCGTGTCGATGTCGCTGTCCGGATCGGCAGCGTCGACGCGGATGCCAGGCACCTCGGTCAGGAACATCAGCTTCTCCGCCTGCAGCGCCACCGCCACCGAGGTGGCCACGTCTTCCATGGTGAGGTTGAAGGCTTCGCCGGTGGGTGAAAAGCCGAAAGGCGACAGCAGCACCAGCGCGCCCATGTCGAGGGTGCGCTGGATGCCGTCGGTGTCGACCTTGCGCACCAGCCCGGAGTGCATGAAGTCCACGCCGTCGATGAGACCGACCGGGCGCGCCGAGATGAAGTTGCCGGAAATGACGCGCACCGTGGCCCCTGCCATGGGGGTGTTGGGCAGGCCCTGGCTGAAGGCCGCCTCGATCTCGTAGCGCAACTGACCGGCCGCCTCCTGGGCGCAGTCCAGCGCCACCGGGTCGGTGATGCGCATGCCGTGCGAGTAGCGCGCTTCGTGGCCCTTCAGACGCAGCTGTTCGTTCACCTGCGGCCGGAAGCCGTGCACCAGCACGATCTTGGCGCCCATGCTCTGGATCAGCGCCAGGTCCTGCACGATCAGGGGCAGCTTGCCGGCGGCGATGGCCTCACCCGCGATGCCCACCACCAGCGTGTCGCCCCGGTGCTTGTGGATGTAGGGCGCCACCGAGCGGAACCACGGCACAAAGGTGAAATTGAAAACGTTGGACATGGGCGGGGCTGCAATCGGCGCCGGGCACGGCGCTGGGAACGGCGCGGGATAATCCGCGGCTTGCCGATTTTGACCGAAGTCCCTGCCTTGCCCGACACGCCGATCCACCTTGAGTTTCCCGATCACCTGCCGGTGTGCGGCCGCCGCCACGAGATCGAGGCGGCCATCCGCGACCACCAGGTCGTCATCGTCTGCGGCGAAACCGGTTCGGGCAAAACCACGCAGCTGCCCAAAATCGCGCTGGCCATGGGTCGCGGTCGTCTGCACGCCAAGCCGGGCGAGCGCGGTCGCCTGATCGGCCACACCCAGCCGCGGCGAATTGCCGCCAGCAGCGTGGCCAAGCGCATCGCCGAGGAGTTGCGTACGCCGCTGGGTGAGGTGGTGGGCTACAAGGTGCGCTTCCAGGACCGGTTGTCTGCGGGCGCCTCGGTCAAGTTGATGACCGACGGCATCCTGCTGGCCGAGACGCAGACCGACCCCGATCTGCGGGCCTACGACACGATCATCATCGACGAGGCGCACGAACGCAGCCTCAACATCGACTTTCTGCTGGGCTACCTGCGCCAGCTGCTGCCGCGCCGACCCGACCTGAAGGTGATCGTCACCTCGGCCACCATCGACGCCGACCGCTTTGCCGAGTATTTTTCGTCGGCCCGGGGGAAAGCGCCGGTGCTCATGGTGTCGGGCCGCACCTACCCGGTGGAGGTGCGCTGGCGCCCGTTCGAGGAGACGCGCGACCACGACCTGAACCACGCGATTGCCGAGGGCGTGGACGAACTGTGGCGGGGGGGACAGGGTGGGGACGTGCTCGTCTTCCTGCCCGGCGAGCGCGAGATCCGCGAGGCCGCCGACCACCTGCGCAAGCACCTGGCCCACCAACCGCTGCACCGCGACGCCGAGGTCCTGCCCCTGTTCGCCCGCCTGTCCCAGGCCGAGCAGGACCGCATCTTCCAGCCCCACGGCCAGCGCCGCATCGTGCTGGCCACCAACGTGGCTGAAACCTCGCTCACCGTGCCGGGCATCCGCTACGTGATCGACGCCGGCACCGCGCGCGTGAAGCGCTACAGCTTCCGCCAGAAGGTCGAGCAGCTGCTGATCGAGCCGATCAGCCAGGCCGCGGCCAACCAGCGCGCCGGTCGCTGCGGCCGCGTGGCCGACGGCATCTGCATCCGTCTCTACGACGAGGCCGACTTCGCCGCCCGTCCGCGCTTCACCGACCCCGAGATCCTGCGCAGTTCGCTCGCAGGGGTGATCCTGCGGATGAAGTCGCTGCGGCTCGGGCCGGTCGAGGAGTTTGCCTTTGTGGACGCGCCGCAGCGCCGGGCGATCGCCGACGGCTACCAGCTGCTGGCCGAGCTGGGCGCGGTGGACGACGCCAACGAGCTCACGCCGATCGGCCAGGCGCTGGCGCGCTGGCCGCTGGACCCGCGGGTGGGGCGCATGATCCTGGCCGCCCGCGAGCTGGGCGCGCTCGACGAGGTGCTGGTCATTGCATCGGCGCTGAGCGTGCAGGACGTGCGGGACCGCCCGATCGACAAACAGGCCCAGGCCGATCAGGCGCACGCCAAGTTTGACGACGAGCGCAGCGAATTCGTCGGCACGCTCAAGCTGTGGAAATGGCTGGAGGACAGCCGCGGCGGCCACGGCACGGACCACAAGCTCAGCCACCGCCAGTACGAGAACCTGCTGCGCGAGCAGTTCATCAACGTGCGGCGCGTGCGCGAGTGGCGAGACACCCACAGCCAGTTGCTCACCGTGGTGGCCGAGCACGGCTGGAAAGCCGCCGCAACGCCGGGCGCGGGGACCGGCTCGCCGGCCACCTACGAGGCGCTGCACTGCGCCATGCTCGCTGGCCTGCTGGGCAACGTTGGCTTCAAGAGCGAGACCGAGGACTGGTACCTGGGCGCGCGCGGCATCAAGTTCTACCGCCACCCGGGCGCGCACCTCAGCAAGAAGCCCGGTCGCTGGATCGTCTGCGCCGAGCTGGTGGAAACCGCCCGCCTGTTCGGCCGCGGCATCGCCACCATCGAGCCCGCCTGGATTGAGCGCATGGGCGCCCACCTGGTCAAGAAGCAGCTGCTCGACCCGCACTGGGAGAAAAAGGCCGCGCGCGTGTCGGCGCTGGAGCGTGGCACCCTCTACGGACTGGTGCTGTACGCCAACCGCCGCACCGACTACGCGCGGGTCGATCCCGCCGGCGCGCGGGCCCTGTTCATCCGGGAGGCGCTGGTGCAGGGGGAGTGGGACACGCGCCTGCCGTTCCTGGCGGCCAACCGGCGGCTGGTGCGCGAGGTGATGGAGCTGGAACACAAGTCGCGCCGGCAGGACGTGCTGGTGGACGACGAGGTGATCTTTGCCTGGTACGACGAGCAGGTGCCGGCACAGGTGTGCTCGGGCGTGACGATGGAGCGGTGGTATGCCGAAGCGTCCCGGGGCAACCCGGCGCTGCTGCGGCTCACGCGCGAGGCGCTCATGCGCCACGAGGCCGCGGGCGTGACGGCGCAGGCGTTTCCGCGGGTCGTCCGTCTGGGCGGCGTGGACTGCGCCGCGGCGTACCTGCATGAGCCCGGCGATCCGCGCGACGGGCTGTCGGTCACCGTGCCGATCTACGCGCTCAACCAGGTCAACGAGGAGCGGTGTGAGTGGCTGGTGCCCGGCATGCTCAAGGACAAGGTGCTCGCGCTGCTCAAGACGCTGCACCAGCGCCCGCGCTCGCGGCTCGTGCCGCTGCCGGCCACCGCGGAGCGGTGGGCGGCGGAACTGGCCGAAGAAGCGGTGTTTGGCCACGGCAGCCTCACCGACGCCGTGCTGAAGAAGGTGAGGGCGGCCACGCAACTCGATCTGGTGCGCGCCGACCTCAAGGTCGACCAGCTGCCGCCCCACCTGTTCATGCACCTGCGCGTGGTCGACGAACACGGGCGCCAGCTCGGGCAGGGTCGCAGCCTGCCGGCCCTCAAGGCCGAACTGGGTGCCCAGGCGCGCGGTGCTTTCCAGGCGCTCGCCGCGCTGAAGGCGGTGGCCACACCAGCGCCCGCGCCGGCCGCGTCCCCCGCTGCCGCGCCCGTGGCCCCGGGGGCGCGTCGTGTGGCGGTACCGGCGCCCGCGCCGGCTGGTCCGCCCGCCGTGGATGCCGCGCAGCGCCACACCCGCTGGGACTTCGGCGCGCTGCCCGAGCTGCTGGAGGTGCGCCGCGGCGGTCAGACGCTGATCGGCTTCCCCGCCCTCGTCGATGACGGCGACGCGGTGCGGGTGGAGGTGTTCGACGAACCGGACGTCGCGCAGGCGCGCCACCGCGAGGGCCTGCGCCGCCTGTGCGCGCTGCAGATCCGCGACGCGCTGAAGTACCTGGAGAAAAACATCCCCGGCCTGCAGGCCATGGGCGCCGCCTACCTGGGCGTAGACAAGGACCGCGGCGGCGGCACCCTGGACGAGCTGCGCGCCCAGCTGATCGATCTGTCGCTGGACCGCGCCTTCCTCCAGGACCCGTTGCCCACCGACGCCGCGGCCTTCGAGCGCCGCGTGGCCGACGGCCGTGGCCGCCTCAACCTGATCGCCGCCGAGATCGCGCGCAGCGCTGGCGCGGTGCTGGCCGAGTTTGCGGCCGCCCAGCGCAAGCTCAAGGACGCGCGGCCGCCCGCCGACGTCGCGGCCGATATCGCGCAACAATTGCAGCGCCTGGTCGGCCGCCGCTTCCTGACCGACACACCCTACGCCCAACTGCAGCACCTGCCGCGTTACCTCAAGGCCGTGCAGCTGCGGCTGGACAAGCTGCGCAACGACCCCGCGCGAGACGCCGCGCGGCTGGCCGAATTGCGCCCGCAAGAGCAGCGCTTCTGGCGGCTGGTGGCCGAACGCAAGGGCGTGCAGGACGCCCGGCTGCAGGAGCTGCGCTGGCTGCTGGAGGAGTTGCGCGTGAGCTTCTTCGCGCAGGAACTGCGCACCCCGCAGCCGGTGAGCCTGAAGCGGCTGGACAAGTGCTGGGCGCAGATCAACAGCTGACCGCCAGCCCCACCAGCCCCTAATCCCGTCGCCCGACTCGGCCTTCTTCCCCCGCGTTTGACACCCGCGGAGCCATCGGTTTCACTCGGCGCGGGCCGCACAGGTGGCCGACACCACGAGGAGATGACGGGCATGGATCGACGAGAGTTTGTGGAAGTCTGCGGGCTGGGCGCGGGGGCGCTGGCAGCGACGCTGGCCAACCCGGCGTGGGCCGCCGAAGCCAGGGCGCGCAGCTACGGGCGCGTGCAGCTGACCGACGAATTCGGGCAGCCGCTCAAGGCCAAGAGCCTGAAGCCGCAGGTGAACTACGTCTTCCATTACCCGTTCGAGGCCACGCCGGTGTTCCTGCTCGACCTGGGCAAGGCGGCCGAGCCCACCGACTTGGTCACCCGAGACAAGCAGACCTACCGCTGGCCCGGCGGCGTCGGACCCCGGCGCAGCCTGGTGGCGTTCTCCGCCATCTGCGCCCACAAGCTGGTCTACCCGACCAAGGAGCTGAGCTTCATCAGCTTCCGCAAGGGCGGCGTGGCCAACCCGCAGACGCCGTCGCTGGGCGACGACCTCATCCACTGCTGCGCCGATCACAGCCAGTACGACCCGGCCCGCGGCGCCCGGGTGCTCGGCGGACCGGCCGAACAACCGCTGTGCGCCGTGCTGCTGGAGCACGACGCGAAGACCGACCAGCTCACGGCCACCGGCACGCTGGGCGGCGAGCTGTTCGACGACTTCTTCAAGAAGTACGAGATGAAGCTGAGCCTGGAGGTTGGCCCCAACGCCAAGCGGGCGGTGCAGGGCCGCAGCGTGGTGAAGGAGCTGGCCCAGTTCTGCCGCAACCCGGTGCGCTGCTGAGCCACCGGCGCCGGGGCAAGACCGTCAGAGTCGCGCCAGCCGCTGCAGCGCGGCATCCAGCGTGTCGTCGCGCTTGGCAAAACAGAATCGGATGACGCGCTGGTCGAACCCGTTGCCGTAGAACGCCGACAGCGGGATCGCGGCCACGCCCACCTCGCGCGTGAGCCACTCGCAGAACGCGCCGTCCGGCAGTTCGCGCTCGGGCACCGCGAGTGCGCTGATGTCGGCGCACTGGAAATACGTGCCCTCCGAGGGCAGCAGGCGCAGGCGCGTGTGGGTCAGGCCGGCGCGGAAGCGGTCGCGCTTGGCGGCGTAAAAGGCACTGAGTTCCCGGTAGGGCGCCGGATCGGCCATGTAGGCGGCCAGCGCATGCTGCATCGGGGTGTTCACGGTGAACACGTTGAACTGGTGCACCTTGCGGAACTCGGCCGTCAGCGGTGCCGGCGCCACCACCGTGCCGACTTTCCAGCCCGTCACGTGGTAGGTCTTGCCGAAGCTGCTGACGATGAAGGCGCGGGCAGCCAGACCGGGGTAGCGGGCCGCGCTCTCGTGGCGGCGACCGTCGAACACCATGTGTTCGTACACCTCGTCGCTGATCAGCAGCACGTCGGTGGGCGCGAGCAGCGCCTCCAACTGCCGCATCTCCTCGGCGGTCCAGACCATGCCGCTGGGGTTGTGCGGGCTGTTGATCAGGATCGCGCGCGTGCGCGGCGTCATGGCCGCGGCGATGGCGCTGAAGTCCGGCCGGAAGGTTCCGGGCGTGAGCGGCACGCGCACCACCACGCCGCCGGCCAGTTCGATATTGGGCACGTAGCTGTCGTAGCAAGGCTCCAGCACGATCACCTCGTCGCCCGGGTGCACCACCGCGAGGATCGCGGTGAGGATGGCCTGGGTGGCGCCGGCGGTGACGGTGATCTCGGTGGCCGGGTCGCAGCGCCAGCCGTACAGGGCGGCCATCTTGTCGGCCATGGCCTGGCGCAACGCCGGCACGCCCGCCATCGGCGGGTACTGGTTGTGCCCGGCGCGCATCGCCTCGTTCACCGCGTCGAGCAGGCGCGGGTCGCAGCCGAAATCGGGGAAGCCCTGGCCCAGGTTCACCGCGCCGTGCTCGGCGGCCAGCGCCGACATGGTGGTGAAGATCGTGGTGCCCACCGCCGGCAGGCGGGAGGCGAGGGCGGGTGTGGCGGGCGGGGTGGCAACCGTGTCCATCGTGGGGCGGAGGTGGGGTCAGAGTTCGTAGTCGTCCGGTGTGCCGTTCATGGCGCGGTGGATCTGGTCGCGCGACAGGCGTGGGCTGAGCAGTTCGGCAAAGCGCAGCACGAAGTGCCGCAGGTAGGTGCCGCGCTTGAAGGCCACACGGGCCAGGTTGTGCCCAAACAGCTGGGCCGCCGGGCGGGCCACCAGGTCGGGGGTCTGGTTGTCACCCTGCATGGCCATCTCGGCCACGATGCCGACGCCCATGCCCAGCTTCACGTAGGTCTTGATGACGTCCGAATCGATCGCTTCGAGCACGATGTTGGGCTGCAGGTGCCGCATCGCGAAAGCCTGGTCGATGCGGGTGCGGCCGGTGAAACTGGGGTGATAGGTGATCAGGGGCAAGGCCGCCAGATCGTCCAGGCTGATCCGCTCGCGCGAGACCAGCGGGTGGTCGAAGGGCAGCACCAGCACGTGCTGCCACTCATAGGCCGGCAGCGTGACGAGTTCGGGGTAGTTCACCAGCGACTCGGTGGCCATGCCGATCTCCGCCACCTCGTCGATGAGCATGCGGGCGACCTGGTCGGGCGAGCCCTGGTGCAGACTGATGCCGACCTTGGGGTAGGCCTGGCGCAGCGCCGCGACCGGCCCGGGGAGCACATAGCGCGCCTGGGTGTGGGTGGTGGCGATGGACAGCGTGCCGCTGTCCTGGGCGGAATACTGCTCGCCGATCCGCTTGAGGTTGTTCACCTCGCGCAGGATGACGTCGATGCTTTTGAGCACCTGCTGGCCAGGCTCGGTCACGCGCTTGATGCGCTTGCCGTGGCGGGCAAAGATTTCAATCCCCAGCTCGTCTTCCAGCTCGATGATCGCCTTGGACACACCGGGTTGCGAGGTGTGAAGCGCCTTGGCCGCTTCGGTGAGGTTCAGGTTGCGGCGCACCGCTTCCTGCACAAAGCGGAACTGATGAAGGTTCATCGCGGCGCCTCCAGGGCAATCTCGGCCAGCAGCGCGGTCAGGCGCGGGTCTTCGCCAGCGGCAGGCAGCTGCTCAAAAACCACGCTGGGGTGCTCGCTGCGCAGCGCGGCCATCAGCTGCGGCAGGTCTTCGCGGGCGTGCTTGCCCATGCCGAAGAACAACGGCAGCACCCGAACCCGCGTGACCCCCGAGAGCACAAGCGCCTGCGCCGCCGCCGGGAGGTCAGGCTCCGTGAGTTCCAGGTAAGCGCAGGCCACCCGGGCCTGCGGGTCGCGCGCGGCGATGCGCGCCGCCACGGCCTCGACCGGCGCGCGCCAGAGCGGGTCGCGCGATCCATGGGCAAAGACGATCACACCCAGCATGACTTACCTCCGAAGGACGAGCCAGCCGAAGGCCCCGAGTGAAATGACCGAATAGATCAGCGCCGGCGAAGCCGCGGCCAGCCAGGGCTGCCACTGGTTGAGGTTGCCGATGTAGCCGAACACGTTGTTGAGCAGAAAGAAGCTGATGCCGGCCATCACGCCGCCGAAGACGTAGCCGGTGATGCTGCCGCTGCGGAAATGCAGGTAGGCAAAGGGCAGGGCGAGCACCACCATCACCAGACAGGACAGCGGGTAAAACACCTTGCGCCAGAACTCGATCTGGTAGCGCTGCGCGGTCTGGCCGTTGGCCTCCAGGTGGCGGATGTAGGCAAACAGGTCGGCGGTGCGCATGCGGTCGGGCCGCAGCAGCGCCACCGACACCATTTCGGCGTTGAGCTGGCTGGGCCAGCGGAAGGTCTCGGGCGCGCTGCGCGCCACGCGCGTCACGCCCTCGGTCACCTCAAACTCGCGCCGCTCCACGCCGCGCAGGGTCCAGCTGTCGTCGTTTTCAATCTGGCCGGTGCGCGCGTGCAGCGTGGAGACGAGGAAGCCCCGGTTGTTGAACTCGAAGATCCGCACGTTCGACAGCTCGCCCTGTGGCGACAGCGCGCCCACGTTGACGGAAAAGTTGCTGTAGTCCTGCTTTTCCTTCAGCCACGCGCCGGTCTGGCCAATGCTGATCGCGCCCTGGTAGCGCGCCTTGAGCAGTTGCCCGGTCTTGTCAGCCCACGGCGCGATGTAGTCGCCGATGGCAAACGTCACTGCCACGAACAGCGCACCCAGACCCAGCAGCGTGCGCAACGCGCGCCACGGCCCCAGGCCGCTGGTGCGCAGGATGGTGTACTCCGAATGCTGGGCCAGCCGCGCCAGCACGAAGATGGTGCCAATCAGCACCGAAATGGGCAGCAGCTCGTAGATCCGGCTGGGCGTGAGCAGCGCCACGTACAGCAGCGCGTGGGGCACGCCGTAGATCAGCGAGGGGTCCAGCGCGGAGGGTTTGCCCAGCGCCGGCAGCTCGTCGACGAAGTCGAAGAAAAAGAACAGCGACAGAAAGGCCAGCAACACAAACAGCACGGCGGCGAACACCTCGCCGTAGATCAGCCGGCGGATCGTTCTCATGCCGACCTCCGCGCCGCGCTGCGCAGCCAGCTGCGCAGGCTCAGGTTGTGGTGGCGCTTGGCCAGCCACAGCAGCGTGAGCACGAGCACCCCGCCGTGCAGCCCCGCCATGAACGGCACGAAGCCGACCAGGCCGCTGGCCATCCAGCTTTGGCCGAGGTTGAGCAGGTTGTAATAGAACACGAAGGCGAAGAGGGTGAAGAAGAGGTTGCCGCCGCGCCCGGCCCGCGGGTTGCCGGTGGTGGTGGCCAGGGCGATCAGCACAAAGTTCAGGGCGGTCAGCGCCATGCCCACGCGCCAGCCCAACTCGGCGAGGTTCTCGCGGCTGGGCTCGCCCATCAGCACCCAGCTGGGGCGGGCCTTGAGTTCCTGCACCGATCGGGCGCCGACCGGCGTGCCGCCGATCTGGGTGGTGTAGCTGTCGAACTCGCTGACCCGCAGGCCTTCGCCGGGCGTCGATTCGAGGCGTTGCCCGTTGTTGAGCTTGAGCCACTGACGGTCCCCGTCCCACTCCACGCGGCCCGAGCGGGCGGAGGTCACGGTTTCGCGCCCGTCGGGTTCGGTGCTGGCGATGAACACGTTGCGGCCCACGGTGCCGTCGGCGGTGTCCTTGTCGATGAAGAAGACGCGGCGCCCGCTGGAGGACTCCTGAAACTGTCCGGGCGCCACGCGTTCGAGGTCGCCGCGCCGCTCAAACCGGTCGCGCAGTTCGCCGGTCTGCTGGTTGGCCCACGGCCACACGAAAAACACCATCAGCGCGATCACCGCCAGCACCGGCCACGCGAAGCGCAGCACCGGCCCCACAAAGCCCCCCAGCGAGCGGCCACTGGCGAACCAGATGATCATTTCGCTGTCGCGATACATGCGCGAGAGCGTGAACACGATGGCAATGAAAAGCGCCAGCGTGAGCACCGTGGGCATGCGGCCGATCACCGTGTAGCCCAGCACCAGCATGATCTCCTGCGGGTTGACGCTCCCCTTGGAGGCCGCGCCCAGCGTGCGGATCAGCAGCATCGTGATGACGATGGTGAACAGCACCACCAGGGTCGCCCCGAAGCTGCGCGCGAGCTCTTTGCGGATGGACGAATGGAATAACATCGATCGGGAAACGGAAAGCACGATTATGGACTTCGAACTCAAATCCCTTGGACTCTCGGACGCGGCCACGTGGAGCGGCGATGCGCTGCTGGTGCTGGTGCCCGAGCAGCCCGTGCAGGGCGCCGGCGCGCTGGCCTCTCTGGTGGATACCGCACACCGCAGCAAGGATCTGGAGGCCTCCCCCGGCGCGACGCTGGCGTTGTACCGCCCCGCCGGCGTGAAGGCCCCGCGGGTGGTGCTGGCACGCGCCGGGGACACCGCCGCGGCGGTGCGCAAGGCGGTGGCCGCGGGGGTGGGTGCTCTGCGCCAGCCCAGCACCAAGCGGCTCGCGCTGGTGTTTGCCGGGGACAGCGCGTCGCCCGCGGCGGTGCAGGCCGCCGTGCAGGCGGTGGCCGAGTCCAGCTATGTCTACACGACCACGAAGCCGAGCGCCAAAGCACGGACCCTGCAGAAAGTGACGCTGGGCGTGCCCGACGCCGCCGCGGTGAAAGCCGCGTTCGCCACCGGCCAGGCGCTGGTGGCGGGTGTGGAGACAGCCAAGGAGTGGGCCAACCGCCCGGCCAACCACGCCACGCCGAGCCACCTGGCCGAGGCGGCGCGCGCGCTGGCCAAGCGCCCGGGCTTGTCGGTCGAGGTGCTGGGGCCGAAGCAGGTGCAGGCGCTGGGTATGGGCGCTTTCCTCGCCGTGGCCCAGGGCTCCGAGGAGCCGCTGCGTTTCATCGTGCTGCGATATCAGGGCGCGGCCAAGTCGCAGGCGCCGGTCGTGCTCGTCGGCAAAGGCATCACATTCGACACGGGCGGGATCTCGATCAAGCCTGCGCCCGAAATGGACGAGATGAAGTTCGACATGAGCGGCGCAGCCAGTGTGTTGGGCACCTTCGCCGCACTCGCCGACCTCAAGCCGGCCGTGAATGTCGTTGGCCTGATTCCCGCCTGCGAGAACATGCCCGACGGTCGTGCGGTCAAGCCGGGCGACGTGGTCACCAGCATGAGCGGTCAGACCATCGAGATCCTCAACACCGACGCCGAGGGGCGGTTGATCCTGTGCGATGCGCTGACCTATGCCAAGAGGTTCAAGCCGCACAGCGTGATCGACATTGCCACGCTGACCGGCGCCTGCGTCATTGCCCTCGGCGCGGTGCGCACCGGCCTTTTCAGCCCGCGCGACGAACTGGCTGACGCCCTGATGGCCGCGGGCGAGCGGGCGGGTGACCTGTGCTGGCGACTGCCGCTGGATGACGAGTACGCCGAGGGGCTGAAGTCGAACTTCGCCGACGTGGCCAACGTCGCCGGTCGCGCCGCGGGCTCGGTGACCGCCGCGAAGTTCCTGCAGCGCTTTGCCACCGAGCTGCCCTGGGCCCACCTGGACATCGCCGGCACGGCGTGGCGCGGCGGCGCTGCCAAGGGCGCCACCGGCCGGCCGGTGGCCCTGCTGGTGCAGTACCTGCTGGATACCGCCGCGGCCGCGGCGCCGGCCGCACCCCGGCGCGGCAAAACCACTCGGGGCTGAGTCGTGCCGGTGGAGGTCGCGTTCCACTTCAACGCACCGGATCGGGTCGCGTACGCTGCCCGGTTGCTGCGCAAGGCGCACCACAAGGGCGCGCGCTTGTGGGTGCGGGTGGTGGGGGAGGAGCTCACGGCCTTGGATCAGGCACTGTGGGTGCAATCGCCCGGCGAGTTTCTGCCGCACAGCGTGGCCGGCGATCCGCCGGCGGTGCGCCTGCGTTCTCCCATCCACCTCGACCCCGGGGAGCCGCAGCCCGGGCAGCATGAGGTGCTGGTCAACCTCGCGCCCGGCGTGCCACCCGGGCACGAGCGCTTCGAGCGGGTCATCGAGGTCGTCACGCTGGATGACGCCGACCGGGCGGCGGCGCGCGAGCGCTGGCGTGCCTACAAAGCGCAGGGCATCGAACCGCTGCGCCACAACCTGAAAACCAGCGCCGGGGCCTGATGCGCGAGGCCGGCACGCGCCGTGCTTATGCCTCATTCGCGGTATTGATCCTGCCCTTGAGGAAAACCCTTGGTCCGGGCGAACACGGGGCCGTATCCCCCGGAAGCCTTGGTTTTTTGGAGTATCTTTACGGGGTGGAGAAAAAAAGTTCCCTCCGCGTTTCAACATCATCCTTTCCGAGGAAACCTATGCAACTGAACATGAAACTGGCCGTCATTGCCGCCGCCGTTGCGCTGGCCGCGTGTGGCAAGAAGGAAGAAGCTGCTCCCGCGGCTGCGCCCGCCGCCGCGCCCGCCGCCGCCCCGGCGCCGGAGACGCTGGTCGTCAAGATCGGTCACGTCGGCCCCACCAGCGGTGCCATCGCCCACCTCGGCAAGGACAACGAAAACGGCGCCCGCATGGCCATCGACGAGCTGAACGCCGCCGGCCTGACCATCGGTGGCAAGAAAGCCACCTTCGAACTGCTGGCCGAAGACGACGCCGCCGACCCGAAGCAGGGCACGGCTGCCGCGCAGAAGCTGGTGGACGCCAAAGTCAATGGCGTGATCGGCCACCTGAACTCGGGCACCACCATTCCCGCCTCCCAGATCTACAACGACGCGGGCATCCCCCAGATCTCCCCGTCGGCCACCAACCCCAAGTACACCCGCCAGGGCTACGCCGGTGCTTTCCGTGTCGTGGCTGACGACGTGCACCTGGGTGGCACGCTGGGCAAGTACGCCATCGAGACCCTGAAGGCCAAGAACGTGGCCGTGATCGACGACCGCACCGCCTACGGCCAGGGCGTCGCCGACGAGTTCGAGAAGGGCGTGAAAGCCGCCGGCGGCACCGTCGTGGGTCGTGAGTTCACCAACGACAAGGCGACCGACTTCAACGCCATCCTGACCACCCTGAAGGCCAAGAAGCCCGACGTGGTGTTCTTCGGCGGCATGGACGCCGTGGCGGGCCCGATGCTCAAGCAGATGAAGCAGCTGGGCATCAAGGCCAAGTTCATGGGTGGCGACGGCATCTGCTCCAGCGAGCTGCCGAAGCTGGCCGGCGACGGCATGGCCGACGACCAGGTCTTCTGCGCTGAAGCAGGCGGCGTGGAAGGCGAAGAGAAGGCCGGCATGGAGAAATTCCGCGCCGACTTCAAGGCCAAGTTCAACGCCGACGTCCAGGTGTATGCCCCGTACGTGTACGACGCTGTGAAAGTCATGGCCAACGCCATGGTGACCGCCGGCTCTGCCGATCCGAAGGTCTACCTGCCGGCTCTCAAGGCCACCAACTACAAGGGCGTGACCGGCAACATCGCTTTCGACGAGAAGGGCGACATCAAGAACGGCGCCCTGACGCTGATGACCTACCGTGGCGGTGCCCGCACCACCCTGGCCGTCATCCGCTGATCGACGCTCGCTCCACGAAAAACCGCCTTCGGGCGGTTTTTTGTTGTCCGCTGCGGGCTCGTCGTCATCACGCCGCAGGGTTGCTCTGCAGAGGCATGCAGCACCGCAGGCCAGACCGGTTCGCCTCGGATCCCCGCTGGCCGTCTGCAAGGAATCCTACCGGCAGCGACTACGCACAACAGGCAGGCACTTTGCCGTCAAGCGAACGGACTGTTCGCGCCGCTCACCAGTTCATCAACGACTACTGACTTGGCACCGCCGCAGACCCGGCAAGGATGCCTCCATCAACGTGAAACTCAGAGCCCGTGACGTAAGCAGATTCGTCCGAGGCAAGGAACACCGCCAGACTTGCAACCTCCTGGGGTGTTCCGAACCGTCGCAGAGGCGTGTCAGCGACCATCGCCTGCATGTTGGCCTCGCGGTCTGGGCCCGTGCCCAGGATCGGCTCCCACATTGGGGTGAGAATGGCTGCGGGGTGAATGCTGTTACACCGCACGGGTAGCCGTTGTTCAGCGCAGTAAAGGGCGACCGACTTGGTGTGGTTGCGAACCGCCGCCTTGCTTGACGCATAGGCTGCCGCTGCAGGTATGCCCACAATACCGGATCGAGATGAGATGTTGACGATTGAGCCACGTTCGCCCTCAGGCAAGTGGCGCATGGCGCGCAAGGCGTGCTTACAGCCCAGAAAAACGCCATCCAGGTTGGTTGTGTGAACCCGTCGCCATTCGTCCAGAGACCCGTGTTCAGGGTCGTGCAAAGCACCGCTTTCCAGACCTGTGATGCCTGCGTTGTTGACCAAGATGTGCAGCGCACCATGCTCTGACAGTACGCGCAGTATCGCCTTCTCCCACTGGTGTTCTTCTCGTACGTCGAGCACTAGTGCGGGCATGCCAAGCTTCAGGGCCATCTGATGCAGTAAGCCTTCGTTGATGTCCGTCAACACCACCTTGGCGCCCTCATCGGCCATGGCCTGGGCGATGGCAGCACCAATACCTTGCGCCGCTCCTGTGATAAGGGCGATCTTCTGATGCAGTCGTTTCATTCGGAGGTTTAGTTTTTTGCTACGGCCCCCCCCGGGAATCCTACACGCAGCGACTACGCACCCAAGGCAGGCACTTGTACCAGCCGTCAGTCACCGTGGGGGAACCGCGTGGGGGAAGTATCAAAAACAAAGCCCCAGCAGATGCTTGATCTACAAGGGCTTTTGGGGTCTATACCTGATGGCGGAGAGGGCGGGATTCGAACCCGCGGTGGGGATTAGCCCACACACGCTTTCCAGGCGTGCGACTTAAACCGCTCATCCACCTCTCCGCGAAGCCTGCGATTGTAGCAGGGGCGCGAACCGCTTCAGGGCTCCGGCGGTGGCTCGGTGGCGGTGGTCGGGTGGGCGTGGGCCCGCAAGGTGGCGAGATCGACGTGGCGCAACGCCGCCTCGTGGGTGGCTTCCAGCACGACGGGCGGCGCCACCCCGGCCTCCAAGGCCTCGACCCAGCGGCTGACACACAGGCACCAGCGATCGCCCGGCTTCAGCCCGGCGAAGCGCCATGCCGGCCGGGGGGTGATGAGGTCGTTGCCCCGGCTCAGCGAGTACGCCAGAAACGCCTCGGTCACGCGCGCACACACCACGTGGGTGCCGTGATCGTCCGCGCCCGTGCGGCAGCAGCCGTCACGCCAGAAGCCGGTCAGCGGGTCATACGAGCAGGGCACCAGTTCACCGCCCAGCACGTTGCGATCGGTTGTGTTCATGCGGCCGGGCGGGAGGACTGCACCATCTTCATGGCCGAGGCGATCAGGGCGGAGACTTCCCCCATGTGGCTGGGCACGATGAGGGTGGTGGTCGCGTCGGCGGCCACGCGGCCGTAGGCGTCCACGGCCCGTTCGGCGACCTTCAGCTGTACCGCGGCTTCACCGCCGGGCTGGCGAATGGCGGCGGCCACGCGTTCGATGGCCTGGGCGGTGGCGTCGGCCACGGCGGTGATGGCGGCGGCCTCGCCGAGCGCGGCGTTGATGGCGGCCTGCTTCTCGCCTTCCGAACGGGCGATGAAGGCCTCCCGTTCGCCGGTGGCGATGTTGATCTGCTCCTGGCGACGCCCTTCCGAGGCCGCGATCAGGGCGCGCTTCTCCCGCTCGGCGGTGATCTGCTGCTGCATCGCGTGCAGGATCTCCTTGGGCGGCGTCAGGTCCTTGATTTCGTAGCGCAGCACCTTGACGCCCCAGTTCAGCGCGGCTTCATCGATGGCTTGCACCACCTGGGCGTTGATGATGTCGCGCTCCTCGAAGGTCTTGTCCAGCTCCAGCTTGCCGATCACCGACCGCAGGGAGGTCTGGGCCAGCTGGGTGACGGCCACGATGTAGTTGGACGAGCCGTAGCTGGCGCGCATGGGGTCGGTGACCTGGAAATACAGGATCCCGTCGACCTGCAGCTGGGTGTTGTCGCGGGTGATGCAGACCTGGCTGGGCACGTCCAGCGGGATTTCCTTCAGGCTGTGCTGGTAGGCCACCTTGTCGATGAAAGGCACGATGAAATTCAGGCCGGGCGCCAGCGCGGTGTGGTACTTGCCCAGTCGTTCGACGACCCACGCGTGCTGCTGGGGCACGACCTTGACCGAGCGGGTGACGAAGATGACGGCGAGAACGAGGAGAACGATCGCAATTTCCATGGTGCTGAAGCCCGGTGGTCGGATGAGGGGGTGAAGGGAACGGCGGGGCGGGGCAGGGCGGAGTGGGGGGTCAGGCCGGGGCCAGCACAAGCCGGTTGCCCACCAGCTCGGCCACGCGGTGCAGGCCGGGCTGGGGCGTGTGGCCCGGGCTCAGCACCGCGGTCCACTGGGCGCCGCGGTACCGGACGCTGGCGGTGCCGTCGGCCCGCCATTCGGCCACCTCCACGGTTTCGCCCACGTCAAGGTGCACGTCGCGCGACGTGGCCGCGTCCACCGGGCGGCTCTGCCGGCGGCGATGCCACGCCACCACGGCCACGCTGGCCACCGCGGCGGCGGCCACGATCTGACCCACCAGCGGCAGCCCGGCGTGCGCTGCCAGCGCCCCGGCCGCCAGGCCGGTGGCCAGCATCAGCAAATAGAAGGTGCCGGTCACCATCTCCAGGGCGACGAAAGCCCCGGCCAGAATCCACCACCAGGTCGCATCGGACACAGGAACTCCTTGCGGAAAACACAAGCGCTGAAACACACCCGGGCGGACGCGCCGGGCGTCCGGTGCGGGTTCGCCACATTCTGCGGCAAAAAGCCGGACCGAACCCCCGGCGCCGACACGGGATTTCCGTACACTTCGCGCCTTCCCCGTCCCGCAACCGCCCACCGGCCCGTCCGCCGTCCCCGCCATGAAATTTCGCTTTCCGATCGTCATCATTGACGAGGACTTCCGCTCCGAAAACACATCCGGACTGGGCATCCGAGCCCTCGCTCAGGCCATTGAGAGCGAAGGCATGGAGGTGGTGGGCGTGACGAGCTATGGCGACCTGGCCCAGTTCGCGCAGCAGCAGTCTCGCGCCAGTGCCTTCATCCTGTCGATCGATGACGAGGAATTCACCCCCGGCCCCGAGCTGGACCCCGCGGTCCTGAACCTGCGCAACTTCATTGAAGAAGTGCGGCGCAAGAACGCCGACGTGCCGATCTACATCTACGGCGAGACCAAGACCAGCCGGCACTTGCCCAACGACATCCTGCGCGAGCTGCACGGCTTCATTCATATGTTCGAGGACACGCCGGAGTTCGTGGCGCGCCACATCATCCGCGAGGCCAAGAGCTACCTCGAAGGGATCCAGCCGCCGTTTTTCAAGGCGCTCCTCGATTACGCCGAAGACGGCTCCTACTCGTGGCACTGCCCGGGCCACTCGGGCGGCGTGGCCTTCCTGAAGACGCCGGTCGGCCAGATGTTTCACCAGTTCTTCGGCGAGAACATGCTGCGCGCCGACGTGTGCAACGCCGTGGAGGAGCTCGGCCAGCTGCTCGACCACAACGGCGCCATCGGCGCCAGCGAGCGCAACGCCGCGCGCATCTTCAACGCCGACCACTGCTTCTTCGTCACCAACGGCACCAGCACCAGCAACAAGATGGTCTGGCACCACACGGTGGCCCCGGGCGACGTGGTGGTGGTGGACCGCAACTGCCACAAGTCGATCCTGCACAGCATCATCATGACGGGCGCCATTCCCGTCTTCCTCAAGCCCACGCGCAACCACTACGGCATCATCGGACCGATCCCGCAGGGCGAATTCGCCATCGAAGCCATCCGCGACAAGATCCGGGCCAACCCGCTGCTGGCCGGGGTCGACGCTGACGCGGTGAAGCCGCGGATCCTGGCGCTGACCCAGTCCACCTACGACGGGGTGCTCTACAACACCGAGGCCATCAAGGACATGCTCGATGGCTACGTGGCCAACCTGCATTTCGATGAGGCCTGGCTGCCGCACGCCGGTTTTCATCCGTTCTATGGCAACTTCCACGCCATGGGCAAGAAGCGGGCGCGTCCGCAGCAGTCGGTCGTGTACGCCACGCAGTCGATCCACAAGCTGCTGGCCGGTATCAGCCAGGCCAGCCATGTGCTGGTGCAGGATTCGCAGCAGGTCAAGCTCGATCGGCACCTGTTCAACGAGTCTTACCTGATGCACACCAGCACCAGCCCGCAGTACGCCATCATCGCCAGCTGCGACGTGGCCGCCGCCATGATGGAGCCGCCCGGCGGCCGTGCGCTGGTTGAAGAGAGCCTGCTGGAGGCGCTGGATTTCCGCCGCGCGATGCGCAAGGTCGAAGCCGAGTTCGGGGAAGACGACTGGTGGTTCCAGGTCTGGGGCCCGGAGCATCTGGCCGACGAGGGTGTGGGCGAGGCGCGCGATTGGGTGCTCAACCGCCAGCGGGACGACCACGACACCGAGAAGGACTGGCACGGCTTTGGCGACATGGCGCCGGGCTTCAACATGCTCGATCCGATCAAGGCGACCATCGTCACCCCCGGTCTCAAGCTCGACGGCAGCTTTGGCGACACCGGCATCCCGGCCTCGATCGTCACCAAGTACCTCGCCGAACACGGCGTGGTGGTCGAAAAGACGGGCCTCTACAGCTTCTTCATCATGTTCACCATCGGCATCACCAAGGGCCGCTGGAACACGCTGCTGACCGCGCTGCAGCAATTCAAGGACGATTTCGAAAAGAACCAGCCGATGTGGCGGATCATGCCGGAGTTCTGCGCCAAGCAGCCCCGCTATGAGCAGATGGGGCTGCGCGATCTGTGTCAGCACGTGCATGCCCAGTACGCCAAGTACGACGTGGCCCGCCTGACCACCGAGATGTACCTCAGCGACCTGCGTCCGGCGATGAAGCCCAGCGACGCGTTCGCCTGCATTGCGCAACGCCGCACCGAGCGGGTGGCGATCGACGATCTCGAGGGCCGCATCACCACCAGCCTCGTCACGCCGTACCCGCCCGGGATTCCGCTGCTGATTCCCGGTGAGGTGTTCAACCGCAAGATCGTGGATTACCTGAAGTTCAACCGGGCCTTTGCCCGCGAGTGCCCAGGCTTCGAAACCGACATCCACGGCCTGGTCGAGACGGTGGGCGCAGACGGCCAGAAGGCCTATTTCGCCGACTGCGTGGCGGTGGGCTGACCTGCGTCAAGGCGCCGGTCCTGGGCCGGCGACATCATGGGCTTCCATTGGCCGAAAGGAAGCCCATGTTCCCCGAGTACCGCGACCTCATCTCCCGCCTCAAGGGCGTCGATGCCCATTTCACGCGCCTGTTCGATCGCCACAACGCGCTGGACCAGCGCATCCAGAACATGGAGGCTCACATTGAGCCCGGGACGCCCCAGGAGATCGAGCATCTCAAGAAGGAGAAGCTCGCCCTGAAAGACGAGCTCTGGCAGCACCTGCGTCAGGCAGCGGCCGCCGCCTGACGCCGTCCATCACGAGCCCGGACCCGCCGCACGCTCGCGCCAGAACGTCGCGAAGCGCGGCAGACCGCTGTCGTGCCACCCGCGGTAGCGGTAGGTCACCCACGAGCCCACCGGCGGCGGCGACTCGCGCTGGGCGTCGGTAAACCCGCTGCCCAGCCGGAAGCGCCGGCCCTCCGGTGTCTCCACGAGCAACGCGCCCAGTCGCCCCGCGTGCCGTCCTTGCCCTGGCAGGTGGGCAACCACGCGCGCCTCCGCGTCGTCGTGCAGCTTCAGCTTGAGCAGTTGATCGCTGCGCGCGGCCCGGTAGTGGGCATCGCCGTGATGCAGCATCAGGCCTTCACCGCCGGCGTTGACGGTGCGGTGCAGGCGCTGCATCAACGCGGCGCGGGTGGTGGCCGGCTCCTGCGGCACCGCCTGCACCCACGGCTGCGCGATCCGGGCCACGCGCTCCCGCAGCGCCTCCAGCCGGTCGCGGAACGGCCCGGGGTGGTCCGGCGCGTCGAACACCATGAAGTGCACACCTTGCCAGCCCGCGCGGTCGGTCTGCAGGCTGCGCACGGTGGAGACGGTGTCCTCGAACCGCCCGCGACCCATCCAGAGTTCGCCGTCGAGCGATTGCTCAGGCCAGCCCGCGGTGAACCAGGCCGGTGCCGCGATCACCTCGCCGCCGCGGGTGAGGAGGCGCTGGCCATCCCAGCGGGCGCGCACGCCATCGAGTTTTTCGCTGACGAAGAAGCCGGCCAGCGGGGTGTCCGGTCGAAAGGTGTGGGCCAACATCAGCGCGGGCGGTTCGGCCGCCAGCACCCCACCCGCCGCCCACCAGCCCAGCCCGGCGAGCAGCCAGCGGCGGCGCTCGGGATCGCGCGGGTTCAAGCGGGAAACCGGTGCTTCAGCCGGCCGCCGGCGGTTCGGCGATGCCGCCCACCACCTGGCTGAAGCCGCCATCCACATAGACGATTTCGGCGCTCACGCCACCGGCCAGATCGGACAGCAGGAAAGCCGCGACGTTGCCCACGTCGTCGATCGTGACGTTGCGGCGGATCGGCGCGGTCTCGGCCACCACCGAAAGGATCTTGCCGAAGCCCTTGATGCCGCTGGCCGCCAGCGTCTTGATCGGTCCGGCGCTGATGCCGTTCACGCGCATGCCCTTCGGCCCGAGCGACTCCGCCAGGTAGCGCACCGACGCCTCCAGGCTCGCCTTGGCCAGACCCATGGTGTTGTAGTTGGGCACGGTGCGGATGGCGCCGAGGTAGCTCAGGGTGAGCAGCGCCGACTTGTCGTTCAGGTAGGGCAGGGCGGCCTTGGCCATGGCCGGAAAGCTGTAGGCGCTGATGTCGTGGGCGATCTTGAACGCCTCGCGCGACAGCCCGTCGAGGAAATCGCCGGCGATGGCCTCGCGCGGAGCGAAGCCGATGGCGTGCACAAAACCGTCGAAACGCGGCCAGGTGTGCGAGAGATCGGCAAACAGGCGCTCGATCTGCGCGTCGTCGCCGACGTCGCAATCGAAGACGAGCGAGGAGCCAAACTCGGCCGCGTACTCGGTGATGCGGTCCTTGAACCGCTCGCCCACGTAGCTGAACGCCAGTTCGGCGCCCTGGGCATGGCAGGCCTTGGCGATGCCATAGGCGATTGAGCGGTTGGACAGCACACCCGTGATCAGCAGCTTCTTGCCGGCGAGAAAACCCATCGTTCAGTCTCCAGAAAAATATCGCGCAGAATTGTCGCATGCAGCTTCAGCCACCCCCGCCCCGCTTGCGCCGGTTCGCCGCGTGGGTCGGGCTGTTCACCGGTGTGCTGCTGGCCCCGCTGGCCTGGGCGGCCCACGGCTACGCGATCTGGGGTGAGCTGAAGTACCCGCCCGGCTTCACGCATTTCGACTATGTGAATCCGCAGGCGCCCAAGGGCGGCGAGCTGCGTCTGGTGAGCAACCTGCGCGCCAGCACCTTCGACAAATACAACCCTTTCACGCTGCGCGGCACGGCGCCGGCTTACCTGTCGAACCTGATGTTCGATTCGCTGCTGGCCGGCGCGCTGGACGAAACCGGCGCCGCCTACGGTCTGCTGGCCGAGGACGTGGTGGCCGGGCCCGATGGGCTGTCGGTGACCTTCCGCCTGCGCACCACGGCGCGCTTCCACAACGGCGACCCGGTGCTGGCGGCCGATGTGAAACACAGCTTCGACACGCTGCTGGGGCCGCACACCTCGCCGGTCTACAAGACCATCCTGGCCGACGTCGCCGGGCTGGACGTGCTGGATGAGCGCACGGTGCGCTTCCGCTTCAAGGTTGCCAACCGGGAGTTGCCCCTCACGGTGGGTGGCCTGCCGATCTTCAGCCGCGCCTGGGGCGATGCGCTGGACCCCAAGACCGGACAGCGCAAGACCTTCGACCAGGTCGTCACCGACATTCCCATCGGCAGCGGGCCGTACCGCATCGGGCCGGTGAAGTTCGGGCGCGACATCACCTACGTCCGCGACCCGGCCTACTGGGCGCGCGACCTGCCCGTGCGCCGTGGCACCGCCAATTTCGACCGCATCACCGTCAAGATCTACAAGGACAACACGGCGCGGCTGGAGGCGCTCAAGGCCGGCGAGTTCGACCTGATGCGCTTCTTTTCGGCCGGTGACTGGGCCCGCCGCGTCACCGGCCGGCGTTTCGACACTGGCGAGCTGGTCAAGGGCGAGTTCACCCACCAGCTGCCCACCGGGTTCCAGAGTTACGTGCTCAACACCCGCCGGCCGCCCCTGGACGACATTCGGGTCCGCCAGGCGCTGGGGCTGGCGCTGGACTACGAGTGGATGAACCGGCAGATGTTTTACGGCGCCTACCAGCGGGTGCGCGGCCTGTTCGGCAACACCGCGTGCGCCGCGCAGGGCGAGCCGTCGGCCGCCGAACGGGCCCTGCTTGAACCGTGGCGCGCCCAACTGCCGGCGGCGGTGTTCGGGCCGGCCTATGTGCCGCCGCGCACCGACGCGGATCGCACGCTGCGCGACAACCTGCGCCAGGCGCAGGCGCTGCTCCGCGAGGCCGGCTGGACCGTGCGGGATGGGGCGCTGCGCAATGCCGCCGGCCAAGCGCTCGTGCTGGAGTACCTCGACAGCGCCGAGGTTGGCGCGCGCGTGGTGGCGCCCTGGACGCGCAACCTCGACAAGCTCGGCATCACCCTGCGCTTCCGCCCGGTCGATTTCGCCCTGTACCAGCAGCGGCTGCGCACCTTCGATTTCGACGTGATTTCCCTCGCTTACGGCGGCACCCACACACCCGGCGCCGAATACGCCGATCTGTTCGGCAGCGAAGCGGCCCGCACGCCCGACTCGGGCAACCACACTGGCATCGCCAACCCCGCGGTGGACGCGATCGTGCAGCGCATGACCGGCGCCCGCGACCGCGCCAGCTTTGAAGCCGCCTGCCGCGCGCTGGATCGCGTGATCAGCCACAGCCACGTGCTGATCCCGCAATGGTCTGCCCCCACCCACCGCATGGCCTACAACGCGTGGCGGCTGGGCCGGCCGGAGCGCATGCCGCCGTACGCGAGTGGCGAGGTGTGGGCCATCGACACCTGGTGGGCAACACCATGACCACCCCCGCGCCGCGCGGCGCGCGTCACCCCCTCAAGGGAGCAACACCGACGGCCTGGCAAAGCCAGATCCGTGGTGTTTCCCGCCCAGACACCTGCTGAAGTTCTATGTGGGTCTACATCCTCAAGCGCCTGCTGCTGATGATCCCCACCTTGCTGGGGGTGTTGCTGCTGACCTTCGTCGTCATCCAGTTCGTGCCGGGCGGGCCGGTGGAGCAGTACCTGGCCGAGGCGCGGGCGGCGGGCGGATCGGCCGGCGCCGAGGGCGGGGCGGTGTACCGCGGGGCCCAGGGCGTGGACCCAAAAAGGCTGGAGCAGATCAAGGCCCTGTACGGTTTTGACAAACCCGCCCACGAGCGCTTCTGGGACATGCTGGTGCGCTTCGCCCGCTTCGACCTGGGCACCAGTTTTTTCCAGAACAAGCCGGTCTCGCAGCTGATCGCCGAGAAGTTGCCGGTCTCGATCAGCCTGGGGCTGTGGACCTTTCTGATCAGCTACGGCGTGGCCGTGCCCTTGGGCGTGGCCAAGGCCGTGCGGGCGGGCACGCGCTTTGACCTCGTCACCACCCTCATCATCCTGGTGGGCTACGCCATTCCGGGCTTCGTGCTGGGCGTGGCCCTGCTGGTGATCTTTGGGGGGCAACTGCAGTGGTTCCCGCTGCGTGGCCTGACGTCGGCGAACTGGGAAGAACTGAGCTGGGGCGCGCGCATCGTTGACTACCTCTGGCACATCACGCTGCCCGTCACGGCGATGGTGCTGGGCAGCTTTGCCGTCACGGCGATGCTGACGAAAAACGCGTTCCTCGAAGAAATCCGCAAGCAGTACGTGATGACGGCGCGGGCCAAAGGCCTGAGCGAGCGGCAGGTGTTGTGGAAGCACGTGTTCCGCAACGCGCTGATTCCCATCGTCACCGGCTTTCCGGCGGCGTTCGTGGGCGCGTTCTTCGCCGGGTCGCTGCTGATCGAAACGCTGTTCTCCCTCGATGGCCTGGGCCTGCTGAGCTACGAGAGCGTGATCCGGCGCGACTACCCGGTGGTGATGGGCACGCTCTTCCTCTTCACGCTGATCGGTCTGGTGACCAAGCTGATCTCCGACCTTTGCTATGTCTGGGTAGACCCGCGGGTGAAATATGACTAACCCCCCCGGTGCAGACACTTCCCTCCCCGTGGTGGGCGATGCGCCCGGCCCGGCAACGCCGGTTCCGCCGCATCCAGCGGTACCGGCCCGCTCGATCGGGCCGTGGCGACGGGCCTGGCTGCGCTTTCGCCGCAACCGGCTGGGCTACTGGAGTCTGGTCCTGTTCAGTGCGCTGGTGCTGCTCAGCCTCGCCGCGGAACTGGTGTCCAACGACCGCCCGCTGGTGGTGCGTTACGAAGGGCAAACCTATTTCCCGATGTGGCGCGAGTACCCCGAGACCGTCTTCGGCGGCGACTTCGACACCGCCACCGACTACCTCGACCCCTTTATCCGCGAGCAGATCACCCGCGGCGACAACTGGGCGGTCTACGCACCCAACCCCTACGGCCCGAAAACGCTCAACTACTTCGCCACGCAGCCCAACCCCGCGCCGCCGAGCCCGGCCAACTGGCTCGGCACCGACGACCGCGGCCGCGACCTGCTGGCGCAGCTCATCTATGGGTTCCGGGTCAGCGTCTTGTTTGCGCTGGCGCTCACCGCCATCGGCGTGGTGCTGGGCATCCTCACCGGCGCCATCCAGGGGTTTTTTGGCGGCAAGACCGATCTGGCCTTCCAGCGCTTCATCGAGATCTGGGGCTCCATGCCCGAGCTGTACCTGCTGATCATCTTCTCGGCGGTGTTCGCGCCCAGCGTGGGGCTGCTGCTGGTGCTGCTCAGTCTGTTTGGCTGGATGGGCCTGTCCGACTACGTGCGGGCGGAGTTCCTGCGCAACCGGCAGCTGGATTACGTGCGCGCGGCCCGCGCCATGGGCCTGTCCAACGCGCAGATCATGTGGCGCCACATCCTGCCCAACAGCCTCACCCCGGTGGTCACCTTCCTGCCGTTTCGCATGAGCGCCGCGATCCTGGCCCTGACCTCGCTTGACTTCCTCGGCCTGGGTGTCCCGCCCGGCACGCCCTCGCTGGGTGAATTGCTGAGTCAGGGCAAAAACAACATCGACGCGTGGTGGATCTCGATCTCCACCTTCGCGGTCCTGGTGATCACGCTGCTGCTGCTCACCTTCATGGGCGACGCCCTGCGCGATGCGCTCGATCCGCGAAAGGCCGACGCATGAGCGCCTCTGCGTCGCTGGCGGCTGAGACCGCACTGCTGACCGTGCGGGGCCTGCGCGTGGCCTTCGCCGGGCGCCCGGTGGTGCATGGCGTGGACTTCTCCATCGCCCCGGGCGAAAAGCTGGCCCTGGTGGGCGAGTCGGGCTCGGGCAAGACGGTGTCGGCCCTGTCGCTGCTGCGGCTGGTGCCGCAGGCTGAGGTGAGCGGTGAAGCGTGGCTCGACGGTCGCAACCTGCTGTCCCTGTCGGAGACGGCGCTGCGCGGTGTGCGTGGGGATGCGGTGTCGGTGGTCTTCCAGGAGCCGATGACCGCGCTCAACCCGCTGTACCCGGTGGGCGACCAGATCGCCGAGGTGCTGCAACTCAAGCGCGGCCTGAGCCGGGCGCAGGCAGGCCCGGCCACCGTGGAGCTGCTCGAGTCCACCGGGATTCCTGAGCCGGCGCGCCGGGCCCAGGCCTACCCCCACCAGCTCAGCGGCGGGCAGCGGCAGCGCGCGATGATCGCCATGGCGCTGGCCAGCCGCCCGCGGTTGCTGATCGCCGACGAGCCCACCACCGCCCTGGACGTGAGCCTGCGCGGCCAGATTCTCGACCTGCTGTCCGACCTGCAGCGCCAGCACGGCATGGCCGTGCTCCTGATCACCCACGACCTCAACCTGGTGCGGCGTTTTGCCGACCGGGTGGCCGTGATGGAACGCGGGCACCTGGTGGAGCAGGGGCCCGTGGATGGGGTGTTTGCCGCGCCGCAGCACGCCTACACCCGCCTGCTGCTGTCGAGCCGTCCGGCGCGCGACGTGGTGGAAGACGCTGCTGATCCTGCCAACCCCGCGGTCACGCCACTGCTCGCTGCCCGCGGCCTGCGCGTGTCCTACCCGGTTCCGTTGCCCGGGCTGCGGGGCTGGTTCCGCCAGGGGCGCTTCGTGGCCGTGCAGGGCGCTGACTTCGACATCCCACCCGGCCGCACATTGGGCGTGGTGGGCGAGTCCGGCTCGGGCAAAAGCACGCTGGCGCTCGCCGCGCTGGGCCTGATGCCCCACGAAGGCCAGCTTGCCGTGGACGGCACCGGTTGGGACGAGGCACGTCAGGCCGGCCGCACCCGGGCCTTGCGCCAGCGGGTGCAGGTGGTGTTCCAGGACCCGTTTTCCTCGCTGTCGCCGCGCCTGACGATCGAGCAGATCGTGGGCGAGGGGCTGCGTGTCCACCGGCCCGACCTGACCGCGGCGCAGCGGCGCGAGCGGGTCGTGGCTGCGCTGGCGGACGTGGGCCTGGTCAGCGACCCCCAGCAGGGCGGCGACTGGCTGCAGCGCTACCCGCACGAGTTCTCCGGCGGCCAGCGCCAGCGCCTGGCCATTGCCCGCGCGCTGGTGGTGGAGCCGCGCTTGCTGGTGCTCGACGAGCCCACGAGCGCGCTCGACGTGACCGTGCAGAAACAGGTGCTGGCGCTGCTGCAGCGCCTGCAGCGCGACCGCGGTCTGAGCTACCTGCTGATCACCCACGACGTGGCGGTGATCGAGGCCATGGCGCACGAGGTGATCGTCATGAAGGACGGCGCCATCGTGGAAACCGGCCCGGTGGCGCAGGTGCTGCGTTCGCCCGGCCACGACTACACCCGCCAGCTGGTCCGCGCCGCGGCTTGACGCAGGTCATGCGGCCGGGCGGTGCCGCGCCCGACAATGCCGGCATGAGTTCCTCCGCCCCGGCCGCCCCGTTGCCACCCACCGCCTGCCTGCGCTGGCTCGCCCTGGGCTGGCAGGACCTGCGGCGCCATCCCGTCCCCGGCCTGTTTCACGGCTTTTTGATCACCGCCTTCGGTGCGGCGCTGTTGCTGCTCGCGCGCGACCGCTTCTGGCTGCTCGCCGGTGCGTTCTCCGGCTTTCTGATCGTCGCGCCCATCCTGGCCACCGGCCTGTACGCCGTCAGTCGCGGGCTGGAGCGGGGGCAGCGCCTGGGGCTCGGCGAGGTGGCTGCGCTGTGGCGCTCGGGCGACGGGAGGCTGGTGCGCTTCGGCCTGCTGCTCGCGCTGGCCGGCACCGGCTGGGTGCTCACGTCCGCCGGGCTGATCACGCTGGCCTCGCCGGTGCCGATCCGCGCGCCGGTTGACTTCATTCGCCACATCGTGCTGGCGCCGCAGGTCGGGCTGTTCGAGTTGTGGCTGCTGCAAGGCGCGTTGCTGGCCGCGCCGGTGTTCGCCTCCACCGTGGTGGCGCTGCCGCTGCTCGTGGACCGGCCGCTGCCGGTGCATCAGGCCGTGGGCGCCAGCTGGCGCGCGGTCGCGACGCAACCGGTCACCTGCGGGGTGTGGGCGGTGGTGATCGCGCTGATCGTTGGGGTGGCCATGTCCTTGGCGCTCATCGGTCTGATCGTGGCCATTCCCTGGCTGGCTCACGCCAGCTGGCACGCCTACCGCGACCTTGCCGGGCGGGAGTGAGCCATGGAAGGCACCCTGTTTGGCTACACCGAGGCCCAGATCGCTCAGTTCGGGCTGACGTTCGGCGTCGGCGCGTTCATCCTGTACATGCTGTTCATCGTGCTGAACCTGGCGCGCGAGAGTCGTGCCGGTCGGTTCGGTACGTTCGTGCTGTTCATGGTCTTGTCATTCGGCATGCTGGGCTTCCTGGCGAAGAACCTGATCCAGTGGGTGCTGGGCATCTGACGGCGGGCGTCAGGCGTCCCGGCCAGCGCCGATTGGCTGGCTCGCGGCTTGCTTGGGGGCCATTCCCGGGCTACAATGCGGGCTTCACGACCAAATGGGCGGGTAACACCGGCCCATTTTTTTTGGCTGATCGCCGGGCAATCGTTCGTTTTTGCCCAGCTTCGGCCCCGATTTTTGACCGCACACACCGCTCACACGCACCGCATGGCCTGGCAGGACACCGTCGCCACCACCGTCGCCGGACTGGGATTTGACCTGGTCGACCTCGAACGGTCGGCCGGCGGCTTGCTGCGCGTGACGATCGATCTGCCCTGGACCCCGCCGCCGCCCGGTGAGCCGCGTCCGCCGGAGCAGTTCGTGACCGTCGAAGACTGCGAGCGCGTGACGCGCCAGCTCCAGTACGTGCTGGAGGTGGAAGGCATGGATTACCGGCGGCTGGAGGTCGGTTCGCCGGGCATCGACCGCCCGCTGCGCCACGAAGCCGACTTCCAGCGCTTTGAAGGCGCGGTCATCGACATCACCCTGAAGGCCCCGCTGGGCGCCAACGGCGGCGCGGTGTCGGCGAGCCGCAAGAAATTCCGCGGCACGCTGGAGCGTGCCGCCGACGGCGCGCAGTGGCAGATCGTCTGGAGCGATGAGCCGCCGCCCAAGCCGGGCCAGCGCGTGAGCCGCAAAAAGGCCGAGGCGCCTCTGCAGGCGCTGACGTTCTCGCTGGCCGAGCTGCAAGGCGCACGGCTGGCGCCGATTGTGAATTTCAAGGGGCGTTCTGCCCCGGGGGCGGCCGAGGGCTGACCCGCAACTCTTGACAGAACAACGAAGCGATCCGGAAAGGTGGGCGAGTGATATGAACCGCGAAATGTTGATGCTGATCGATGCCATCTCGCGCGAGAAGAACGTCGAGCGCGATGTGGTGCTGGGCGCTGTGGAACAAGCGCTGGCCTCGGCCACGAAGAAGCTCTACAAGGGCGAGGTCGACATCCGCGTGGCGATGGACCCCGACACCGGCGCCTACGAAACCTTCCGCCGCTGGCTGGTGGTGCCCGATTCGGCCGGCCTGCAGAACCCGGACGCCGAGGAGTTGCTCACCGACGCCCGGGAAGAGATCCCCGATATCGAAGAGGGCGACTACATCGAGAAGCCGGTGGAAAGCGTGCCGATCGGCCGCATCGGCGCGATGGCTGCCAAGCAGGTGATCCTGCAGAAAATCCGTGACGCCGAACGCGAGATGCTGCTCAACGACTTCATGTCGCGCGGCGACAAGGTGTTCGTGGGCACGGTCAAGCGCCTGGACAAGGGCGATCTGATCGTGGAGAGCGGTCGCGTGGAAGGCCGCCTCAAGCGCAACGAAATGATCCCGAAGGAGAACTTCCGAACCGGCGACCGCGTGCGCGCCATGATCATGGAAGTCGACCTGACGCTGCGTGGCGCCCCGATCCTGCTGTCGCGCTCGGCGCCTGAATTCATGATCGAGCTGTTCCGCCAAGAAGTGCCCGAGATTGAGCAGGGCCTGCTGGAGATCAAGAAGTGCGCCCGCGACCCGGGTTCGCGCGCCAAGATCGCCGTGCTCAGCCACGACCGCCGCATCGACCCGATCGGCACCTGCGTCGGCGTGCGCGGCTCCCGCGTCAATGCCGTGACCAATGAGCTGGCCGGCGAGCGGGTGGATATCGTGCTGTGGTCCGACGACCCTGCCCAGTTTGTGATCGGCGCGCTGGCGCCGGCCAACGTCTCGTCCATCGTGGTGGACGAGGAGCGTCACGCCATGGACGTGGTCGTGGACGAAGAGAACCTCGCGATCGCCATCGGCCGCGGCGGTCAAAACGTGCGGCTCGCCAGCGAGCTCACCGGCTGGCGCATCAACATCATGACCGCCGACGAGTCCGCGCAGAAGCAGGCGGAAGAGGCCGATGGCATCCGCAAGCTGTTCATGGCCAAGCTGGACGTGGACCAGGAGATCGCCGACATCCTCATCGAAGAAGGTTTCACCAGCCTCGAAGAGGTGGCCTACGTGCCGCTGCAGGAGATGCTCGAGATCGAGGCATTCGACGAGGAAACCGTGACCGAGCTGCGCACCCGCGCCAAGGACGCGCTGCTGACCATGGAAATCGCCCGCGAGGAAAGCGTGGAAGAGGTGTCTCAGAACCTCAAGGACCTGGAAGGCATCACGCCGGAGCTGGTGGCCAAGCTGGCCGAGGCTGGCATCCACACCCGCGACGAGCTGGCCGATCTGGCCACCGACGAGCTCACCGACATCACCGGCCAGTCGCCGGACGAGGCTACCGCCCTGATCATGCAGGCCCGCGCGCACTGGTTCGCCGGTGACGAAGCGTCGTCCCAGTCCTGATCGCCGGAGGCCCACGGAGCATCGAACCCATGACAAGTACCACCGTCGCCGAACTGGCCGCCGAACTGAACAAACCCACGAGCGTGCT
>Ga0209278_1000383_pt1 | contig 37508 bp, 27 predicted proteins | sample JI81BgreenDNA_FD_187504 | JGI IMG/M metagenome (GOLD analysis project Ga0209278, IMG submission 187504) | Wastewater effluent complex algal communities from Wisconsin, to seasonally profile nutrient transformation and Carbon sequestration -... | ecosystem: Engineered > WWTP > Effluent > Algae...
CAATGTCCTGCATGTCCTTGTAATGAAGTTCCAGCAGGTCGAACACGCGGGCAAGTTCGGTGTAAGCGTCGGGCAGCGCCTCTTCCATCGACAACGGCTTGGCGCCTGCCGTCTCGCGCGCGGCCTTGGTCAGATATTGAGGCGTGCGGATGCCCGCGACCACATCTTCGCCCTGCGCATTGATCAGGTATTCGCCGTAATAGGCGCGCGTGCCAGTCGCCGGATCGCGGGTGAAGGCGACACCGGTGGCGCTGGTCTCGCCCATGTTGCCGAACACCATCGCCTGGACATTGACCGCGGTGCCCCAATCGCCTGGGATGTCATTGAGGCGACGGTAGACCTTGGCGCGGTCGCTGTCCCAGCTGTCGAACACCGCGCGGATGGCGCCCCACAGCTGCTCGGTCACATCCTGCGGGAACGGCCGCCCCAGCTCGTCCGCGACGATCTGCTTGTACTCGTTCACCAGGGCCTGCCAGTCTTCGGCCGCCATCTCGGTGTCGTTATAAAAGCCCTTGTCTTCCTTGGCGATCTCGAGCGCCTCTTCGAACAATCCGTGATCAATCCCGAGCACCACGTCGGAATACATCTGGATGAATCGGCGGTAGCTGTCCCAGGCGAAACGCGAGTCACCGCTCGAGGCCGCCAGCCCTTGCACGGTCGCGTCGTTCAGGCCGAGGTTGAGCACCGTGTCCATCATCCCCGGCATCGACACCCGCGCGCCCGAGCGGACCGAGACCAGCAGTGGATCGCCCGCATCGCCAAAGCGCTTGCCCGCCGTGGCCTCAACATGCTTCAGCGCCTCGGCCACGGCAGCTCGCAAGCCATCGGAGAATTCGGTGCCATCCTGCAGATAAGCAACGCATTCCTCAGTGGTGATGGTGAAGCCCGGCGGGACCGGCAGGCCGATGCTCGCCATTTCCGCGAGGTTGGCGCCTTTGCCGCCGACGACGGTCTTGTCCTTCTGGCGCGGATCGGTGTGCCCGGAGTTGCCTCCTATGAGGTAAACGCAATCGGCTCGGGATATGGTCATACACATTTAAAGTATGCTCCATCGATCAGGCCATAGCGAACTTTCGGCGATCTGGGGTGATGGCTTGATCCTGATGGTGATAAGACGCCGCAGTCTATGAAGATGCGCCCCATACTTTTTGCCCATCAATCCATGTGGCTAAAACCTCACCAGATGGGCTGAGGCAGACCATGTTTGCGCGCTTCCCTACCTCGAGAACGCCCATCTGATGGCTTAATCCAAGGAATTGTGCGGGATTAAACGTGGCCATCTCTACTGCCTGGGCGAGGCTCATACCCAGCATTGACTGGGCGTTTGCAACTGCCTTGGCCATGTCAAGATCCGAGCCGGCAAGCGTTCCATCATTGTTCTGGCATACGCCATCAATAACCATCACTTGCTCACCGTTAAGCATGAAGTGCTTATCGCTCTGACCAACGGTCGGCATTGCATCAGTGACAAGAATGAAACGCTGATGCCCACCCTTTGCGCGAATTGCGATCTGCAATGCGGCGGGATTGACGTGTTTGCCGTCGACGATGATGCAGCACCAGCTTTCAGAATGGAGCAAGGCTGCACCGACGACGCCCGGTGCCCGGTTAAGCAAAGGCGGCATGGCATTGAACAAATGTGTTACACCCGCCACGCCCGCATTGAACGCGTTCATCATTTCATCAAAGGTGGCATCGGTGTGTCCGGCGCAGACAATCATCCCGCGGTCGCGCAGCTCGGTGACTTGCTCCGCCGGAACACATTCTGGGGCAAGCGTCACAAGGGTCACTCCACCTTCGACCGTGCGCAACACCTTCAGCGCATTCTCATCACCGAGGCGGATCTTGTCGCGCGGATGGATCCCCCGGCGCTCCACGTTAAGGAACGGCCCCTCAATATGGATGCCTGCAATGCCCGGGACGCCGGCAGAAATTGCCTGCTCAATGGCAATGATCCCGCGTTCAACAACGTCAAGATCGTCGCTGATCAGCGTCGGCAGAAGCGCAGTGGTCCCAAATTGGTAATGCGCCTCGGCAATAGCGCGCACCGTATCGAGCGTTGGGCAATCATTGAACAGAAAGCCGTTGCCACCATTGACCTGAAGATCGATGAACCCTGGAACGAGCCGCGCCCCTTCAAGGTCAACGATGAGGCTTCCCTCAGGAACTTCATTCTCATTGACGAGCCCTGTGATGATGCCTTGCTCCACCAGCAAGGCACACCCGGATTGGAGGCGCTGGTGTGTGAAGATCTGGGCGTTGGTGTAAGCATGGCGCGTCACAGCGTTTGAGTTACCTTTCTGAGCATCGGCGGCGCATCAGGGTTCAGTCCTCTTGCGACCGAGAGTTCGTTGGCCGCGCGGTAAAAAGCTTGAATCTGGACTACGGGCTCAAGGAATGGGGCCGCAGCAGGGCAGGGCAGGCATGTCGCCCCTGCCACTTCAGCTCCGACAACAAAAACCTGATTGCCTTGAGCGGCGGCAAAGCTGGCGAAATCATCAAGACTTCTCGCCGCTTTGTCATTTTGCCGAAAAATCAGCACCGGCATGCCGGTCGCCAGAAGTGCCATGGGACCATGCCTGACTTCAGCTGCACTGAAGGCCTCTGCATGCAATCCGCTGGTTTCCTTCATCTTCAAGGCAGCCTCGCTCGCAGCTGCAAAGCCCACTCCCCGCCCGATAACAAACAGGCCCCGCGAGGCGGTAATCGCCTTGGTCAGCGCGGACCAATCTTGCTCCCAGGCCAAATCAAGCAGATTGGGAAGGTCGAGAAGGTCTTGTGGATTTACGGCTGTGCCCGGGTGGCATCCGACGATCTGAAGGATGGCTGAGAGAGTTCCGATAAAGCTCTTGGTTGCGGCAACACTGGTTTCCGGTCCCGCCCCTATCGGAAATACGAAATCGGCAATCTGCGCAAGGGGAGACCCAAGGTCATTAACGATCGCCAGGACCCGACTACCTTGGTCGCGATATTGTTGGGCAACTGCGAGGAGGTCAGGGCTTCGTCCTGATTGCGAGATTACAACGCAAACGCCACTACCGATCGCCGGCGCGCGACCGTAAACAGAAAACACCGATGGCGAAAAGGAGCTGGTTACAACTCCCGCTTCAATTTCCAGAAGATAGCGCATGAAGGTCGCAGCGTGATCAGAACTGCCTCTTGCACAAGTCAGATACATGCTGGGGGGAGAGGCGGCTATGCTGGCTGCGAACAAAGCAAGCATGTCCTTGGAACGCATAGCCTGAGCTGCCACCACACTTCCTGACTGGGCGGCCTCCTTAAACATCAATGTCCGCGTCACAGGCTTTCTCACAAAAAACAGGATCGTGAGCCCTCGCCGAGTGCCCACCTATTCAATGATTGGACATATATAAGGATTGTAGTGGTATTGCAAATGTTATATCACGGGCCCTACAATCTGTGAGGCCCACGCTGTTGTTTCATCGCGCAGCGCACTCGGCGGCAGTCTCAAATAGCGAAGTGGAGAGCAGAGTGCAGGCATTGGGTGGCAATTCAGTGAGGATCCATGCGCCGATCACCGGTGTTCTGCGCTCGCTAGGCTGTGCCCCTGATCCTGCTTTCAGCGAGCGCATGCTGGGTGACGGCGTCGCGATTGACCCTCTGGGCTCTTGCGTGTTTGCTCCTTTTGACGGCAACGTCGTAATGATCGCCAGGACCGGGCATTCGATCACGATCAGGTCTGACTGCGGCATTGAATTGCTGATCCATGTCGGGATCGATACCGTCTCGCTAAATGGCGAGGGTTTTGATCCTCAGGCCGTCGAAGGCCAGTCAGTCAAGCGGGGCGACCCCTTGCTGTCATTTGATCTCGACCTCATTGCTCGACGGGCTAGAGACTGCCTGACACCAGTCATCATAGTGGCGGGCTCCCGCTCAGTGACGCAGTTGCGATCTGAGGGGCCAGTTGTTGCAGGCGAGCCGATCCTCGATGTGGCGGCTGCAGATGTTCCGCATCGGGCCTTAGCATCATCCGAACCATCGACGGCCCACCTGTGCATTGCGGTGAGGTTAGTCCATGGAATCCATGCGCGGCCAGCTGGACAGATCGCTCGGTTTGCGCGCAACTATGAGGGCTCTATCACTGTTTCCAAAGGTGAGCATCGCGCAGCTGCTGCGAGCACCACGGAACTTATGAAGCTTGGCGTGAGCCATGGCGAGGAGATCAGCATTCGGGTGGTTGGTAGCGAAGCGCGCCAGACAGCGCTGGCTCTTGGTGATCTGCTCGAACAACTCACGGCCGCGGAGCAGGGCAGCGGCGATCTTCTACCAGAGGCGCAGGCAGCCACCAACACAGCGCCCGGGCACCCCGAAGTGCGTCACGGGGTCAAGGCTGCGCCGGGGGTCGCCATTGGTCCGATCAGGATACTCCGATCATTCGACCGCGAAGTCCCCGCTGATGCTGGCGACCCTGAAGAGGAAAAGGCGCTCCTTGATGCCGCTATCCACACGGTCGGCGTGGTCCTCAGTGACGAAATTGCAACGGCCGATGGCGTTGCAGCAGAGATCCTTGGGGCGCACCAAGAGGTCTTGACCGATCCCGCACTGCAGCAGCAGGCCAAACGGTACATCGAGGCTGGCTTCAGTGCGGCCTCATCATGGCGCAAGGCTTCGCGCTCGCAGGAAGAATTCATGCTTTCGATGCCGAGCAGCCGGATGCAGGAAAGAGCAATTGATTTTCGCGATGTTGAGCGGCGCATGATTGACGCCCTGCTGGGGGAGAAGTCCAGCAGTGAGAACGCGGAATATTCGGGCTGCATCGTTGTTTGTGATGATGTTGAGCCGTCACTCCTGATGACGAGGCAAGGCCAGCAGATTGCCGCGATTTGCTGCGCTAGTGGCGGGGCGACGTCACATGCGGCGATCCTTGCTGCATCCTTGGGAATTCCCATGGTGGTTGGTCTGGGTTCTGACATTTTGTCGATCGCTGATGACACGACCGTTGTGGTCGACGCCGATCGCGGGTTGTTCGATTTTGCACCTTCGGACGAAACGATCGAGGATGCTAAGTCCCGCGCATCGCTTGCGGCGGCTCAAGCTGAAGAGGCATTGGCGTCATCATGGCGCGAGTGCCGCACAAAAGATGGCTACAGAGTGGAGGTTTTTGCCAACCTCGCATCCCAAAGCGACGCCAAAATAGCCATAACCCAGGGCGCTGAAGGCTGCGGCCTGCTTCGTACAGAGTTTCTCTTCTCCGAGCGAGCCTCAGAGCCCTCAGAGCACGAACAGATCGAAGAGCTCCGCGCTATCGCCGCAGAACTGGACGGGCGCCCGTTCATCGTGCGCACGTTGGATGTCGGCGGTGACAAGCCGATCGCCTATTTTCCTTTCGAAGCTGAGGCCAATCCGGCACTCGGCATGCGCGGAATCCGGTTTGGTCTAAAGCACCGCGACGTTCTGCGCAGACAACTCAAGGCGATGTTGAAATCGGTGCCTCCCAGCCAGCTGCGCATCATGCTACCGATGGTGATCGACGCAGGTGAGATCCTGGCCGTGCGCGATTTGATTGCGGACCTGAAGCGGGAACTTGAACTTAGCGCGCCCGTGCCGCTCGGCATTATGGTTGAAACCCCGGCGGCTGTTCTGATGAGTGCCGCCCTTGCTGAGGTGTCCGATTTTTTCTCCATCGGCAGCAACGATCTTGCTCAATACGTCCTTGCCATGGACAGAGGAAACTCGGAGTTGGCCGCTCGAGCCGATGCCCTGCATCCCGCCGTACTGCGAGCGATCAAGACCACTGTCGAGGGTGCAAAAGCGCGTGATCGCTGGGTCGGTATTTGTGGCGGGATCGCCTCGGACGTCGATGCAGCTCCGCTGCTCGTAGGCCTGGGCTGCGTTGAGCTTTCTTCGGTTCCAAGGGCCGTTCCGGGAATAAAGGAGCGCCTGCGGCACTGGGACCGGGCTGACTGTACGGCCTTGGCAGAAGAGGCGCTGTCCATGTCATCAGCCGACGATGTTCGCCGTTTGCTTAAAGGAGAACTCGCATGAAGGCATCGGTGCGGGCGCAAGAGACGTTTCAGGGGCTCGGCCGAGCGCTCATGCTTCCGATCGCGGTGCTGCCAATCGCTGCATTGCTGCTTCGATTGGGGCAGCCTGATCTTCTCAACCTGCCTTTTGTCGCTGCCGCAGGTTCGGCGATTTTCGCCAACCTGGGGCTGCTCTTTGCGATAGGCGTAGGTCTCGGGCTGGCAAAGGAAAACAATGGTGCGGCCGGGCTCGCCGGTGCGGTTGCCTACCTTGTCCTTACAAATGGCGCTCAGGCATTACTTGTAGTGCCCGATAGCACCATTGCTATCGAAGATAGCACGATCCGCGCCGCTCTAGTGGAGGCATGGAGGCAGAAACAGCTTGCCAAACTTGTGATCCCTGCGGGCATCATCTCGGGCATTGCTGCGGGTTATATATATAATCGTTTCCACACCATAGCATTGCCCAGCTACCTTTCGTTTTTTGGTGGCCGCAGATTTGTCCCAATCGCAGCAGGCTTGTTCGGTCTCGTAGCCGCCGCGATTTTCGGGTTGGGTTTTCCGGTTCTCGAGCTCGCCATTGATCGGCTCAGCTATTGGGTGATTGAGGCCGGATCTTTCGGGCTGTTTGTCTATGGCGTCCTTAACCGTTTGCTGCTGATCACCGGCCTGCACCACATTCTCAATAACCTCGCCTGGTTCGTGATCGGCGATTTCGAAGGATCGACAGGTGACCTCAGCCGGTTTTTTGCCGGCGACCCGGATGCAGGTGCGTTCATGGCGGGGTTCTTCCCGGTCATGATGTTTGGTCTACCCGCAGCTTGTCTTGCCATGTGGCGAAGCTTGCCAGTTGAAAGGCAAAAGCCGATGGCAGGCATGTACGTCTCAATGGCGCTTACCTCTATGCTGACAGGGGTGACCGAACCGATTGAGTTCAGCTTCATGTTTCTCGCGCCGGTGTTGTTCGGGATTCACGCTGTCATGACTGGCCTTTCAATGGTCGTCATGGATTGGCTGGAGATACGGCTTGGCTTTGGATTTTCTGCTGGCCTGTTTGATTATGTCCTGAATTTCAATCTTGCCACACGTCCCTTGTATCTCGTCCCGATAGGGCTCGCCTATTTCGTATGCTATTATATTGTTTTCGGATTTTTCATCCGATTGCTGAAACTGAAAGTTCCTGGTTTTGAGCCGGGCGCAGCAGTTGCCGAGGAAAATTCGGGCGGGTCAGCAGAAGCGCCCTCCGATCAATCGCGGATAGCACAATATGTTCGTGCGCTTGGTGGGCCGCAAAACATTGAAGCCATCGATGCCTGCACCACCCGCTTGCGGCTCGTCCTGCATGATACTTTGGTGGTCGATGATGGCATGCTTCGCACATTGGGCGCCAAAGGCGTGTTGAATGTTGGTAGCCGGGGCGTCCAAGTTGTTATCGGACCGGAGGCCGACCGGATCGCGGGAGGGATGCGTGGCTATTGTGAGATAGCGTTGCGTGACCCAGCAACAGACAGCGAGAATTGCGATGATGCACCATTGCCCCAACAAGCGGTGATCCACGATTCGCGCGAACAAAAGTGTGATGGCTTTGACCTCAACTTGGTCGGCGGCGCCGCCAATGTCGTATCGCAGAACTCCTGTGGGCGGCGCGTGGTACTGCGTCTGCGTGATCCTCTTTTGATCGCTCATGATCAGTTGGACGAGGTGCACAACGGCCGTTGGGTGCAGACTACGTCTTGCGACCTGCATATCCTGATTTGAGTCATTCGGGCTGGATGAGACGGTCTTCGCAATCGAAGCTGGCGGGGAAAATCGCTTCCTGTTGAGGCGCACGGTGCGAGTCCAACCGCACTCATACTACGGCGAAGACATCAGCTTCGTGAGGCCGGCCTGCGCAACAAAGGTCATATCGCCCTTCGAATGAGAAACGCAAGCCTCCCTTCAGATAATACCACTTAGATACAAAACAGGAAGAATCCGCCCTTTTGTTCCCAAAATATGCAATACCAATATGCACATTGTTACCGCCTGAAGTCAGGCCGGATAGTGACAAATTGGTTACATACAAATTATGATATGGTATTGCAGAGGTCTTGTTATTGCGGTAACAGGATCGGGCATCTGACATCTCTCTCGGGGGCAAAAGGGGAAATGATATGAGAAAGACTTACGGATATTCTTCGGCAAGCCTTGGCGTGCTTGCCCTCGCTCTTTGCGGTGTCCAAGCCAATGCGCAATCGGCCCCGGTCTCCGCTTCAGCCGAGACCGAAGCCGGTGTCAAAGATGCTGTTGCTGAGGGTGATACTATCGTCGTCACCGGCTTCAGGGGCAGTCTTGAACGATCCCTCGAGATCAAGCGCAACGCGCCGGGTATCTCGGACGCGATCACGGCCGAGGATATCGGCAAGTTCCCCGATTTGAACATTTCTGAATCGCTGCAGCGTATCCCAGGCGTTGCACTCGACCGGACCTCCACTGGTGAGGGGCGTTCGATCAATCTGCGTGGTCTCGGGCCGGAATTCACGCTCGTGGAGATCAATGGCCTGCCCGGGACTTCCAATGGCTCTGGTGGGCGCTTCGGGCTCGGCGGAGGGGGCAGGGAGTTCAACTTCGAAATTCTTGCTGCCGAACTCTTCAGCAGCGCGGTTGTCAACAAAACAAGCCTGCCGGAACTTATCGAGGGTGGGCTTGCGGGCACAGTCCAGCTCCAGACGCCGCGACCATTCGATCAAAAGCAGGGCTGGAGCTTTGCTGGCGCGGTTCTCGGGAATTACAGCGAACTCGCAGACAAGCTTAACCCGCGCGGCTCTGCCTTGTTCAGCTATAATGCGAATGACAAGATCGGCGTGACTGCCTCCGTTGCCTTTGCTGAAACGGATTTGGTATCGAATCTCATCAGCGCCGGCAGCTGGCGCCCATTTGCAAATGCAAACTCTGGGGCGCGCGCGCCTGACAATGTTCGCGCGGCGCTGTCTCCCAATGTGCCAGGACTGGCAACCTTCCGTGAGGATCGTCGCACTTTCGGCTCGACCCTCACGATTCAGGCTCGCCCGAGCGACCAACTGGAGCTTACCCTCGACGGGATCTACGGGAAGCTCAAAAACAATCTGGTTGCGAACCGCAATGATGCGGCCCTCGAAGGAGGGATCAGCAGCCCGACCAACGTTACAATCCAGGATGGGGTCATCACTGCCGGAACTTTTACCGGTGCGCAGCAGCGCGTTGGCACGAATTTCATCGATACTGACGAGGAGTTCTACCAATTCTCAGGAGGTCTGAAATGGCAGCCGAACGAGTATTGGACCATCACTCCGCTCGTCGGCTACTCAAGCCGGACGACCGAGAGGGCTTGGGATTTGTGGTCATTCCGACTAGCGAACGCTGCTGGTGCATTTGATCCCGGGTCAGTGAGCTACAATATCCGAGGCGACTTCCTTGATCTCACCTCAACAGCTACTGACTTTGCCTCAAATCCCCAGAACTTCCTGTTCAATGTGCTGATCCGGCGCCCAAACGAAGACAAAGATACGGAATTCACTGCCAAGATCGACTTGCAGAGAGATTTCGATGGGGCTCTGTCGAACATCAAGTTCGGTGCGCGCTATTCTGATCGTCAAAAGGATCGCGCGGTGTTCCAGACGCGTCTGCAGCGGCCCGGCACGGTAGCCACTAACGTCCCGCCGAGCCTTGGTAACATCTCGAACCTGATTGATTTCGAGGTCCGCGGCTCGAATGCTCCTGGCCGCACCCTTGTGGTTGATCGTGACGCGGCGATGGCGGCATTCTTCCCCAATGGGTCGCCGGTGACTGGCACGGTCATCAACAGCAACTTCCGCGGTTCGGATGCCAATGCGACCTTCTCGATCAATGAGAAGACATTTGCTGCCTACGGCCAGGCTGAATTCAACATTCAGGATTTGAATGTTGTCACTGGTCTGCGCTTTGTCAGGACCCAGCAAAACTCGACGGGCTTCAGTGTTGCCGCGCTCTTCCAGCCCAGCGAACGGATCACGCCGGTTTCTGTCGATAGCAGCTACTCGATTTTCCTGCCCTCACTTGCCGCCCGTTGGGAAGTTGCACAGGACGTCATTGTGCGAGCGGCATACTCGCGCACTCTTACCCGTCCCGACCTGTTTGCACTTGCCCCGTCTGAGAATTTTGGTGGGATTGACCAAAGCGGCGGCACGGGATCGATTGGCAACCCCAACCTTCAACCATTCACTTCGGACAATGTCGATCTCGGCGTCGAGTGGTATTTCGACCGTGACAGCTTCATTGGCGCCAATATCTTCCACAAGAGCATCGATGGATTTATCGACACGAGAAATTTCGTCGAAAACCGTACCTTCCCCCGCCAGGCCGATGGCGTGCTAGTGACAGGGCCGATCACGTTTGCTCAACCTGTCAATGGGGTGAGTGCAACGATCACCGGCCTTGAAGTGGGCGCACAGTCAAGGCTTGGGTTCATCGCCCCAGCGCTGGACAACTTCGGGTTCATTGTGAACTACAGCTACACCGAGAGCTCGGCAGATTTCGCTGTCGTCGGTGATGTGAGAACCCGCGGCCTGCCCGGACTTTCGCGCAATAGCTATAACGCCATCGCCTATTTCGATAACGGAACGTTTGACGCGCGCTTCTCCTACGCGTGGCGCGATCGATATCTGGCGCAATTCAGCGATGACTTCGGGATTCCGCGCTTCACCGATGCATTCGGCCAGCTGGATTTCAGCAGCAATTACAACATCAATCAGAACTTTTCGATCCAGCTGCAGGCCCTCAACCTGACAAAGGCTCAGGTCTTCAATCAGTCGACCGGCGCCTTTATTCCGTACAGTGTCACCGAGCTCGATCGGCGGTTTCTCATCGGGGGCCGTTTCAAGTTCTAGGCCCAGATGGCAACTTGCTGTGAAGCCAGCCCTGCGGATTGCAGGGCTGGCTTCATCAGTACTGACGGCATGCAAAAACTGTGGGCTTAGCTAATGTGGCGACAAGCGAGCATCCCTGCGCTCTGCAATCGTCCTTGGCTTTGTAAGCCCATACTCAATACACTCTCTTCACAGGAGCTGGCTTCATGTTCGCGCGCGCACATCTACTGGGGGCAGTGGGGCTACTGTTTGCAAGTCCAGGGCTATGCAGCGATCACCCAAGCGTCCTTTCAATTGGGGGAGATGTCGATGAAGTCGCTACTTCACCATACGTCCTGCCCGAAGGAGTGACCTACCGCCGGGTCGTAAGGGGAGGGGGGTCTGCCGCGGTTACGTGGTTTATCAGCTTCGGCGTTGCGCGCGATGAATACGAGAAGGAGGACGCAACCCGATGTGGCAAAGCCTTGGGCGTGCAACTTGAGGAACGTCGTTTCCTGTGGCCAGGCGCTGCCAATGACGATTACTTCGAAATCACGGCCGGCCGATTTGCAACGCGCGCTGAAGCTCTTTCGGCGCTCCACCGCCTCGAGGGCCAGAGCGGATGCGAGGCAAGGGTAACCGCCAGCGGGCTTTATTCCGACCAGTCGTCGGGGCCGTGGGTTGTCCACGTGGTCGAGATCGACCCCAGCCAATTCGACGGAGGCATGATGGTCGGCAAAACGACCGGCACTGTTGCTGGACGAGGGAAGGTTTCCGATCTGGCCCGCCAATTTGATGCGGTTGTTGCCATCAATGGCGGCTATTTCGTCATGGAGCCAACCGATGGTATCGTAGGCGAGCCAACCAGCCTTTCGATCTTTGCGCGTGCACTGCAAAGTGAGCCCAAGAAGTCGAGGCCATGGATCCTATTTGGCGATCCATCAAAGGCGGGTGCTGAGGTCAGGTACTCGTCCGAAGATGTCATCCCAATGCTGATCTGGAGCGATGGCCAGATAGATTACCTTGATGGGGTCAACCGTTCCCCGCACTTTTTGCGTGATTGTGGAGCCCTTGGCGGAGGGGTATTCTCCCAAGTCTGGCATGATGAGACTTGTCCGGGGCAAAACCAGCTGGTTGTTCTCAATAGCGACGCAGGCTTTTCTCTTGTGCCTGATGATAATACGCTGTTGGCAAGCATTCCCATCACAACCGGCTGCCCTGGGTGCTCGCCAGCAACAGGGACCATCACGGTGATCGCAACGGGAGAGCGGAGGGCGTCCCTGGAGGCCCGCTTGCAGCGCAATCTCACTGCGCGGGTCTCGGTCCCTTTGTTGGACCGGGCAGCCGATGTTCAAGCTGTCTCAGGTGGCCCCGCGCTGCTGCGTCAAGGACTGCCGGTACGGAACGAGAGCAGTGAAGGGTGGCCGTTCATGAGTGCCACGCGCGCCCAAGCTAACAGTATGCATCGCTTCGTCACGCTCCGTGCACCGAGGACAGCAGTGGGCACGCGAGCGGATGGCGGCGTGGTTTTGGTCGTTGTTGATGGGTGGCGCTTTGCCGATGATCGCCAGTCCGCCATGCCTATGAATGGCGGAGCCACGATCGAGGAATTGCGCTCGATCATGGCTGATCTGGGCGTCGTGGATGCGATCAACCTCGATGGCGGTGGATCAAGCGTATTGGTAATCGACGGCGCGGTGGTCAGCAATCCATCCGATAAGGAAGGCGAACGTGCAGTAGGCGATGCCATTCTGCTTGTTCCTCATGCGGGATAGAAAGGCGATCTGCCAGGAGCCCAAAGCTGTCTGAGGTATTTGGTAGGCCCGGATATGCCTTGCAGTGCGGGCGTCTTGCGGCAGATCAAGGCCATGATCAGCCAGGTTAATTGCCTGCAATTGCTCAAGAATTACGATCCAGAGATTTCAGAAACGAAGTCGTATGAGTCTGCGCGATACCAGCTTTTTGTCAATTCAACCATGTGGCCTTCAGCGTTAAACCCTCTTCGTTCGATAAACAAAGCTGGTGCACCATGGGCAACATCGAGCAATTTTGCCTGCTGATCGTCCAGTAGTACAGCCCGCATACGCTGAAGCGCTCTAACCGGGCGATTTCCAGTATCCTGCATTGATTTATACAAAGAAGAGATATTCTCAATTTCATTCGTGAGTGCGAACTTTGCGATACTCGAATTTTCAATCGCCATTGGCAGTTCGTCGGCAAAGCGGATTCGGGCAAAGCTGAAGATCATCGAGTCTGGGCTTTGGCCAAAAGCTAGGGCCTCATCGGTCGTGATATGGCGCAGCTCCCTCACTAGCCATCTGTTCTGAACCTTGCGTCCTCTTGCGGCCATATCCTCGCTGAAGGAGGAAATGACTGTGAATTGCTTTTCAACACGAGACGACACGAAGGTACCCGAACCTTGCTGCCGGATCAGAAGCCCTTCTTCAACCAAATCGCTGATTGCCTTTCTGACCGTGATCCGAGAGATTTGCATCTGGCTGGATATCTCTCGTTCCGCAGGCAGTGCCTCGCGGGCTTGCAACTTGCCGCTTTCGATCGCCTCGCGAATTGTGTCGCGCAATTGCACGTAAAGCGGTGCCATATGGTCAGGATTGATCGCTTGGACCTTGTTGAAAAACGATTCCGAAACCACCGACGCCATCCTTGTTAATCTAGCCGATCCAGCCAATCTGCTGCTTACCTCTAATGACCTTTTCAAGCCAGTCGTCTCTCAGAGGGACCGTTGTGGTAAGCGAAACCTCCTTCTTCCGAAACCCTTTCTGGCGCTGATATGACCCATCTACAATTTTTGGAATTGTGATGGGATGAGGCTGATGATCTGTCGAAGGTGTCAAACGTCCCCGCTGCATTGCCGGTTCTCGCAGCGGTCCGCCAGAGGATGTAGGCGGAGGCATCGGCTATGAAACCTTCCTTGAGACGTGGCTTGAGCCTGAACATGAGGAGCACGCTGACAATCGACGCCTGGCAGGACGCAAGTTTGACCCGGAGTGCTTTGATCTTGAGGTTACGAACCGCACGATTGCGCGAGCTTTGCGCGTAAGTCACGGCGACTATCGGGCGCGGCGGACGTAGTCCACGCTGGCGTTGTGGCAGACGCCGCCTCACAAGCGCGCTAAACTCAGTTTATATGGACAGTTAAGGTATCGGTATCTACGTAATGTACGTTGCTTTTCTGGCGAGGCGGGGAACGTGACTGCGATCGTGCAGATGCATGACATATCCATTTCGTTCAAGACGGAATTCGCCGACAATGCCGATAAGAACAGTTTGACCTGGTCTTGCCGCATAGCTCGGGCGGCTCGGCGCAAAGGTCCCCACTTGGGGGTACCATTGGGGGTAGATTCATGGAGCGGGCGATAAAAACTACGGTACAGCAGTAAGTTATGACCTAACGAAAGATCCCTCCTCTGCTATCATTGAAATAAATAACTGAAAATAAGTGATAAAAAATCAGAAAGTGGGACTCGAGCGATGTCGCGGTTCCGCTTTTCGAACAGCGGCTTAGTCACTGAAATCACGCGATTTCGAGACGCCTGCGTTAAGGGCCCGCAACCTGAAAAATCATCCCATATCGTCGGCTTGGGGGTATTTTGGGGGTATTGCAGAACGGCTCAATTGACGCACGATACCCCCAATCGACTGCAGCCTATCTGTCGAGGTCACGACAGTCTCATCTTTCGAACGGGTAGGGCGTTCACCTCCCGTCCGTAGCGAACGCGGTGCGTCGCTTCCTTGGTCATTGCGGCGTGACTGCAGGCCATCTGACAGCCTACGGTGCCGCTAATTGCCCGCATTGATTGGAGCTGCCTTAGCCTTCGTTGCTAAACGGCATGCAGAATGACTGGTTTTGGCCAAAAGCAGGTAAGGCGCACTGCTGAGGGGCACCCGAACTCATCCTCATGAAGTTCGATGCGGCTGCTCTGACTACACCAGCGCGCGATTCGATCCGAGGACGGGGCCGTGGTTAGAACTTATAGACCAGTCCAAACTGGAATTGCCGCGGAGGGGCAGCATTGCGCTGGACGAAGGGTGCTCCCCCGCCGAATTGCACCTGGTTTGATGTGGTTGCCGCGTTAGCGAACCCGCTCTGATTGTTGGCGTTCAGCAGGTTGAACACATCCGCGCTCGCCTCGATCCGCCCGCCGAGCACCGGCAGGGCATAGCGCAGACCGAGGTCGACCGTAGCTGACCACGGCAAGCGCGCCGAGTTGCGCCGCTCGCCGGGGTAACGGTCGGAATTGCCAACGAAGTTCTCGCCGAAACTCGCGCCGTCTCCATTCAGATCCTGCGTGCCAAAGATCCGCGCATCGGGCACCAGATTGACCGGCTGGCCCGATTGGAACAGCCCGGCCAGCGTCACCGTCATCCCGTCGGCCGGGTAGAGATAGCCCACAGCTGAGATCACATGCCGCCGGTCATTGGCGGACGGGCCGAATTCGGTGCTGAAGTCGTTGGCGTTGGCCGCGCGGAAGTTGATGTCGTCGGTGTCGTTTGTGAGGCGCGACAGCGTGTAGCTGAGGCGGAAGGCATAATCGTCATCCCCGCGCGTCTTGATCACCTGAACTATCAGCGCGAGGTATTCGGCCTCGCCTTCGGTCTCGGATACGGTGATCTGCCGCGCACCGCCGGGCACCAGCGCGATCGGGCGCGACGCATCTGCGGCGGCTTGCGAGCGTATGAGTCCGAGGCTTTGAGCGAGGGCGAACCGCGCCGCATTGTCCGGCTGGGCGCGCAGCAGCGCGATGTTGGCCTCGGTGAGATTGGCGAGATTGGGTGTGAATGGCGAAGGCGCATTGAGATCGCGCAGTCGCACCAGATTGTGCGAGCGGCTGTAGAGCGCATCGAGCGACAACGTCAGCGTGTCCGTTGCCTGGTACTGATACCCGCCGCTCAGCTGCAGGCTCCAGGAGTTGTCATAGCCAGTCGGGCTTAGGATCCGCGCCTCGTTCAGCGTCGCGGAATCGCGCAGTGCCTGAACGTCCTGAGGCGTGGGGCACGCGGCCACGGTGGCGCAGGGCGGCGACACGGAGAGGTTGCCGTCAAAGGTGATCGCGCCAAGATCCACCCCCGTCGGGAGCAGGCCCGCGGTCCGCAATTGCTCCAGCTGGCTCAGGAACCCGGGCGCGGTGGTGTTGCGCTGGAGCGCATCGGAGATAACTGCATAGGACAGCTTGCCAGTGAAAATTCCGGCCCCGAACCGCACGGATGACCGCGCATCAGGCTGCCAGTTCAAGGCGAGACGCGGCGCAATGTTGTCAGTGTCGCCATCCCCGCCGCCCTGTTCGGTCAACGTGTCGTAATCCCAGCGCAGGCCGAGCGTAGCGGTGAAATCAGGGGCGAGTTGCCATTGGTCCTCAAGATAGAGGGCGATCAGCGTCTGGCTCGTGCCGAAGCTTTGCGGACGCAATTCGACCGCGTAATTCGCGACCACAGGGTTCAGCGCCAGCACGTCCTGCGCCGACAGGGCGAGCCCGCGCGCCGACAGGCTGGCGATTTGCCCGGCGGTCAGATCGACGGTGAAATTGCCATCGGGATTGCCCCCGCCAAGCAGTGCAAATTCCGAATGGATCACATCGGCACCGACGCGCACGCTATGCGCGCCGAAATCGCGGCCCAAGCGGTGGGTGGTTTGCCAGGTCTGCTCCAGGTTATCGAACACGAAACCGGGATTGCCGACCACGCCAGCCACCAGCCCGGACGGATCGCGCATCACCACCTGCGGCCCCGGTGCGCCCACCGCTTCGCCATAATCCCAGCGGAAGCGGCTGAACTGCACCGCCCCGTCATAACTCCATTCGCTGCCCGAATAGCTGGCCGTTGCAGCGACCAGAGTCGAGGCGCGATCCTGCCGCGAGCCGGCGGAAGGAAAAGTGTTGTTCCCACCCCCTAGCCCGCCGCCGGGACGGTCAACCGTCACACGGCCCACATTGACGCGCACGCCCAGCGTCCAATCGTCAGTCAGCCGGTGATCGAGCCTGAGCGAGCCGAGGTGGAATTCGTTGTTGCCGGTAACGGTATCGACGATGCCTAGCGCCGGTGCGTCGACCACCTGCGTGTTGCGATCGCGGGTGTATTCGTAATTGGCGTAAAGGAAGGTTTTGTCGCGTTGCAGCGGACCGCCGACGGCAAAGCCTGACTGATAGCGTTCGAAACTCTCGCCCACCGCATTGCCGGTCAGGTCGCGGCGCGGGAATGGCGAGCGCGCATCCAACGGCCGGCCCGGACGCACCAGCGCATAGACCTCGCCCGACACCTCATTGCTGCCTGAGGGCGTGGTGTAGTTGACGATGCCATTGGCGGTGCGTCCGTAAGCAGCCGAATAGGAGTTGGCGAGCACCGTCACTTCGCGGGTGAAGCCCAGCGGCACAGGGAATTTGATCCCGCCGAGGAAGTTCTCGTTATTGTCGAGCCCGTCGATCAGGTAATTCGTGTCGAGCCCGTTCGATCCGTTGATCGAAATCGACGGCGCCTCGGGAAAGAACCCGGTCGAAGGAACCACATTGGGCAGGCGGATCAGCGCACCCAGCACGTCGCGGCCCTCGATCGGCAGAGCGACCAGTTGCTCGCGACCCAACGAGGCGGAGATCTCGGCATTGGCGGTGTTGAGCCCGGTGATCGCGCGGGCGGCGGTCACAATGATGCCCGCGTCTTCGGGCGCGGCGAGTTGCAGGATGACGCTGCGCGCGAAGTTGGCGCGCAGTTCTACCGGCTGAGCCGCCAGCGCGGCATGGCGGTTTGAGGCCGGGACCGAGACAAAGTATTGACCAGCCGTGATCAACCCATCGGCCTGTACACGGCCGCGTGCATCGGTGCGCAAGGTGCGTGACAGGCCGATTGCCGGGTTTTCGATCACGACGTCCGCATCGGCGACGGGGCTACCTGCCTCGTCCACCACCGCAATCTCGATCCCCGCCTGCTGCGCGACCGCAGCCGGAGCCAGCAGCAGCGAAGCCGCGCCGAGGGCAGTTGCCCCGACGGTTGCCCGAAGGATGGTCGCGATCATCATATTCCCCTGTTGAAGTCCTCGCAGGCCATAGCGCGGACGCTCGCCTGCACGAGGGTTCGTTCGGGGGCCGCCGAAGGTTACGCCCGGCTTATTTCGTAGGCTGGGCCAGCGCCTCCGCGATTTCATCCGGAGCTTCGGCCACAAATTGCTCCATCGCGCCGAACACCACTTCGTTGAAGTATTCCTTGCGCGCCAGCAGCGCCTCCTTCTCGGCCTTGAACGCCGTGAGGGCGGCATCGGATTCAGCCTTGAGCTTGCCGATTTCGGCGGTCAGCGCAGCGATCTGCGCCTTGTCCCCCGCCTCTTGCGCTGCAGCGAGTTGGGGCTTCAAGTCATCAAACCGATCAAGCGCAGCCTTGGATCGGGCGACGATCGGGTTCAGTTTCAGGACGGTTTCCTGGCTGAAATCCGCGCGCTCACGCGCGGTGGCGTCGCCTGCGGCAAAGGTAGCTAGAACGGCCTTGTCGGTGGCGTTCAGGTTCTCAGCGGCTTGCGGAGCCTCGGTTGCGGCCTCGGAACAGGCGGCAGAGGCCAGCAGGCCCAGACACAGCGCTGCCATGCGCAGACCATTGAGTGATGTCATGTTGGTATCCCCAAAAAGCCGAAAGGCTGCCCGGCCTCAGCCAGTCAGCCTTCCGTTATGTGGTGCAGGAGGGCACCTTCGCGCCCTCCAGCCCTGGATCAGCGCTTACGGAACAGGTTGGCGCGGGCGAAACGGGCCACCTGCTCACCTTGTTGCTTGCCGATGTCGCTATCAATCTGCCAGTGCGAGCCGTTGAAGACGCGGCTGCGGGCGTTTTCGACCGAGGCGACTTCGAGGTTGCGATACCGCACCGGCACCAGCGGACGGGTGGAACCGTCAACCGGGTCGACGCCCTCGCCGTCATATTCCTCGGACACGAAGGTGAACGAGGTGTTGTTCGGCATGAAACCGCGAGCGGCTTCGAACATCGACGAACCGAACGCCGCGTGACCCGACGAATAGGACGGGAACGGCGGGGTCTGACGGACGTAGGTGGCCAGGTTGATGCGCGAGATGCCGTAAGGCTTCCAGCCCGGAACGGTCTGGGTCAGCGGATCGCCGTCTTCCACGCGGATCGTCGTCACCGGACGACCGACGTTATAGTAATACTTCGTATCCCACACCGCGATGCCGGCATCGGCCATCGAGATGTGCACGAGCGCGAAGTAACGGGCCAGTTCGATCGACTTGTCGATACCGGCCACGTCGGCCAGCTCGACAGCGATCTGGGCATAAAGCCGCGGCGGAACGCCCAGTTCCGGCGTGCCTTCATAGCCCCAGTAATTGCCGATGAAGTGCGTGCGGGCGGTGCCGGTCGCACCGGGAGTGTCCTGCGATGCGCCAACAGTCTTGGCATCATTGTAGGTCTGGCGATACTTGGCCGTGCCGGGAGCCGGGAAGGGCTTGGCGCGGAACTGCGCACCATTGACCAGCGCGAAGGGCTTCACCGCACCCCAGCTTGCGCCCAGAGCAATCGGGTTGCCGGAGGTTTCCGGATCGACCAACCACTGACCTTGGAAGGTCTGGCCGCTGTTGATCGGGTTACCGAAGAAGTCTGTGTTGCCGGTCGCGATACGGCCACCCAGACCAAAATTCACTTCGCCGATCTGCGCGCCGTCACCGGTGCGGTTGGCGAGGATCGCAGCAGCGGCGGCCTTGCCGACGGTGCGGCCACGGTTGAGTGCAGCGCCGTTCGCGCCGATGGCGGCGAGATCGTCAGCCAGCACCTGCGCAAGGCGGGCGCTCTGGCCGTTCCACACGGCAGTCAGCACGTCATGCGCAGCATAGGCAATCGCGACTTCCTTCGACGCATTGTTCTGCGCGGGCGCGATGTTGCTGTAACCTCGATACTTCTGGTCGATCGCGTTCACAGCGTCGAACACCGCGATCATGGTCATGGCAAAACCGCGCGTGGTGCGCAGCGGGCCGCCGTTCTGTCCTGCACCGGCCTGACCGGGGGTTGCCGAACGGGCGTGGGTATCGAGCATGATTTCATGCCACTTGAGAACAGCCGCCGAGGCGGCACGGTCAGCGCGGTTCGATTGCGCGGCGACGCCGCCGGCGCTTTGGGCGGCGACCGGAACGGCCGCAAGGCTGGTTCCCAGCACTGCAACGGATGCAAGGAATGCAATAGCTTTCTTCATGAGTACTCCCCCAAATAAATGAGATACAAAACAACTGTGCCCCGAGGGAAGTAAAAGAGAGCGGGCACGTACATTCGCCCGGCAAATCGCCGAGAAATTCAAAAAACACTAAATAATCAGGGAATCGACTCGAATATCCTTCGAGTCAAACTTCATAAATTAGTGTGATTTGCGCCAAAAACTCTTTGAATTCCCCCGGAATCGCAGGCGGTCGAATTCGACCTCTGCTCACCTTTAGTTTGATCGACAGTTTTCGATCTTGCGCCACCCGCCGGGGGAAATGGCCTAGATATAACATTTCGTCAACGGCAGCCTTCGGTTAGTTCATTCATTAACATAGGACAGGGTTGTATGGATGCGACATAGTGAAAATCTTCCCTTTCCGGCTGTAACCAAGGCCCGCAAAATTTCGAATGGCCACAGAGAGATAGAAATTGCGCTAAATCAATTAATCGACCGAATCGATCACAGTTATCGGAAAAATAGGCTGCAACTTCTCGCAGGTTTGTCGATGGGTTGAACAATCTCTGGCACTCGAAGGCTGAGTGGGCGGCCGACAGATGACAGCGGCGTGAGAAAGGGGGGGGTATGGCTGCACTGATGGACGATCTGGCTGGCCATTCATCGGACCTGGCGCTGGGTCTGCTGGCTCGCGGGGTGGTGTCACCCGATGCGCTTGCGCGGGCGCGCAGCATTGAAGCCGACAGCGGCGAAGATCTCGCGACTATCCTTACGCGTCTCGGAATCGTCAGCGAGCAGACGCTGGTCGACTATTACCGCGATACCACCGGGCTGCTTCCCATGGGCGAGGCAGATTGGCCGCTAGCGGGCCCGGTAATTCCAGCCGAGCAGATATCGGTCGCGTTCCTGCGGGACCATCTTGTGCTGCCCGTCGCGCGGACAGACCAGACTTTGGTGGTGGCGATTTGCGATCCTTTGAAGACCTTTGCCGCCGACGCGCTGGGGCAGCTGGTCGGGATGTCCGTCATCTGCCGGATCGCGACGCGCGGCCAGATCGAAGCTGCGATTGACCGGCTCTACGGTTCCAGTCGGGGCGACGATGCGCTCGCCGCCGATGCCGATGAAGACGATCTGGAGCGCCTGCGCGATTTGGTCAGCGATGCGCCGGTGATCCGTGCGGTCAATCGTTTGATCGCCGATGCCGTGGATCAGCGCGCCTCCGACATTCACCTTGAACCGACCGAGGACCGGTTGGCGGTGCGTTACCGCATTGATGGGGTGCTGGTCGAACAGCCTGCGCTGCCACCCCAGATGCGGGCGGCTCTGGTCTCTCGCATCAAGGTCATGGCCGAACTCAACATTGCCGAGCGGCGTTTGCCGCAAGATGGGCGCTTGCGGGTCGCGGTGCGGGGGCACGAAATTGATCTGCGCGTCGCCATCGCTCCTTCTATCCACGGTCAGACGGTGGTGCTGCGCATTCTCGACAAATCGGGCCTGGCGCTCGACTTTGCGACGCTGGGCTTCGGGCCCGAGCTTGCGCAGCGGATGCAGGACACCCTTGCCCGGCCGCATGGGATCATGCTGGTCACCGGGCCGACGGGGAGCGGTAAGACCACCACCCTCTATGCAGCGCTGGCGACGATCAATTCGGGCACGCGCAAGATCCTGACAGTGGAAGACCCGATCGAATACCGCCTTCCGGGCATCGTTCAGACGCAGGTGAACGCCGCGATCGGCCTCGACTTCGCTGCGGCACTTCGCAGCTTCCTGCGGCAGGATCCGGATGTGATGATGGTCGGCGAAATCCGCGATCTGGAAACCGCGCAGATCGCGATCCAGGCGGCATTGACCGGGCATGGCCTGCTTTCGACCTTGCACACCAACACCGCGGCAGGGGCAATCACCCGGCTGCTGGATATGCAGGTGGAGCCGTTCCTGCTCGCGTCCACCCTAAACGCCGTGGTTGCACAGCGGTTGGTGCGGCGGTTGTGCCCGCATTGCAAGGTGCCGCATACACCAGGGCCGGGGCAACGTGCGGCGCTGGGGTGTGATGAACACGCGACCTTCTGGCGCGGCACGGGATGCGCAGAATGCGGGCATACCGGGTTCAAGGGCCGGATCGCGCTGGTCGAGTTCCTTGAAGTTGATGAAGCTGTAGCGCAACTGATCCTTGACCGCACCGATGCCCGCGAAATCGCGCGCCGCGCGGGGGCAAAGCAGCTTTACACCATGATGCAGGACGGTCTGGCCAAGGCGACAGCGGGGCTGACCACGGTCGAGGAAGTGTTGCGGGTCACGCTCGATGGCTGATGTGGTGCAGGCCTTCCGTTACCGTGGCACCGACACGCACGGCAAGCGCGTGGCTGGCCAGATCGATGCAACCAGCCGCGAAGAGGCAGTCAGGCGGCTCCGGCAATCGGCGATCGTGCCAATCGAACTGACCGCCGGTGCAGCGGGGGAAGGGGCTTCGTCGCCTGCCGGCACGGTCCAACGCACCGCCAAGACGCGGGCCGCGATCACCCGCGCGATCGGCGAGTTGGCGGTGCTGATCAACGCTGGCATTGCGCTCGAACGGGCGATGGCATTGATGCTGGATTCGGTCGAGGATGCTGCTCTGCGCGCAGAACTTGGGCGGATGCAGCAAGCGGTAAAGGAGGGCGCACCGCTGTCGCGCACGATGGCGCAGCGTCCCGCACTGTTCCCGCCGATGGCTGCCGCGATGGCCGAAGCAGGTGAAGCGGACGGCAAACTCGGCGCGGCGCTTGAGCGGCTGGCAGATGCGCTTCAGCGCGATGATGATCTGCGCTCCATGATCGTGACTGCGATGATCTATCCGATCATTCTGGTGGTGTTGTCGGTGGCGGTGATTGCGATGATGCTGCTGTTCGTGGTGCCGCAGTTCGAAAGCCTGTTTGCAGGTGCCGAAGACCGGCTGCCGGCGGCATCGGTGCTGATCATGCAGGCGAGCCAGGCGTTGCGCGGAGGGTGGTGGTGGATGCTGCTGGCCTTGGGCAGCGTGACGCTGGCGGCGCGGCAGGTGCTGCGTGCGCCGCAAGCTCGCGCCGCGCGCGACCGCTGGGTGCTGACGGTGCCGCAAATCGGCTCGCTGGTGCGCAGCGCCGAAACCGCGCGCTTTGCCCGCACCCTAGGCGTGCTGGTTGAAGGCGGAGTGCCGCTTCCTTCGGCAACTCTGCTGGCCGGACGCGCTATCGGCAACAGCCACATGGCCGCCGCCGTGCGCGCCGTGGCAAGCGGGATGAAGGAAGGCGCCGGGCTGACCGCGCCGTTGGCGGCTGCCGAAATCTTCCCGAAAAAGGCCATCGGCTTCTTCCGCACCGGAGAAGAAGCATCGGAGCTAGGCCCCATGCTGATCCGGCTGGCGGACGTGCTCGACCGCGATCTGAAGATTCAATTGCAGCGGTTGGTCGGTTTGCTTACTCCCGCGATCACGGTCATATTGGGGGCCGTGGTCGCAACAATCGTCGCCGCTATCATGGCGGCCATCCTCGGCTTCAACGATCTGGCATTGGTATGATGATGCGACACAAACTTCGCGCAGGCAGGCGCTCCTCGGCGGGCTTTACCCTGCTCGAATTGCTGGTGGTGCTGGCCATCCTCGGACTTCTTGCCGCGATTGTCGGGCCGCAGGTGATCAAATACCTCGGCAGCTCCAAGACCCAGACAGCCACGGTGCAGGTCAAGAACATCGCCGCCGGACTGGAACTGTTCCGGCTGGATGCGGGCCGCTATCCCACGCCCGAAGAAGGCTTGCAGGCGCTGATGGCGCAGCCCTCGGAGGTGCCGATCTGGAACGGGCCGTACATGGGGCAGGCGAGCGGGCTGATTGATCCATGGGGCAACCCCTACCGCTTCAAGACGCCGGGCGAACATGGCGAGATCGACGTGTTTTCCTATGGCTCCGACAATGCCGTTGGCGGCACGGGCGAGGCAAAAGATGTCGGGAACTGGTAACGCCCCGCAGCGCATGACCGGCTTCACCCTTATCGAGATGCTGGTGACGCTGGCGGTGGCCGGGCTGATCGCCGGGATCGCATTTCCGCGCGTGCAGGGCGGCATGACCGCGATGGAGTTCCGCATGGGAGCAGGTCAGGTTGCCGAAGGGCTGCGCACCGCCCGCGCCGAAGCAATCCGCACCGGCGAGCCGGTGGCGCTGAAGCTGGACGGCCGCACGCTGGTGATCGGCGAAAATGCACCGCTGGAACTGCCCGCTTCGGTATCTGTAACCGCCGGGCAAGATGCGCCGGTGACCTTCTATCCCGATGGCACGGCAGAGCCGGCGCTCTACCGCATCACATCGCTTGGTTCCGGTGACGCCTTGCGCGAACGGCGCATCACTGTCTTCGGTAGCACCGGGCACATTGCGGAATCCGGCCAGTGAATAGACCGGGGGGGACACATCACAAGAGGCAACGCGAACAGGGGTTCACTCTGCCCGAGGCGCTGGTCGCGTCGGCGATTGTCGCTGCGATGCTCGGCGTGACACTCAATGTGGTTCAGAACAACGCCCGCGCCGCGCGCATCAATGAAGAGCGCCGCGCCGCGCTGCTGGTGGCGCAATCGCAGCTGGCGGTGGCCGAAGTCGCGGTGCCGGGCCGGTTCGTCGCTCGCGACGGACGCAGCGGTGACATTGCATGGCAGATCCGGATCGAGCCCTATCGAAGCTCCCTCGCAAGCCCTTCGCTTGATCAGATCACCGTTACCGCCGGAACCGGGCCGCAAGGCCTGCCGCTGGTGGAATTGACGACGCTCAGGGTGGCTGGGCTCAGGGTCGCTGGATCATGACCGCGCGCCGTCAAGCCGAAGCCGGGTTCACGCTGATCGAACTGCTGGTCAGCCTCGCCATCGTCGCGGTGCTGGCGGGCATGGTGCTGGCGGGCGCGCAGCTCGGCTTCCAGACGGCGGCGCAGGCCAAGGCGCGCGGCGTGGGCAATGCCTCGATCATCACCAGCCAGACCGTGCTGCGCGACCGGATCGAGGCGCTGGTGCCCAACACCCGCTTCGAATTTGCCCGCCCCATCGCCGACATTCGCGGCGATGCTGCGCTGCTGAGCTTCTTTGCCCCGGCCCCGCCCGCAGAGCGCCCGGCGAGCCTGATGCGTTACCGGCTGGCGCGCAGCAGCGAGGGCGAGCTGGTGCTGTTCGCGCTCGCCGATAACACTGCCGGGGTCGATCCCTATGCTCCGGGACAGGCAGGGTGGACGCCGCAGGTGCTGCTGACCAATGTCGAGCGGCTGGAGATCGCCTATTACGGTAGCCTGCCAGGCGAGGCCCGGCGCGATTGGCGCGCCGCGTGGATCGAACGCGGCGCTCCGCCTGAGCTGATCCGCATCCGTGTCGCGTTCTTCGAGGGCGATCGACGGCAATGGCCCGACCTGATCATTCGTCCCGCGCCCACGGTCAACGCATCCTGCGCAGTCGATGCTGAGACCGGCACCTGTTCTGCGGACGCGGCATGATCCGGACCGGAACCCTGCTCGATATGGATATGACCACTCTGGGCGCTGCCTTGCGTGAAGGGTGGGACTGGTGGACCGATGAACTGGCACGGATAGTGCCGACCCGCTGGCAAGCGCGTCCGCAGGCGCTGACCGGGCCGGTGGCCGAGTTCAGCGATGACGGGACATTGTTTGCCCAAGGCACCGCGCTTGACCAAGTGGCAGAGGGAAGCCGGCGGTGCCTGATGCATGTCGTGCTGCCGCCAAGCGCCGTGATGGCCACCCGCACGGCGCTGCCGCGTCTCGGTGCGCGCGATCTGGCGCGGGTGGTCGCGCTTGAGCTTGACCGGCTCCTGCCCTTTCCGCCCGGCACTGCCATTGCCGCAGCAGCGCCGCTGCCTGATGCGGACGAGCCGGGAACCGCCAAAGTTGCCACGATGGTGGCGGGAATGCCGACCGCGCGGGCCGTAGCGCTGGTAGAAGCTGCGCGGGCAGCCGGGATCGAACCGTTGAGCCTGACATGGCGGAGCCCCGAGGATGACCGCGTCACCCTCGATCTGCTCCCTGCGCTGGTTGCCAGTGGACGCATCATGCCACGCCGCGATACCCGCCCGTTCTGGTGGGGACTGGTTGCGGCGCTGTTCATCACCAATTGCGGGTTGATGATCTGGCGCGATGTCGCAGCCACAAATGCCTTCGCCGAGGAGGTCGCCGCCAATCAGGCGACCAGCACCGCCGCGCGGGCGCTGGCCGGGCGGATCGCGCGCGAGACGGCCTTGCGCAAGTCGCTTGTGACCGAGCGTGACACGCATGATCCACTGGCGCTGCTAGCGCTGACCACCGTGGCACTGCCAGAAGGCGCCTGGGTGCAGCGCTATGCCTGGACGCCTGAAACCCTGCGGCTGACCGGATACAAGGCCCCCGGCAGCGATATCCAGAGCGCGCTCCGCGGCACCGGCCGCTTTGTGTCCCTGCAGGCCAGCGTCTCCGACCCCACCGCCGAAGGTGGCGGCGGGCAGCCGTTCGATGTCACCGCTACGCTGGGCCTGACCGATCTCAAGGAGGGGCAATGACCAGCCTGTCTGACCGCGAGCGCCGGCTGATCGCCATCCTGATCCTTGTCGCGGTGATCGCGCTGGGGTGGCTGGCGATTGTCTCCCCGATCCTCTCCGGATTCGAGGCCCGTGCTGCCGAGCGCGAGCGGCTCGCGCTGGTGCAGGCCAGCAACCAGCGCTTGATCGACAATGCCGCACGGCTGCGCCGCCAGGCCGAAGCGCAGAAGGCCGACATGGCCCGCTACCACGTGATTGCCGCCACGCCAGAGGCCGCTGCCGAGCAGTTGAAAGACCGCGTTTCAGCGCTGATCGGCGCTGCCGATGGCGAAGTGCGCGCGTTGCAGGATGTCGAAGCGGAGGCTGGCCGCATCGCGCTCCGGATCGAAGCGCGGGTGGATGCAGGCCAGCTCGTGCGCCTGCTGGAACGAATGCAAAATGCCGAGCCGCTGATGGTGGTCAGCGCGCTCTCGGTATCCGCCTCTGCTGCGCCCGGCATTGAAGCCTCCGCCCCGTCTTCCCGCAAACTGGATGTTCGCCTTGACCTTGCTGCCTCCTATTCCCCGGCCTGAGCGCGCCGACGGCACGGTGCTCGCCGCGCTGCTGGCCGTGCTGCTGGCGTTGCTGGTGGCGGCCCAGTTCCTGTTGCCGACCGATCGCCCGGCGCCGCCCGCAGTACCGCCTGCCGCTTTGCAGAGCGGGCCGGTGGCCATCGCCGCAGTGAGTGCCGATCCGGTGCTGGCGCGCCGTTCGATCTTTCAGCCGACCCGGCTGGCGGGCAGCGGAGGCGAGGGCGTTGGGGTGCCGGGCGGGCCGCTTGACGGGGCCACTCCGGCCGGGATCGTGCGGGTGCGCGGGACGCCGCGGCTGGTGCTCCAGACCCCGGGCGGGGGCAGCGTGACCTTGCGCCCCGGCCAATCGTGGCAGGGCTGGCGCCTGCTCGCCATCGGCACAGACGAAGTGCGCTTTGCACGCGGGACCGAGACCATCACCCTCGGCCTCGGCCTCGGCCTCGGCGCCGCGACTGACAGCTATTCCTATCCCGGCTATGCGCCGCCCGGCTATGATCCGCGCGGCTATCAGCCCAATCAGGCAGACGAACAATGACACTGCATCGCCATCCGCGCCGTCTGGCCAGCATCCTGTGTGCGCCTGCCATGCTGGCCCTGACCGCTCCGGCTTTCGCCCAGACTATGCAGGACGATCCGGCGCTGGATGAACAGACCGTCGATGCGACGATCGTCGAAGGCGAACAGCGTGCGCCTGTGGTGGCAGAGCCCTCGCCCGTGCTGGTGCGCGGCGGAGACATTGCGCTCAACTTCCCCGAGGCCGACGTGCGGGTGGTGGCCGAGGCCGTGCTGGGCGATCTGCTCGGGGTCAACTACACCATCGAAGCTGGCGTATCCGGCCCGGTCACCGTCGTCACCGCGCGCCCGATCAGCCGGGATTCGGTCATCCCGTTCCTCGAAGATGCCTTTGCGATCGGCGGCTTTGCTCTGGTGCTCGACGGAGGGCGGGCCACGATCGAGCCGATCGCCCAAGGGGTCAGCGGTGGTATCGCCCAGCCCGGCACGCCCGGTTTCGGCACCGAACTGCTGCAATTGCAATTCGTCAGTGCCGATCAGATGCGCAGCCTGATCGCGCCGATTCTGCCCAATGTGGTCTCCGTCTCCGACCCCACCCGCAACATCCTCCTGCTGCGCGGCACATCCGGCCAGCGGGCGAGCGCGCGCGACCTGTTGCTGCAGTTCGATGTGAACTGGCTTCGCAACATGAACTTCGCGCTGATCGTGCCCAAGCGCACCGATGCGCGACTGATCGTGCCGGAGCTGGAAAAGCTGATCAACGCCCCCGACAGCCCGACCCGTGATCTGGTGCGGATCATCGCAATGGAGAAGCTGAACGGCATCCTCGCGATCAGCCGCCAACGACAATATCTCGACGATGTGAACCGCTGGATAGAAATCCTCGACAGGCAGGGCCAGAACAACGAGCCGCGATTGTTCGTCTACAAGGTGCAGAACAGCCGTTCGCGCGATCTGGCCCGCACGCTCAACCGCGCATTCGGACGCGGCGGCGGGGGTGAGGACGAACAGGTGAGCCAGCAGCAAGCCGCCTTTGCGGATTCTGGCGCTCCCGATGGCGCGGCGCAAACCGGAGGTCGGGCGACTGCGACAGGCAGTTATGGCGATGGCATCGGCTACGGCAGTGTCGCTGCACCCGCGCCTGCTTCCGCCGCAGTCCGTAATGACAACCGCGAAGAGAGCGCCAGCTTTGGCGCGGGCGGCACCCAGATCACCAGCGACGACAACAACAACGCGATCCTCGTCTATGGCACCCCGCGCGAATATGCCGTGATCGAGGATGCGCTGCGCAAGCTGGATGTGCCGCCGGTTCAGGTGATGATCGAGGCGGCGATCACCGAAGTCAGCCTGACCGACGATCTGCGGTTTGGCCTGCAATGGAACTTCATCGAAGGCAACGAAAACGCGGTATTGACCGATTCCACCACCGGGACCGGCCTTGTCCGCGACGTGCCGGGCTTTTCCTTCCTGTTCGGCAATTCGGGCAGCCTGACCGGCGTGCTCAACGCGCTGGAGGGCAAGACCAAGGTCAACGTCGTCTCCGCGCCCAAGCTGATGACGGTCAACAACGGCACAGCCAGCCTGCAGGTTGGTAATCAGGTGCCGGTGCTGACGCAGAATTCGACTGCGACGATTGACCCGAACGCGCCGGTCATCAACGCCATCGAATATCGCGACACCGGCGTGATCCTGAAGATCACTCCGCGCGTCAACGGCAGCGGGATGGTGCTGCTGGATATCACGCAGGAGGTCAGCGACGTGTTGTCGTCCCGCGCTTCGGGATCATCGATCAATTCTCCGGTGATCTCGACCCGCAAGGTCAGCACTACGGTGTCGGTGCAGGACGGGCAGGTGCTGGCGCTGGGCGGGCTGATCCGCAATGTGCAGACACGTGACAAGACCGGCATTCCATTCCTGTCGCAAATCCCGATCATCGGCGGATTGTTCGGTCGGCAAGTCGATGCGACCGACAAGATCGAACTGGTGATCCTGCTGAAACCGCGCGTGATCCGTACAGCGGACGACGCGCGCGCCGTCACCGAGGAATTGCGCAACAAAATCCGTTCGCTTGAACCGTTCTCCACGACCGGGGATATTCCCTGACGCCGCCAGCGCACCATGATGAGGGCGAGCGCAGGAATGGCTTTGCTCTGGTGGTGGCGGTGGCGAGCCTTGCTGTGCTGGCGCTGCTGGCGCTGACGATGATCGAGGCGACGCGCGGCTCGACCCGCTCAGCCCGCGCTGAGCTTGACCGTGCTCAGCTGAGCGCTGCGGCTGACGCAGGTGTGGTGCTGGCGGTGCAGGGGCTGGCGCAGGCGAGCGCTGCACGGCGCTGGCGCGCCGATGGGCGGCTGCGCGAAGTGCAATTTGCCGGAGCCACAATCGCGATCCGGATCGAGGACGAGCTGGGCAAGGTGCCGCTCAACCAGATCAACGAACAACAAGCCGAAGCGCTGTTTTCCGCTTTCGGATTGCAGGGGGCTGAGCTGGAGGAAGCGCGCGATGCCTTTCTCGACTGGCGTGACCAAGATGACGATCCGCGCCTGCGCGGGCGGGAACGGGCGGATTATGCGGCTGACGGCGTGCGCCCCCGCGATGGCCCGCTGCGCAGCAACGGCGAACTCGCCGCGATCCCTGCAATCGGACCTGAACTCGCTGCGCGCATGGCGCCTTACGTCACGGTGTTTGCGCCGGACAGCGCGCAATTTGCCGAGGGAAATGCCAGCCCGATCGCCCGCCGGGTGATGGCAGACAGCGTGTTCGAAGACGGCTTTGCGGGCGGCGTCGCCGTGGCCGATGGCGGATTGGGCACGGGTGAGGCTGCGCGCATAGATGATGGCGTGACCGGGCGGCCCTTACGGATCGTCGTGCGTGCGCGAGGCGACGACGGATCGGCAGCGCGGCGCGATGTCGTGGTTGAACTTACCGGCAATCCGGCGCGTCCCTATGTGATCCGGTCGCGCGAATAGCGGGGATCAGCGCCGCTGCGCAGTAAGGCTCAGCCCCCAGGGGGCGAACGCGCCATTGCGGATCGCAGGGTCGGCTTGAACGGGCGGAGCGGCCGCCGGCGCAGGTGGCGAGGCTGGATACTCTGCTGAAAGGGCGACTGTCACCGGCACGCCATAGCCGCGCAAGGCTGTGCCGGGCGAACGGTAGAAGATGTGGCGGGCAATCTGGCGCACGCGCGTCAGGCTCGGCGCCCAATAGGGCGACACGTAATCGGCGTGGTAATGGGTCGCACCGCGCACGTGATCGAGGGTCTCGCCCGCCAGCACCCGCGCAGCCACCGCCCAGGCTCCCGCCATCGCCGCCGGGCTGCGTGGGCGGCGCAGCGATCCGTCGCAAGTGAAGGTGAACTGGCATCCTGTGCGCCGCTGCGCGCCCTGCCATACCACCCCGCACACGGTATCAGGATAGGCGGCGTGACGCACACGGTTGAGGATCACCTGCGCCACCGCCTCTTGCCCGGCGACAGGCTCAAGCCCGGCTTCATAGGCAATCGCCAGCGCCAGACATTGCGCGGCAGCCTCGGGCGTCTCGCCTGCCAGCAGCGGCGGCAGGAATGGCTGCGCGCTTTGCGGGCTGGTCTGGGCCGAGGCAGCACCGGGATGGCTGATGGCTGCGGCGATGGCGATTGCGGCGAGTATACGGCGCGAGGCTCCGAAGCGCCAGAGCGCGCCAACCAGACCTGCCTGCCTCCGCATCACGCGCATCTCACCCCCACCCGGCCACAAGGAAAATCACCCAGCCTGCTGCCGCCATCAGCGTCCCCAGCGGCAGCGCCGTGTCGGCTGCCACCGGGCGGCGCAGCAGCAGCATCACCAGCGCCGCTGCCAGCCCGATCACGCTCGCCCCGATCACCGTTCCAATAACCCCCATCGGCCCCAGCCACAAGCCGACCGCGCCCAGCAGAGGAGGATCGCCGCCGCCCATCCCCTCCCGCCCGCGTACCATGCGATAACCGCGCGCGACACCCCACAGCATCGCAAACCCAAGAGCGCCGCCAGCCAGCGCGTTGCCGAGCGGCAAAAGGTTGGCGTCCTGCCAAGCCCGTAGCAGCGCGAAGCCTGCGCCGCTGACCGCGAGCACTGCGACCAGAGAGTGGGGCAGCCACAGGTGCCGCACATCAATCACGCCCAAAAGCAGCAATTGCCAGCCGAGCAGCATCGCAGGCAACGCCAGCCCCTCCGGCGCGAACATCACCGCCGCCGCGCCAATCAATGCCCCCGCCAATTCGCACCCCGGCTGCCACACACCAATCGCAGCGCCGCACGCCCGGCACCGCCCGCGCAAGGCCAGCCATGACCACAGCGGCACCAGATCGCGCGCGCCGATGCCCACCCCGCAGGCATCGCAGGCTGATCGCCCAGATAGAATCGATCGGTCGGCAGGCATGCGCACCAGCGCGGTGCCGATGAAGCTGCCGATGGCAGCCCCGGCAATCGCCGCCAACAATCCCGCCAGCCAGACCGGCCCATCAGGCATCATAGCCCCCTTTGGCTCCACGCCGCCCGCCTTAACCCTGTGGCCAAGACCTTGTCATCATCCGCGGGCGTCCGTGCACAGTTCGTGTGCCGGGTGCAAAAGATTACAGGAATGGCGTAACCTTTCGGCTGATGCGGACGAACAGCATTTCGCAACCCGCTGCCGGAGTTCCACTTGAAAGCCGACGAAGCCACACTGGCCCGCCTGATGGCGCTTTCGCAAGCCGGCGACAAGCTGGCCTATGCGGCGCTGCTGGAGGCGTGTCAGCGCTGGCTGCGCGGGTATTACAGCCGCCGCATCGCGCCATCGAGCCTTGATGATCTGGTGCAGGAAACGCTGATTGCGCTCCACAACAAGCGTGCGTCGTGGGATTCTTCGCGGCCGTTCCTGCCGTGGCTGGCGGCGATTGCGCGCTATCGCTGGGTCGATCACTTGCGCCGCCTGTACCGCGCGGACGAGCATGAATTGCATGAAGACACCATCGGTACCGATGAGGAACCCGCGATTGCCGCGCGCATCAGCATCGAACGCCTGCTCGGTCTGCTGCCACCCGCGCAAGAACGCGCTATCGCGCTGGTCAAGATCGAAGGCCTGAGCATCGCCGAAGCTTCGGCGGCGACCGGGCAGAGCGAGGCGCTGGTCAAAGTGAACATCCACCGGGGCCTGAAACGGCTCGCCCACATGATCGAGAAAGAGTGACGATGCAGCGTAGTTCCGATGCCCTGATTGCCGAACTTGTCGGCGGTCTTGAACCGGTCAAGCCGCTGCGGTTTGGCGAGGGGCTGGGCCTTGCGCTGGCGGCGGCAGGGCTTTCTGCGGTGGCGGTGATCACCATCTTCGGCCTGCGCCCGGATTGGCTGGCAGGATCGGTCAATCCGATGCATCTGGTGGCGACCGGGCTGTATTTCGGTCTGGCGCTGGCGGCGACAGTAACGGTGGTGGTGATGGGCCGTCCGCAGATCGGCAGCGATCACAGCGGCTGGCGCTGGGCGGCGTTGATGGCCGCGCTGCTGCCGCTGGCCGGTTTGATCGTGGGCCTGAGCGGGGGCGAGGACATGCTTTCGGCGGAGAATATACGCCACGGTGCGGAATGCTTCATGGTCGGCGGCACGGCGTCGTTGCTGGTGTTCGCGATGCTGACCCTGTGGCTGCGCCGCGGCGCGCCGACCGATCCCGACCGTGCCGGGCTGGTGGCGGGCGTAGCGGCAGGCGCGTTCGGGATATTTGCCTTCTCGCTCCATTGCCCTGACAATGACATCGTCCATATCGGCATCTGGCACAGCGCGGTGGTGCTAGCGATGGCCGGGCTGGGCCGCACGATCCTGCCGCGCCTGATCCGCTGGTAGTTTAGAAGCCGAGGCTTTCGATCTTGGCGTCAAGGTCGATCGGGATACGCGCCAGCACCGCATGGCCAGCCTCACTGGCGGACGGCCCCTCGGCCGCGATAAGCCTCGCCAAAGCCGCATCGCGCGACGTCAGCAGATCGGCCAACTCGTCCCGGTACAGCGCGACCATCGCGGTCAGCAGCCGGTTCACCAGCGCATCTTCGTCAGTATCGTCGACGTTGTAGCGATCCAGATGCGCAGTCATCATCGGCGCGGGGTAGAGAAATTCGTCGGTTACCCAGCGGTTGGTTGCAAACCAGCTGACCGGGATTCCGGCTTGGTCGATCGCCAGTCCGGCGATGTGGGTGACATGGGCCGGCGCATCCTCGCCCAAATCGGGCGCGCGGGTGAAGGCCGCTGGATCGTCAAGCTGGGTGCGGTGCAGGAACAGGTGGAAATGGCCATGCTCGTGCGCGTCACGATCACCCGGCGCATGGACATGATAATACCACCGCGACCGCGTACGCCGGTCGCGCGCGTCATTCTCGGGGTAGTGGTCCCAGAACCGCAGATCGGCCTCCGGCAGGACGCGCAGCATCAGCGGGACGCTCGCTTGCGCCATCGCCGTGATGGTTTCGATCACCGTTTCTGCTGCCTGCTGCTGATCCATTGTGGAAACGTCTGCCGTGCAACAGGTCTGGCGGGGATGTGCCCCGCCAGACCCGATTGCTGGCTTATTCCGCAGCAGCCGCGCAGGGCTTGGCTTCGCAGCCAGCAGCAGCGCAAGGCTTGGCTTCGCAACCGGCGGCGGCGCAGGGCTTGGCTTCGCAGCCCGAAGCAGCAGCGTCGGTGGTTTCCCCGGCAACAGCATCGGCGGCAGGTGCGCAGCCCGCAGCGCTGCACGCGCCCGAACAGGCCCCGGTGGCCAGTGTGAGGCCGCCCATGACGGCGAGCATGCTGGTCAGTTTGGTCTTTTTCATCGGTAAGTCCCCTAAAGTGTTTTTTGCAGTGCGCGCGTGACATTTCCCTGATCCGCCGCGCACCATCGACAAGCCAAGGTCCTGGCAGGACAAATGTCCGCAGGTCGGGGCAGGACGGTTGCAACATCTTGCCTATTCATCATTCGATTGGAGTGCGCGGCAAGTTACACTTGGATATGAGTATTTCGAAAAAATTTGACGATGGGACTGTCGCGCAGGAGAGTGCAGTCAATCTAATCGCAACTCTTCGCTCAACCGACTGGCCAAATGACCGGGATAAGGGTGCATCACCTACCTCCCGCTACGAGGTCTCGAAGCGGCAGCTTTTATGAGGAGCGGCCGTTTGTCATGGCGAACGTAAACGACCGGCTCTGGGTCGAGAACTGCCGAAGCTGAGTGGATGATCGGACGGCAGCGTTCCGTATCTCTCCGCGTGGAACTCGCCATTCGAAAAGCGGTCCACTTGCGGAATTCGACACGATGAGAGGAACCGCTGATTGTCCGCGATTGACCGTTCGTCATGTCCTTTGGTCACCTTGACGTATCGCCAAAAAGTGGGGGTATTGAAGGAGGTATCGGCAAGGCAACAGACTGATTTTGCGTTCTGACTCAACTACCTATGTGTGCCCGAAATGTCCCTCCTCCGCTACCAAACAAATCACTGAAAATTGATGTGTAGAAAGCCAGATGTTGAGGCTCGATCGATGTTGAGCTTCCGTCTCCGGAACGGCTGCTTGATCGCTGAAATCAAGCGATTTTGCGATAATTCCTCGACGCTGTAGCTTGGCCGCCGATCGCCTGAAAGCGGACCGGCTTTCCCGTCGGGTTCGGCACGTGTCGTCGCGCTAGCCGACATTCAAGGTGCCCAATCGGAGCGTGGCAACGGATCGTCAGTCCACGTCGGTCACGGCGCATCAGAGCGGCGGTGCTACTCTTTGCCATGCACCAATGCACTCACTTGCCAATACCCGTTCCTGCAGCCAAGAATTGCTGGGTGGGGGGTGCCAAATGGCCGTATCGAAAATCTGCTGTTGGGGCGGCTTGCTTGCTGCATTTGCGGCTATCGTGCAGCCGATACCTGCTCTTGCTGCGCCGGGCGGCAAAACAGACAAAGTCGTCTCCAAGACCGGCTCCCGTCCCCTTGGGGGAAAGCTGGACAAGGCTGCCTCCCGGACCTCGTATCGCCCCCTTGTGGAAAAGCTCGAAGCTGCAAGGGACGCAGGCAAGACCGATCTGGTCGCCGCGCTGCTGCCGATCGTCGATGTGCTGGTACGCAATTCGGACGACGCCTCGCAGGACGATCAGGATTATGCCTTGCCGGTGCTGGAAAGCGCCTATGCGCTGATCGGCGATTTTGCGGGGGAACGGACGATCATTGATCGCAGGGCCGCCATAGCTGCGGCGCGTGAGGGCCCGCAAAGCTATGCGGCATCGATCATTGCCGTAGACGTTGCCGATCTCCTTCGACGTCAAGGCCGCCCGGCCGAAGGGGAAGCGCACTTGCGCCGCGCTGTGGCCGCCAGCGCCGATCCGGCGATCAAAGTCGGCCTTCAGTCGGCGCTGGCGCGCTACCTCGACGAAGCCCAGCACCTCGGCGATGCCGTCGATGCCTACCGGGCGCTGCTTGATCTGCAGGTGCAGCAGGAGGGGCCGGGTTCCGACGATGTGTTCCAGACCGTCGAGGCTTTGAGCTGGGATCTCGGCCAGACCGGCCGCCATGCCGAGGCGCTGGCGCTGCTGGCCACCACTGTCCCGCGTGCCGAGGCCGCCTGGCGCGAAACCGGCGCGGACGAAACGCACAATGGCACAATGGAAAGCCTGATAGCCGGCTTGCGCTATGCCAATCTGCTAGAACGGCAGGCCGATCATCTTGGCGCGCAAGGCAAAACCGGCCCATCCGATTTCTATTTCGAAACCGCCAACAAACTGCGCACGCGCTACTTCACCAGGCCGACCGACGTCGTCGCGCGGACTTACAACAACATGGCCTTCCGCCAGAACTTCCAGGGCCGCTTTGCTCTGGCAGAAAAGAATGCCCGCAAAGCGCTGGAGATTTTCGAGGGCGTCTTCAGCCAGTCGGATGTCTCGGACAGCCTGACTTACGCCAAGTACAAGTATAACCTTGCCGCAGCTCTGCTGGGGCAGGGCCGGGCGCAGGAGGCCTTGCCGCTGCTGCGCTTCGGCGTTCCGATCCAGCGCAAATTCGGCCCCGATCATCCCGACCTCGTGATCCTGCTGACCACGCTTTCGCGCGCCATCGTGGCGGGCGGTGGTGATATCGACGAGGCGCTCTCGCTGTCGCGGGAAGCGGCCACCATTGCCCGCAAGCATCGCGAGGCGCGCGTTGCGGGGGGCTATGCGGGCAGCACCCCGGATGCTGCATCTTCGGCGCTCACCCGTGCACTGGCCGGGGATGCGACCACGCATGATCCCATGTCGATGGCCTATGGCGCGCTTATGGAAGCAACATCGGCCGGGGTGGATGCCGGTGGCCGGACCGATGCCGATGTCCTTCGCAACGAGATGTTTGTCGCAGCGCAGGACCTTGAACAATCAACCGCAGGGCAAGCCATGGCCGAAGCTGCCGCGCGGGCGATGGCGGGCGAGGGGGCGCTCGGGGCTCTCATCACCCGCAAGCAGCAACTCGCCGATCGCGCCCGCGCGCTGAACCTTGCGGTCACGGCCAGCGTCCTGGCCAGCGAAACCCTGGGCCTTGAAGAAAAGCGAACCGCGCTGACGCAAGTGGTGCAGGAGCTTGCCGCCGCCGACGCAGAGCTGAAGACGGCCTTTCCCGAATTCGACGATCTGGTCTCCCCCTCCGCGCTGTCGCTGACCGACGTCAAGGCGCGGCTTGCCGCCGAAGAGGCGTTGATTCTGATCGTCCCCAATGGCGCCGACTACTACGTCTTTGCGGTTACGCCCGATCAGGAGAAGATCCTTGTTCTGGCAAAGGCGAGGGAGCCGGTCGCCAGGCTGGTCGCACGGCTGCGCTGCCGCATGGATGAAGCCAGCTGCGTCTCTGAGGCGGACATGGATTCGACCTCCGATCAGCTTGGCGAACTCCAAGGTATCGACGCCTTTTTCCCGCGCTTTGATCGCGAGGCGGCCCACCAGCTCTACACCAACATGTTTCAGCCGCTTGAAGC
>Ga0209278_1000385_pt1 | contig 37290 bp, 37 predicted proteins | sample JI81BgreenDNA_FD_187504 | JGI IMG/M metagenome (GOLD analysis project Ga0209278, IMG submission 187504) | Wastewater effluent complex algal communities from Wisconsin, to seasonally profile nutrient transformation and Carbon sequestration -... | ecosystem: Engineered > WWTP > Effluent > Algae...
CGGCTGCCGGCCGTTCAGGATGGCGAAGAAGGGCACGTGGCTGGTGCGCGCCATGTGCGTGGCATAGCTGGGGTTCTGCTGCTTCTTCTTGATGTCCTGCATCAGGGTGCCAACCAGCGCCAGGGTGGCCACGCCGCTGGCCAGCACGATGGTGCGCGGATCGGCGGTCATCACCATGTGCACGCCGGCCCAGATCACGAAGCTCCACATCATCGGGTGGCGGGTGATGCGCTGCACGCCCCTTGGTTCACCATGCACGCCTGGCATCATCGCCGGGTTGGGCGCTGTCACCGATCCCACGAACAGGATGAAGGCCAGCAGCATCAGCGCCAGCGACGGGACGTAGAAGCTGGCCGGCGTGTCCCACAGGCGCGCCTTGGGGATCTGTCGCCACAGCTGCACCGCCGCGCCAAAGCTGGCCAGCGCGACCAGCGAATAGACGATCGCAAAGCCCTTTTCACCCAGCCGCGCCACCAGGGGCGCGCGCAGCGGGTGCGACAGAAGTTCGTGACTGGCCACGAACAGGCCGGTCAGGATTCCCAGCAGCAACAGATCCGGCACCCGCAACCCTCCCGTGACGCGCGCTGCGGCGCAGCGCCCGTGTCAGCGCGGATATTGCAACGGCAAATCGGTGCGGCCAAGGGCCTTGTATCGATTGGCCAGATCCGTTTGCCGGCTCCGCATCGGCTGGGCCATGCCATCGATGTAGACGGCCACCGGCGTGCTGGTGAGTTCCAGTGGATCGCCATCCCAGATCACCACGTCGGCGCGGCTGCCCACCGCCAGCGTGCCCAGATCGGCAAGCCCGAAGATGCGCGCCGGATTGGCGGTGATGCTGGCCAGCGCCTGCCCCTTGGTGAGGCCCTTGCCGCCCGGCACGGTGCCCTGCGCCACCGCGTTGCCGGCATAGCCGGGCAGGTTGACCGGCGTGGTGCCGCCAATGCCGCCCAGCGCACCCAGCGCCACTGTCACGCCGGCGGCCTGCAGATGGCCGGGATTGTTGCGGCTGGATGCCAGCGTCTCGAAATCGTCGGGCAGATCATACAGGCTGTGGGTGATCACCGGCACGCCGGCCCGCGCGATATCGGCCGCCACCAGCCAGGCTTCGCGGGCGCCGATCAGCACCGGGCGCAGGGCCGGATATTTCGCCTTCAGGTTCAGCACCTCGCGGATGTCACTGGCGCGCTGGGCATGGATCAGCAGGGGCTGCCGGCCGGCCAGCACCGCCCCCAGCGCTTCGGCATCCAGCCGCTTGGTGAGGGAGCCGCTGTCCTGCCCGCGATCGAATGCGGCGGGGTTCGCCGCCAGCCGCGCCGCTTCGGCCAGCATGTTGGACAATTGCGCCCACGCCGCCGGGCGGGAGCCGCCGGCCAGCCGGGCGCCATTTTCGCCCATCTCCACATATTGAAAGGCGCGGGCCCTGGTGACCGTGGGGCCGTTGGCCGCCAGGCTGATCACCGCGCCCTGCCCGGCAAAGATATTGCTGCCCGCACCGGGCATGACCACGGCGCGGGTGATGCCGGCCATGCGGTTGATGGCGAAATGCAGGCTGTTGGGATTGATGGCGGTGGAAAGATCAAGCGCAGCGGAAAAGGCCGATTGCCGGGCGCCGGCATCGTTGGTCTCGCGCACGCCTTCCACCTCGCTGATGCCAAGATCACTGGCCGCCGCGATGATGCCGGGCGTGATGATGCGGCCGCTGGCATCGACACGCGTCGCCCCGGCGGGCACGGCAAGGCCGCTGCCGATGGCGGTGATGCGGCCATTGTCGATGATGATGGTGGCGTTCTCGATCCGCTGTTCGCCCACACCGGTCAGCGCAGTGGCGCCGATGATGGCGACTGGTGCAGCGATGGCGGGGGTGGCGGCCAGACCGGCCAGCAGCAGGACGCGCTTCATTTCACCTCTCCCACGCCCGGCTGGCCCAGTTCGAAATCCGATACCGGCCGGCGTTTGGGATCGCCCCAGTCATGCATCAGGGCGCCATCGATCCACACATGCGTGGGCCGCGCATAGACGCTGAACGGTTCGGCGGACCACAGCACCACGTCGGCCGCCTTGCCGGGTTCCAGGCTGCCGGTGCGATCGCCGATGCCAAGCCCCTTCGCCGGGTTCAGGCTCAACCACGTCCAGGCATGTTCGGGCGTGATGGTCATCCCCAGCCGGCGGCCGGCCGCCATTGCCTTGGCGGCTTCCTGGTTCAGGCGCTGAATGCCGTTGCCGTCATCGGAATGGACGATGGCGCAGGCCCCGGCCGCATCGACCAGCGCGATATTCTCGCGGATGCCATCAAAGCTTTCCATCTTGAAGCCATACCAATCGGCCCACATCGCCGAACAGATGCCTTCGGCCTTCAGCATGTCGGCAATCTTGTAGCTTTCCACAGCGTGATGGAAGGCGGTCACCTTGTAGCCGAACTCGCGGCTCATGCTGATCACGTTGGCCATTTCATCGGCGCGATAGCAGTGGTTCTGAATCAGGATCTCGCCCGCCAGAACCCCGGCCAGCGTATCGAGATTCAGCTCCCGGCGCGGCGCATCGGTGGGCTTGGCGGTGCCGGCCTCGGCCCGCCTGGTGTAATCATCCCATTTGCGCTTGTAGATGGCCGCATCCGACCACAGCTGACGCGCATAGGCGATATTGCCCATGCGCGTGGCCGGCAGCTGGTTGCGGCTGCCATAGACGCGCTTGGGGTTTTCCCCGCAGGCCATCTTCAAACTGTAGGGCGCGCCCGGAAACTTCATTTCCTGCACGCTGCGGCCATAAACAGGCTTCAGCGTGACGCCGCGCCCGCCGAACAGATTGGCCGAACCGGGCAGCGCGTGCAGCGCGGTGATCCCGCCGGCCAGCGCGCGTGAAAAGCCGGGATCCTGCGGCCACACGCTGTGTTCCGCCCACACTTCCGGGCGGGCCGGGCTGGTGGCCTCGTTGCCGTCGCTGTGCGCCTGCACGCCGGGGCTGGGATAGACGCCCAGGTGGCTGTGGATGTCGATGATGCCGGCGGTCACATATTTGCCGGCCGCCTCGATCAGGCGGGCGCCTTCCGGCACGGCAACCGTGGCGCCGATCTCGGCCACCTTGCCGCCTTCCAGCCGGATCATGGCATTTTCGTATCGACGGCCGGCCCCATCATAGATGGTGGCGCCGCGGATCACCGTCGTCTGGCCTGGGTAAGGCTTGTACTGGCTGGGCCAGGGATCCTTGGGCACCTGCACCACGGCTGTCGGGCTGGCCGGTTCTGACTTGCGGTCCTTCGCCTGTGCTCCCGTGGCCAGCGCACTGCCTGCAACTGCCAGCAACAACCATGTTCGCATCATGCGCTCCCCTGCCTGGCGCCATGCTTGGCCGCCCGGCAGCAGAGTGCAAATTGCGGGAAACCCCCTACTTCACCCCGTGCATCAGTTTCCTGAGCAGCGGCGAGATCAGCAGCAGCACGCCACCGATGATCACCGCCGCCCAGCCGATGGTTTCGAACGTGGCGGTATAGGTGTCGAGGCTGACCTTCAGGTTGGTCACCTGCCCGCCCACCGTCTCCACGCTGGCCACGCGCGCCACCAGGCCGCCCACATATTGGGCGCAGGCGATGGACACGAACCACAGGCCCATCATCAGGCCGACGATGCGGGCGATCGACAGCTTGGTGATCATCGACAGGCCCACCGGCGAGATCATCAGTTCGGCGATCGAGTGGATGAGATAGAGGCCAGCGAGCCACCACAGGCCCACCTTGAAATCCGGCCCGGCAAACTGGCTGCCCCACACCAGGAACAGGAAGCCGCCGCCCACGCCGGCCAGCGCCATGCCGAACTTCACCGGGATGCCGGGTTCCAGCCCGCGCCGGCCCATCGCCTGCCACAGCAGGCTGAACACCGGTGCCAGCAGCACGATGAAGATGGCATTGAAGAACTGGGTCTGCGCCGGCACCAGATCGAACAGGCCGAACACCGAAAGATCGGTGTTGCGGGCCGCGAACAGGGTCAGGCTGGAACCGGCCTGTTCGAACAGCGTCCAGAACACCACGTTGAACACGATCAGGACAATGGCGGCGATCATCATCTGCCATTCGGCCCGCGTGCCCACCGCGATCGACCAGATCGGGATCACGATGATCGACAGCAGGAAGGTCGCGAACAGCAACTTGCCCAGGATCGGCAGGCCCATCAGATAGCCGATGAAGCCTTCGCCCTCCACCGGCGGCGGCGCCGCCATCAGGTTGGTGAACAGGAACCACACCAGCGGCACCGTCAGGATGGCGCCAGCATAGATGGCCAGATCACGCTTGGGCGCGTCTTCCGGTGGCTCGCCATAACCGGCCAGCTTGGGCCCGGCGAACTGGATCAGATACCACGACAGCGTCATCCCCAGCGCGGCGAGCAGGAAGCCGGCCCACCAGCCATATTTGTCAGCGAGGAACGGGCAGGCCAGCTGGCTGCCCAGCGAACCCAGGTTGATGCCCATGTAGAAGATGGTGAAGCCGGCATCGCGGCGCGTATCATCCTTGGCATAAAGGCTGCCCACCATTGTCGAGATGTTGGGCTTGAAGAAGCCATTGCCAACGGTGACGGCCGACAGGCCGATCAGCAGGATGGTGACCATCAGCGGATCACGCTCCCCACCTGCCTCAAAGCCGCCCTTGGCGATGCGGCGGGCCTCGGCACCGTCGCCAGCCAGCAGCGACACGCTGCCATCCTCGTTGCCCTTGATGGCGAGTTTCTGGCCATCGACGGTGATGAACTGCGTCTTGCCCGTGTCGCCGGCTTCGACGCTCACGGCATATTGCTGGCCGTCGATCTTGGCCCACGGCTTGGCCGCTTCGCCGCCAAAACACAGGATGAAATAGCCCAGCGCCATCAGGATGGCGCCGAACTTCACCGCCTTCTTCGAACCCAGGTAGCGATCTGCCAGCAAGCCGCCAATCAGCGGGGTGAGATACACAAGGCTGGTGAAGCCACCATAAAGCCCGGTCACCGTCTGATCGGAAAACAGGAAATGATCGGCCAGATACAGCGTGAGCAGCGCCCGCATGCCGTAATAGCCAAAACGCTCCATGGCCTCGGTGGTGAACAGCCGCGCCAGCTGTGCCGGGTGGCCGAACCATTGCGGGCGGGTGTCTGCCACGGCGGCGGCTGCATTCTCGCTCAAAATCCGTCTCCCTCGCGCGGCCCTGCGGCCCGAGCATGGGGAGAGGTGATAGCGGCCCCGATGCGGCGCGCCAAGCATGACCGGGAATTAAGGTGCAGCGCAGCCGTTCAGGACGACAGTTACGCCATGCGCCATCTCATCCCTGCCCTCCTCGCCCTGCTGCCGCTGCCCGCCAGCGCCGCGCCCGTGCTGCTGCTGCCCGATCGGGTGTTCGATGGCGAGATGATGCACCCCGGCTGGCAGGTGCTGGTGGATGGCAGCCGCATCGTTGCGGTGGGCGCCAACCTGGCCGCCCCTGCCGATGCCCGCCGCATCACGCTGGCCGGGCAGACGCTGATGCCCGGCATGATCGAGGGGCACAGCCACCTGTTGCTGCACCCCTACAACGAGGTGCCGTGGGATGATCAGGTGCTGAAGCAGAGCGAGGCCTATCGCGTGGCCCGCGCCGTGACCCATGCCCGGGCCACGCTGATGGCCGGCTTCACCACGGTGCGCGATCTGGGCACCGAAGGCGCCGGCACCGCCGATGTTGGCCTGAAGCGCGCCATCACCGACGGCATCATCCCGGGCCCGCGCATGATCATCGCCACCCGCGCCATCGTGGCGCCGGGCAGCTATGCCCCCAAGAACGACGCCCATCCCGTGCCGCAGGGCGCCGAAGAGGCGGACGGGCCCAACCTGGTGAGCGCGGTGCGCCGCCAGATCGGTGCCGGGGCCGATGTGGTGAAGCTGTATGGCGATTATCGCTGGCGCCCCGGTGAAGGCAGCCGGCCCACCTTTTCGCAGGCCGAGATTGCCGCCGCCGTGGCCGCCGCCCATGATGCCGGCCGCCAGGTGGCCGTGCACGCCAGCACCGCCGAGGCCATGCGCCGCGCCAGCCTGGCCGGGGTGGACGTGATCGAACATGGCAGCGAAGGCGATGCCGCCACCTTCGCGCTGATGGCGAAGAACCGCACCGCGCTGTGCCCCACGCTGGCCGCCGGCGACGCCATCGCCCGTTATCGCGGCTGGAACGGGCAGGAACCGGCGCCGGCCGACGTGCAGCAGGATCGCGCCACCTTCCAGCTGGCGCTGAAGGCCGGCGTGCCGATCTGCATGGGCGGCGATGTTGGCGTCTACACCCACGGCACCAACGCGCGGGAAATGCTGCTGATGGCACAGGCGGGCATGCCCAATGGCGCGGTGCTCACCGCAGCCACTGCCGGCAACGCGCGCCATTTCGGCCTGGCCGATCGCGGCCGCGTGGCGCCGGGCCTGCTGGCCGATCTGGTTGCGGTGCCGGGCGACCCGCTGGCCGATCTTTCCGCCGTGACCCGGGTGCAGTTCGTGATGAAGGGCGGCGATGTGGTGAAGAGCGCGCGCTGATTGGCAACCAGCCGCTGCCCGGATAAGAACGCCGGCCATGGACAGCTTCAACGACACCACCAGCACCGCCAGCCTGCTGGCCACCCGCCGTTCCGGCAAGGGGCGCGAGATGATCGCCCCCGGCCCGGATGCCGGGCAGTTGCAGGCCATCCTGCACGCTGCCGCGCGCGTGCCCGATCATGGCAAGCTGAACCCGTGGCGATTCGTGGTGATCGAAAACCGTGCGGCCTTTGCCGAAGCGCTGATGGCCATCTATCTGGCCAGCAAGCCCGATGCCGGCCGGCTGGAGCGTGAGGCCGTCACCCAGTTCGCCACCCAGGCGCCGTGCCTGATTACCATCATCGCCAGCCCGAAGCCCAGCCATATCCCGCTGTGGGAACAGGAACTTTCGGTGGGCGCCGCGTGCCAGAACCTGATGCTGGCCGCGCACGCCCATGGCTTCGTCGCCAACTGGCTCACCGGCTGGGCCGCGTATGATGCGCAGGTGCTGGCCCTGCTGGGCGGCGCCGCGCCGGAACGCATCGCCGGCTTCTTCTTCATCGGCACGCAGGACAAGCCGCTGGAAGAACGGCCGCGGCCCGATCTGTCAGCCGTGGTCAGCCACTGGCGCGGCTGATCTAGCCGCAGCGCACCGTGCCGCTGCCCGATGCGCGCGTGGTGCAGCGGGCACCGCCGGCAACGGTCACATCGCCCGATCCGGAAATGCCGATCTGCGCGGCATCTGTGGCCCGCAGGCCCACGTCACCGGATCCCGATATGGCAACGATGGCGTTGGTGCAGGCCAGGCGCGCGGCATCCACATCGCCGCTGCCCGATACCCGCACGTCGATCTGCCGGCACGAACCGGCCATTGCCACGTTGCCCGAACCGGAAATGGCCGCGGCCACCGTGCCGGCCTTGACGCTTGCAGCCGCGACATTGCCCGATCCCGAAATGGACACCCGCAACGCCTCTGCCGCGACCTGTTCGACAGCCAGCGCACCGGAACCACTGATCCCAAGCGACACGCTCTTGCCGCTCGCCACATCGGCCGTCACCCTGCCGGAACCGGACTGGCCAACATCGGTGAGCACCGGCAGGCTGATGGTGATGGCAAGGGGCCGCCCGCGCGACCACCAGCGGCCGGGTTTGCGCTTGATGCGCAGTTGATCACCGCTCTGGCGAATCTCCAGCCGGTCGAGATCATCCGCCTCACCACTGGCCGAGACCGCGAAATCGCCCTTGCGGATGGTCACGATGTCACTGGTTTCCACCACCACGCGGGAAAAGCCGGTGAGTTCGAAGCGCCGCTCTGCTGCGGCACCGGGAACAGCCAGCAGGGCGGCGGCAAGCACCCCAAGGAGCGGCGAAGGCGGCAATGGCCGGCGTGCAGGCATGGACAATCTCCCTGTGTATTGCTGTATTACTACACTGTGTGACAGGGAGATGCAAGTCAGCGCCGCAGCGATGCCATGTCAAAACCGAAGATGTTGATTTCAATGACGAAGAAACAGATGATCCAGATCGCCGCGTCCCAGAAATCCAGCCAGGCGCCGGTGACGCCCCAGAAGACGGCGCAGGCGAGGGTGACGGCATAGAGCATCCAGCGCAGCGACGCCCGCAGCGGGGACCGGGCGCCATCGGGGCGGAAGAGATCCAGCCAGATCAGCGCCGAGATGGCCAGCCAGGCGCTGGCGTTGGCGATCTCCACCGGATCGCGGATGGCAATATAATGGGACAGCGCGAACAGGGCACAGCCATAGCCGGCCAGTTCCATCATCAGCGCCGGCGCGCTGATCCGGGTCAAGGCCTCGCCCCGGCCCAGCCGGCGGGTTTCCCATTCGAAGACCCCAAGGATCAGCACCCAGCCGACCTGGTCGATGGCCTTGGGCGCCAACCAGTCACCACTGTCCCACATGAATGCGCCGACATTGGCCAGCAACGCGGCATAGACCAGCGCCTTGAAGGCGCGGAACCATGCGGGCGTTGCGGTCAATGCCGGCGAAATTCAGTGCAGGCGTGAAACGCGGCTTATGCAGCGTTGGCTGCGCCGAAGCTGCTTACGCAGCTTTCAGCACCAGTTCGATCTTCTGCTGGGCGGCCGGTTCGTCGATGTTTTCCATCGCCGCCAGTTCGCGCGCCAGCCGGCCGATGGCCGCTTCATAGATCTGGCGCTCGGAATAGCTCTGCTCCGGCTGGTCCTCGGCGCGGTGCAGATCGCGCACCACTTCCGCGATGCTCACCAGATCGCCCGAGTTGATCTTGGCTTCATATTCCTGGGCACGGCGCGACCACATGGTGCGCTTGATGCGGGGCTTGCCCTTCAGGGTGGTCAGCGCCTCGTTCATCGTGGCCTGGCTGGACAGCTTGCGCATGCCGACGCTTTCCACCTTGTTCATCGGCACCCGCAGCGTCATCCGCTCCTTCTCGAACCGCAGCACGAACAGATCGAGCGCGACTCCGGCGATTTCCTGGTGCTGGATTTCCACCACGCGACCAACGCCGTGCTTGGGGTACACGACATAATCACCGACTTCGAAACCGAGCGGCTTGGCAATTGCCATGGGGCATTGTTCCTTGTGCTGAGCGGCAGATGGCAGGGATGCACGAAACCCGGTGTCAGCAACGCTGGCACCAGTATCACGCGACGAACCCAGACCACTGTCGGCCTGCCAGACGTTTCTGACCCAGATTCGCTGCCCGCCTGGCAGGACGGCGGCATGGCAACGAACCGTGCGACTCGACTGGGCCTTTCTCGGACCTCAGCCACAAGATGTTGTGTATCAGAAAAACGTCACAATTGCCACTGCAATGACGCGTTTCGGGCCACGTGCGACGCCATGTGGCACGAAAAATGTCGATTCCGGGCGATTCACGCGCCGGAATCGACCGTTAAGACCGCGTTTACGAACCCTTGCCGGGGTTGGCGGTGAAATATTTGTCGAACTTGCCGTCTTCGCCCTTGTGCGAATCGGCATCGTCCGGGGTTTCGCCCTTCATGGTGATGTTCGGCCACTGGGCGGAATAGGTGGCGTTCAGCTCCATCCACTTTTCCAGACCGCCTTCGGTGTCGGGCAGGATGGCTTCGGCCGGGCATTCCGGTTCGCACACGCCGCAGTCGATGCATTCGTTGGGGTTGATCACCACCATGGTCTCGCCTTCATAGAAGCAGTCCACCGGACACACTTCCACGCAGTCCATGTACTTGCACTTGATGCAGGCTTCGGTGACGACGTAGGCCATAAGTCTCCCCTTCGGGCGCCGTCCATCAGGCGATGGCGGTCGTGCCCAGCAGATAACCCCTGTTTGCGTCGCGGCCCTTAGGCGACCGCCAAGGCTTCTGGCAAGAGGGCATCTTGCGCACAGCCGGCGGCAGCAGGCGAAAGATCGGTGTAGAACTGCCTGGCCTCCACATAGGGGCCGCGCCGTTCGGGCAGGCCTTCCACCCGCACCACGATGATCTCCGCTCCGCGCGCCCAGCTCAGCACGCTGCCGGCGCGGACTTGCGCCGACGCGCGCTCCACCACCCGGCCATCGATGCGCAATCGTCGGCTTTCACACAGATCCTGAGCGTGGGCGCGGGATGGCGCGAGGCGCGCATACCACAGATATTTGTCGATCCTCAGCCCGGCTCCGTAGACCAAATGCTACCTGCCTTTCATGCCTGCCAGGATGGCAAAGGGGGACGCCGCGACTGTCCTGGCAGCAGGCGCGGCATCGGGCGATTCAGCGGAAAGCGACGCAGGATGGCGCCGCTGGCCTGGCGCGCGCGGCCCGGCCCAGGCAAAATGCGGCGTGCCGTCCACCAGCCGCGGGCGATAGCCCAGCGCGCGCAGCAGCCGGGCCAGCCCGTCCTGCGACAGGCCCAGGCTGGCCGCCCAGTTGGGATCGGGAATGAAGGGCGCGCGGCCGGTGCGGCGGGCGTGCACCTGGCGGGCCAGCCGATCCACCATGTCGATCCGCACCGCCGGCGTATCGCCCTGCCCGCCCAGCCGCCAGTATCCGGCCACCGCCAGGAAATCCGCCGGGCCGCAATCGCCGGGCAGGCTGACCCGGCCCGGCGCCGGCAACGGCGGCAACGAGGCACGTTCCATGGCCACCGCCCACAGCGCGAGGCGCCAGCGCGTGGGCAGCGGACGCAGCAGGCCGGGCACGAACACATGCATCGGCCCCAATCGAACGCCCGCACCGGACAGCGCCTGCCGATCCGGGCGCGACAGGCCGGCCAGCTGTTCGGCCACCTGTTCACGCGGCAGCACACCCAGCCCTTCCACCAACTGCACGATCAGCCCGCGTGCCGCCGGCGTGACGGCATCGCGCAGCCCGGACAGCCCGGCCAGCGGCGCCAGCACCGCCGAGATGCCGTCGTTCAGCCAGGCCTGCAGGCGGTCCTGCACGCGGCGGCGATCATCGGGGCCCAGCGCGGCAATGGCGCGATCCAGTTCCAGCCGCGGCGACAGCGCATCGCGGCCCTTGCGCAGCACCGCCACCCGCGCCCCGTTCCAGCTGAGACGCGGCGGCAGCCCGCCATCGAAATCGAGGGCGAAATCCGCATCCGGCGCCGCTGCCAGCTGCCGCGCCCGTGCCGACAATTCGCGCGACAGATGGCGCTCGGCCGCGGCCAGCAGCAGCCGCTGTTCCCCGGCCCGCGCTGCGGCATCGGCGGTGAAACGGAAGCCATCGAGATGCCCGATGGCCTCACCGTCCACCATCACCACGCCATCCGCCTCGACAATCACGGCGGCCTCGGCACCGCGCGCCTTCAGATCCTTCAGCAGCACCGCCGTGCGACGATCGACGAAGCGCTGCGTCAAAGCTGCGTGCAGCGCGTCGGACAGGCGTTCTTCCAGCGCGCGGGTGCGCTCTGCCCAGTGCGCGCCCTGCTCCAGCCAGCCGGGCCGGTGGGCGATGTAGGTCCAGGTGCGCGCGGCGGCAATCCGGTCGGAAATCGCCTCCACATCGCCGGTCACCCGGTCAAGATGCGCGAGTTCCGCCGCGACCCAGGCTTCCGGCAGATGGCCATGGCCTTCGGTGAGGTGACGGAACACGCGCCCCACCAGCCGGGCATGGGCCTCTGCCCCCGTCTTGCGATAATCCGGCAGCCCGCAGGCCTGCCACAGGCGGTGCAGGCCGCGTTCGCCCAGCAGGCGGGAGTGGGCGCGCTCCATTACCCAGGGCTCGCCCGCCAGCCGCTTCAGCACGGCAAGGTCCACCGCATCGTCGGAACGCACCAGCTCGGGCCGCGCCGGACGGTCATCAAGGGTGGCGACCAGACGCGGCAGGCTGGAAAAATCGAGATCGCCATTGCGCCAGACCAGCTGGGACAGCGGCTCGAAGCGATGCTCTTCCAGCCCCTCGATCTCTTCGGGCGTGAACTGGCACTGGGCTTCGGCGCCCAGCTGCACGGTGCCGAAGGTGCCATCCTTCTGGTGACGGCCGGCGCGGCCGGCGATCTGCGCCATTTCCGACAGCATCAGCCGCCGCTGCCGCTTGCCATCGAACTTGCCCAGCGCGGCAAAGGCAACATGGGCAATATCCATGTTGAGGCCCATGCCAATGGCGTCGGTGGCCACCAGATAATCCACCTCGCCCGACTGGTACATGGCCACCTGGGCATTGCGGGTGCGCGGACTGAGCGCGCCCATCACCACCGCTGCGCCGCCCTTCTGCCGGCGCAGCATCTCGGCGATGGCATAGACTTCCGCCGCGGTGAAGGCGACGATGGCGGTGCGGCGCGGCAGGCGCGAGAGCTTCTTCGGCCCGGCATAGGCCAGCGTGGAAAAGCGCGGGCGGGTGATGATCTCGGCGTCGGGCAACAGCTTGCGGATCAGCGGCTTCAGCGTTTCCGAGCCCAGGATCATGGTTTCGGCGTAGCCGCGCACATTGAGCAGCCGATCGGTGAACACGTGGCCGCGTTCCGGATCGGCGCCCATCTGGCCCTCGTCGATGGCGACAAAGGCCACTTCACGATCGAGCGGCATCGATTCCACCGTGCACAGGAACCAGCGCGCACCGGGCGGGACGATCTTTTCCTCGCCAGTGATCAGGGCCACCTCGGCCGGGCCCTTGATCGCCACGACCCGATCATAGACCTCGCGCGCCAGCAGGCGCAGCGGGAAGCCGATCATGCCGCTGGCATGGCCGCACAGTCGCTCCACGGCGAGATGGGTCTTGCCGGTGTTGGTGGGGCCGAGCACCGCGGTGACCCTTGCGGGTCCGGCGCCGGCACGGGCGGAAAAGGCGCTGCCCATGCTCACCAGGCAAGGATGGTCCCGGCAGCGGCTGGCAACAAGGGGCTGTGGCAAACTGACCGGCGGCCGGGGAGGCGCGGCCAAGTCAGCAAACGCAGCGCGGACGCGACGCCAGGACGGCGGCGCCACCCCTTCATCATGCGATCCGTTCGCCGATCACCATGGTGAAAAAGGTGACACGGGAAATTGGGAACGGCAAGTGACCGTTTGAAGTCAACGGCTCATCCGGATTGACTCACAGGCCCCCTGTTGCGCGATTGACACGGCGACTCGGGCTGGGCAATGCTCGTCAAGATTTGAACGCAGCCGATGTGGCCAGTCAAATCAAGGGTTTGTAAGCGTTTCGTTCAGTTCGCGTTCGTTCAGACAAGATCGCAACAGGGGAGCGATTTGTACCAGCCCGGGTTCCCGTCCGCCGGTGGCGGCAGCGCAGCGCTGCCGATGCCGGGCGCATCCGCCGGCCGGGCGTTGCTGCGCGGCGCAGCTGGCGTGCGCGGCGTTGCCGGAGCCGCTGCCCGCAACATTGTCGGGCTGGGCCCGACGCTGGCGCGCGTCGCCGTGGCCGAACGCCGCCGGATCGGTGAGGACTGGCAACGCCTGCGCCGTGCCGCGGCGCAGGGCGATATCGATCTTGATCTGGGCAACGCCCTGTTCAGCCGCCGCTGGTGGCTGAAGGCGGGGGCCTGCACGGCGCTGCTGTGCGGGGCGCTGTGGGCCGGCCTGAACGTGCCGCCCATTCACGATGGCGTGCCGCGCCCGTTCACCCCGGCCGAACGCGAAGGCAGCGCGCCGCACATGATCGCGCCGCTTGCCCTTGGCGCACGCACCGGCGCGACACCGCAGGTTGATGCGCGGCAGTTGCGCCCGCTGGCCGAGGCCCCCGAACGCCCGCGCGTGGAGCGCAGTGTGACGGTGGGTCGTCGCGGTCTGGCCGGCGCCCTGCGCAATGCCGGTGTGGGCGCCGATGATGTCGCCACCGTCACCCGCCTGCTGGGCGGCATCAGCCCGCCGGGTGGCAGCCGCGCCGAACTGGTGCTGGGCCGCCGCGAGACCAAGACGGTGCCGCGCCCGCTGGACAGCCTGGCGCTGCGCGCAGCCTTCGATCTGAAGGTGGAATTCGCCCGCGTCGATGGCGCCCTGGTGATGAAGCGCATCCCGATTGCGGTGGATTCCACGCCGCTGCGCGTGTCCGGCCCGGCCGGCAGCAGCCTGAACCGGGCCCTGCGCAGCGCCGGCATCCCGGCCAGCCAGGCCGGCGAATTCGTGCGCCAGATGCGCCATGTCGTCGATTTCGAGCGTGGCCTGCGCAAGGATGATCGCTTCGACATCATCATCGAACAGGATCGCGCCGAAACCGGCGAGGTGCGCCATGGCCGGCTGCTGTATGGCGCGCTGGCCCAGCGCGGCAAGAACCCGGTGGAAATCGGCTGGTGGGACGGCGATTATTACCAGGCCAGCGGCGAAGGCGTGAAGCGCGGCCTGATGCGCACGCCGGTGGATGGCGCCCGCATGTCCAGCGGCTTCGGCATGCGCCGCCATCCGGTTCTGGGCTATTCGCGGATGCACAAGGGCGTCGATTTCGGCGCCGGCAGCGGCACGCCGATCATGGCGGCGGGCAGCGGCACGATCAGCTTTGCCGGCTGGCACGGCGGCCACGGCAATTACGTGATGATCCGGCACAACAAGCAGTTGGCCAGCGCCTATGCCCACATGTCGCGGATCAACGTGAAGCCGGGGCAGAAGGTGCGCCAGGGCCAGGTGATCGGCGCGGTTGGTTCCACCGGGCTTTCGACCGGCCCGCACCTGCATTACGAGGTGTATCTGAACGGCCAGGCGGTGAACCCGGTGCGGCTGAAATATGTTGGTGGCGCGGAACTTTCGGGCCGCGCGCTCGACAATTTCCAGCGCCAGATGAACCGGTGGCGCACCCTGCAGGTCGCGGCGGCCGCCCCCAAGGGCACGCAGGCCGCCGACGATTGATCGGCAGGCTGCTGCGGCAGCGACATTTTTTGGCCACGCTGACAGGGCATGATCCCCAGGTGTTTCGACATATTGCCCCGTTCCTGCTGTTCGGCCTGCTGGCCGGCACGACCACCCTGCCCCGCCCGCAGCGCCCGGTGGCGCCACCGGTGTCCACGGCCTGGGGTGACGAGGCCGCCCGCGAACGGATTGGCGAGGCCGCAGACGTCATCCGCATCGCCGGCGTGAAGCCGGGGATGGCCGTGGCCGACATCGGCACCGGCACCGGCTATTATGTGATGAAGCTGGCGCCGCTGGTGGGGCCGCAGGGCCGGGTGTTCGCGCAGGATGTCTCGCTGCGCGCGCTGGAGCAGGTGCGCAGGCGGGCAAGCACGGCCGGCTTCACCAACGTGCGCTATGTGCGTGGCGGCCAGGCCAGCGCCCGGCTGCCGGCGGCCAGCGTGGACGTGGCGCTGATGGTCCACATGTATCACGAGATCGAGCAGCCCTATCTGCTGCTCGATCGCCTGCGCCGCAGCCTGAAGCCGGGCGGGCGCATCGTGGTGGTCGATCTTGATCGCCCTTCGCAGCAGCACGGCATGCCCAAGGCGCTGCTGATCTGCGAGGTGAAGGCGGTGGGCTTCGAACTGGTGACGATGACCGACATCGCGCAGGGCTATGCCGCCGTGTTCCGCCCCGGCCTGCGCCCGCGGCCCGACAGCGTGCGCGCCTGCCGGGGCTGATGCCGGGCGGGATGGGGGGAGCAATGCCGGGCGCGATGCCGCATTCCCGCTGGCACCGCGGCGTGGCAGGCGCCTGATCATGTCCAGCAAGACGCCCCCTGTCGTCCTTTTCTATGGCCTTGCCGGCCTGATTCCCTTCCTTGCGGCGCCAATCGCCACGCTGATCGCGCCGGATTTCCGCTGGCAGTTCAACGAAGCGCTGTTGTGGTGGAGCGCCATCATCCTGTCGTTCCTGGGCGGCGCACGCTGGGGCGCGGCGGTGCAGGCGGCCGCGCCATCGCCGCGCCTGATCGGCCTTGCCATGCTGCCCAGCATCATCGGCTGGCTGATCCTGCTGGTGCCGGCGAAATATCGGGTGGGCCAATTCGTGGCGCTGGCCGCCGCACTGTTGCTGCACCTGTTCTGGGATTTCCGCGCCGGCGGCCTGCCCGGCTGGTATGGCCGGCTGCGCATGGTGCTCACCGCCGGTGCCGTGACCGCGCTGGGCTGGCAGGCGGCGCTACAGGCCTAAACGCTCCAGCGCGCGAAGATGGCGGTGGGCAGCAAGAGCCCGCGCGTTTCCTCACGGATCGCCATGTCGCCCACCTCGATGGTGCCGCCGCGCGGCCCGAGCGCCTGGGCCAGCAGCGGATGCAGCGCGAGGGCTGACATGCGGATGGCATAGACGGTGAGCACGAATAAGCGCGCATCATCGGCCAGCAGCTGCCGCGCCAGATCGACGAGTTCGGGCAGGTCCCGCTCCAGCTGCCACACCTCGCCATCGGGGCCGCGGCCATATTTGGGCGGATCGAAGATGAGGCCGTGATATTTGCTCCCGCGCCGCACCTCGCGACGCAGGAATTTCAGCGCATCATCGACAATCCAGCGGATGGGCGCATCGGCCAGCCCAGACAGCGCGGCATTCTCGCGGGCGGCCGCCACGCTCTTCTTGCTGGCATCCACATGGGTCACCTGCGCGCCGGCGCGGGCCGCCACCAGGCTGCCGACACCCGTATAGCCGAACATGTTCATCACCCGATCACCGGGCCGGATGGCGCCCTGCAGCCAATCCCACTGCCCGCCCATGTCGGGGAAAAAACCGAGGTGCCGGAACGGCGTGTTGCTGGCCCAGAAATGCACGTCGCCATTCGGCGTGGGGCGCTTCATCTCCCAGCGATCGGGCACGTTCGGTTTCAGTTGCCAGCGGCCGCCGCCGTCTTCATCGCTGCCGCCGATGAATTCGCCATCGGCGCGCCAATCGGGGCTGGCCGGCGCCCACATCGCCTGCGTTTCGGGGCGGATGAAGCGGAACCGGCCATAGCGTTCCAGCTTGCGGCCATGGCCGGAATCGACCAGCCCGAAATCGGCCCACGGTTCGGTGACGAGGGTGGCCAGCGTGGTCATGCCGGCCGGGAACCTGCGGGCTTGTGCTTGCCAATTTCGGCGCGGGCCGGGGTGTGGGCCAGCATGGCGGCACCGGCGGCGCGGGCATCGGCCACGGTCACCGCCTCGATGCGCGCAACGATTTCGGCCGGCGGCACGAAGCGGCGATGCACCAGCAGGCTGCGCGCCAGATAATCGGCGGCACCCTGCGGCGCCTCCAGCGCCATCAGCAAGCCGGCCAGCGCCTGCGCCCGTGCACGATCAAGCTCGGCCTGTTCAAGGCCGCTGGCGGTTTGTGCCAGCACCGTATCGATCAGGTCGCGGGCGGCAGCGGCATTGGCAGGATCGGTGGCGGCATGCACGCTCATCAGGCCGCCATCAACATAGGGTTGCAGCGCCGCCGACACCGCATAGGCCAGCCCGCGTTCCTCGCGCACCTGCTGGAAGAGCCGCGAGGACATGCCGCCGCCGGCCGCCAGCGTGAACAGCAGCGCGGCATCCTGCGCCGCATCATGATGGCCGGGCGCGGCCCATCCGGCCGTCAACTGCGCCTGTTCGATGCGGCGCTTGTCGTGCCGGGTGGTGGGCGCAAAGCGCGCAGCATCGCCGGCCGGGGCAGCCACATCGCCGGCCGCCGCCGGAAAGGCGGCTTCGGCAATCCGGCACAGCGCGGCGTGATCCACCTTGCCGGCCACCACCAGCGCGAGGCGCTGCGGCGCATAATGGGCGGCCTGCCACTGCACGAGATCGTCGCGGCTGATGCGGGCGAGGGTGGCTTCATCCCCCAGGATGGAGCGGCCGAGGCCCTGATCGGGGTAGGCGGCTTCCTGCAGATGATCGAACACGATATCGTCTGGCGTGTCGCGGGCCTCGCCCAGTTCCTGCAGCACCACTTCCTTTTCGCGCGCCAGATCGCCTTCATCAAAGCGCGGATTGGACACCAGGTCGGCCACCAGATCGACGCCCAGTGGCAGGTCCTTGGCCAGCAGGCGGGCGTGGAACATGGTGGCATCGCGGCTGGTCCAGGCGTTCAGCTGCCCACCCACATCTTCCATCTGCTCGGCAATCTCGCGGGCCGAGCGACGGTGGGTGCCCTTGAACACCATGTGTTCGAACAGATGCGCCAACCCGTTCACCGGCGCGGCTTCAAAGCGCGAGCCGGTATCGGCACTGATCGAAAGCGCCACCGTCTCGACACCAGGCATCGCCCAGCTCGCGACAGTCAGCCCGTTCGGCAGGGTGGAAACAACGGGTGCGATCATTGGGCTTTCGCACGGGCGGCGATGTGCGCCTCGATTTCCTGCAGGCGCGCCGGCGCCACGTCATAGCGTTCGGGCCGCGTCATCAGGTCTGCCAGGCGCGCCGGCAGTTGCGGGGTGATGGCGCAGGCCGCCTCCACCGCCGCCGGGAACTTGGCCGGGTGCGCGGTGGCCAGCGTCACCATCGGTTCATGGCCATCATCGCGGCGGGCTGCGGCAAGGCCAATGGCGGTGTGCGGATCCAGCAGCTCGCCGGTGTGGGCCAGTGCCCAGCGCATGGTCTCGGCCATTTCCGCGCTGTCGATGGCGGCAGAGGTGAACAGGCGGGCGGCGGCGGCGCGCTGGTCTTCGGGCAGCGCCATGCGCTTCGTCGCCTCGAATTCGGCCATGCGTGCGTTCAGCGCCGCGCCGTCGCGCCCGGCCAGATCGAACAAGAGCCGCTCGAAGTTCGACGAAACCTGGATGTCCATCGACGGCGCATCAGTGGGCTGCACGGTGCCGGCGCTGTAATCGCCGGCCGAAAGTGCGCGGTGCAAGATGTCGTTCTGGTTGGTGGCCACCACCAGGCGCTTGATCGGCAGGCCCATCTGCGCCGCCACATAACCGGCGAACACGTCGCCGAAATTGCCGGTGGGCACGGCATAGCTGATGGCGCGGTGCGGCGCGCCGAGCGACAGGGCGGACGTGAAATAATAGACGACCTGGAACAGCAGCCGCGCCCAGTTGATGCTGTTCACCGCCGCCAGCGGGAAGCGCGCGGCGAAGGCGGCATCGTTGAACATCGCCTTCACCAGCGCCTGTGCGTCGTCGAAATTGCCCTCGATGGCGATGTTGTGGATGTTCGGTTCCAGCACCGTTGTCATCTGCCGGCGCTGCACCTCGCTCACCCGGCCCTGCGGGTGGAGCATGAACACCTCCACGCCGGCCCGTCCGGCCAGCGCATCGATGGCGGCCGATCCGGTGTCGCCCGATGTCGCGCCGATCACGGTGATGTGCTTGCCGGATTTGGCCAAAAAGCGCTCGAACACCAGCCCCAGCGCCTGCAGCGCCACGTCCTTGAAGGCCAATGTGGGCCCGTGGAACAGCTCCAGCAGGAAATGCCGGTGGTCCAGCTGCTTCAGCGGGGCCACGGCTTCATGGGCAAAGCGGCCATAGGCGCGGGTGAAGATATCCCGCAGCGCGGCTTCATCAAGGCTGTCCCCGGTGAAGGGCCGGCACACGCGCACCGCCACCTCAACATAAGGCAGGCCGGCCATGGCTTCGATCTCGGCCGTGGGGAAGTGCGGCCAGTGTTCGGGCACGTAAAGCCCGCCGTCGCTGGCCAGCCCGGCCAGCGTCGCGCCTTCGAAATCGAGGATCGGGGCCGTCCCGCGTGTGGAGATGTAGCGCATCGCAGCGCCCGCTTACGCACCCCTGCGCGGCGGTGCAACCATGGAACGCCGCCGCAGCCACAGGCCATAGATGGCAGCCAGCGCGATGGCGAGGCCGAACCACTGGCCGGCATAGGCCAGATGATTGTCGGGCAGATCGGCCGGATCGGGCTGGCGCGGGCGTTCCAGCGGGGCAATGGCGGCATCGGGGATCAGCATGAAACGCGGGCGATCGGGCGCGTTGCCATAGGGGTTCTGGATCACCACGCCGGCCAGTTCATGGTCCAGTGTCAGCACCATGTCCTTGGCGTCGGCGCGGCGGGTCCAGCCGGCCACCGCCACGAGATCGGGTGGCAGGGCGTTCGGCCGGCACGATACCAGCACGAAGAAGCCCGACGTGCCGCCCGCCGAACTGCCGGGCCGCAGATCATAGGGGCGTTTCTCACCGGCATGGCACGAGATTTCAGCCCGGCGATACTGCACCGACATCTCGCCAGCCATGGCGGCGCGGAATTCGGCCGGAGATACCGGGGGCAACTGGCTGGCCGCTTCCAGGCTGGCGATCAGATCACGCTTCCATTCGCGCCGCTCCAGCTGCCAGCGCCCCAGTCCGCACAGGATCAGGATGCCAATGGCGGTGATGACAGTGGGGATGATCGGAATGCGGCGGCTCACAATTGCCCTTCGCCGGCGTTGTGGCGAAATTCAAGCGCGACCAGAAGTCCCTTGGCGAGGCGCAGCAGCACCAGCGTGAGCGCCAGCGTCGTTGGGGTCCACAACAGCACGTGCACCCACCAGGGCGGCGCTACCCAGGCATCGGTGATCAGCGCGGCAGCCATCATCACCGCACCGACAATGAAGATCAGGAAGGCCGCCGGCCCGTCGCCGACATTGAAGCGGCCATAATCCAGCCCGCAGGCGGTGCAGCGTGGGGCCAGCGCCACCAGCCCGGAAAACAGGGGGCCGCCGCCGCAGCGCGGACAGCAGCCCCGAAGCGCAACCTGCGCCGCTGTGGGTGTATCAGGCAAACTGGCTGACGTTCACGGCCGCGCCGAAGTTCGAACCCCACACATAGATGGCGATGAACAGGAACAGCCAGACCACGTCGACGAAGTGCCAGTACCAGGCCGCGGCTTCGAAGCCGAAGTGCTGGCGGGGGGTGAAGTCGCCCTTGTAGGCGCGCGCCAGGCAGACCATCAGGAAGATGGTGCCGACGATGACGTGGAAGCCGTGGAAACCGGTCGCCATGTAGAAGGCGGCGCCATAGACGCTGTCGGCCATGCCGAAGGCGGCGTGATGATATTCATAGGCCTGCACGCAGGTGAAGATCAGGCCCAGGATGATCGTCACCCACAGGCCCTGCTTCAGCCCCTTGCGATCGCCGTGGATCAGCGCGTGGTGCGCCCAGGTGACCGACGTGCCCGACAGCAGCAGGATCAGCGTGTTCAGGAGCGGAAACACGAACGGATCGAGCAGTTCGATGCCCTTGGGCGGCCACACGCCACCCACCGCCTCGTGTGCGGAAGGGTAGAGGGCGGCGTTGAAATAGGCCCAGAACCAGGCAACGAAGAACATCACTTCCGACGCGATGAACAGGATCATCCCGTAACGGTGATGCAACTGCACCACCGGCGTGTGATCGCCGGTGTTGGCTTCGTGCACGACATCCTTCCACCACAGGAAGAACATGCCCGACACGGCAGCCAGACCAGCAAAGAAGGTGGGCATGCCCCAGCCCATCTTGTGCATCCAGCCGATCGCGCCAGCGGCGAGGATCAGCACCGCCATCGACATCATGAACGGACGCGATGACGGGTTGAGGATGTGGAAGTCGTGGGTCTTGCCAGCAGCCATGTGCCTGGGCCTTATCCTGAAGTGGTACGATTTGTCGCAGCGCTTAGCCGGTCCCGCGTTGGCTTGTCCAGAGCGGCGACAGGTGTCTCCGGCTTGTCCACCGGGTAGAAGGTGTAGCTCAGCGTGATTTCATCAACCTTGCGGGCGATGGGATCATCCATGATCGCCGGATCGATGTAGTAGGCGACCGGCATGTCCACCGTCTCGCCGGCCTTCAGCGTCTGTTCGGTGAAGCAGAAACAGTCGATCTTGACGAAATACTGGCCCGCCACGTCGGGCGAGACATTGAACACGGCGCGGCCCGTCACCGGTGCGCCAGTGGTGTTGGTGCTGGTGTAGAAGGCCAGACGCTTTTCGCCGATGGGAATGGTGACGTCGGTTGCCTTTGGCTTGAAACGCCAGCCCAGACCCGGCGCGACATTGGCATCGAAGCGCACCTTTATGCGGCTGCCCGGCACCGCCACCAGCGGCGCGGCACCTTCGGCCACCTGGGTGGTGCCGCCAAAGCCGGTGACCTGGCAGAACAGGCGATAGAGCGGCACCGCGGCATAGGCAGCGCCAATCATGCCGACTGCCAGCAGCGCGGCCAGCGCGCCAACACGCCGGTTGGCGCGGGCGGTGACGGCGCTGCTCATGGCGTGGCCGCCGGGGCAGGCCCGGCGCCGGTTTCAACGCCGGCGGGCACCGCTGGCGCCTGGCCCGCCATGCGCACCACGGTGATGCCGAAGAACAGCACCACCAACGCGAACAGCACCAGCCCCAGCGCCCGGTTCCGCGATTCGCGGCGGGCGTAGAAGGCCTCGCGTTCCTCGGCGGTCCAGCGGGCGGGTTCGGGTGCCATGACCATCGCGTTCATCCCAGCAGCAGCCGGTCGCTGACCAGCGCACCGAACAGGAAGGCAAGATAGAGCAGGCTGAACTTGAACAGCTGCTTTTCGGGCAGCATCTGTGCCGGAGCATCTGCGGTGTTGCGGGCGACCTTCACCGCCATCCAGATGAACATCACGCCCATGGTGATGGCAGTGCCGCCATAGGCCCAGCCCGCCAGCCCCAGCAGCGAGGGCGCCACCGTGACCGGCACGAGCAGCAGCGAATAGAGCAGGATCTGGCGGCGGGTTTCCGACAGACCGTGCGTGACGGGCAGCATCGGCACGCCAGCCTTGGCGTAATCGGCCTCGATGAACAGGGCCAGCGCCCAGAAGTGGGGCGGCGTCCACAGGAAGATGATGGCAAACAGGATCCACGCCATCAACGGCGTGTCTCCAGACACGGCCGCCCAGCCGCAGATCACCGGGAAGGCACCGGCAGCGCCGCCGATGACGATATTCTGCGGCGTGCGGCGCTTCAGCCAGGCGGTGTAGACGACCACATAGAACAGGATCGATACGGCCAGCCAGAAGGCCGCCACCCAGTTCAGCGCCAGCCCCATCACGACCACGGAACCAGTGCCGAGGATCACCCCGAAGGCCAGCGCCTGCGCCGGTTCCAGCTTGCCGGCCGGCAGTGGGCGCTTGGCGGTGCGCTTCATCAACGCATCGATATCGGCTTCATACCACTGGTTGAGCGCACCGGCCGCACCAGCGGCCACCGCAACGCACAAGATGCCGGTGAAGGCAAGGAACGGATGCATGGCACCCGGCGCCGCCACCATCGCACAGGCCGCCGTGAAGATGACCAACGTCATCACCCGCGGCTTCAGCAGCGCGAAATAATCGCGCCAGTCGGCCATGAGCGTGGTCGGCACTCCGGAAGCCTCTGGGGCGGTTGCACTGTTGCTCATGGCTTTTGGCCTTGTGGGGGCCGGTTGCCCGGCCCCCGAAACAGGGTCACTTGATGACCGGGAGGGTTTCGAACTGGTGGAACGGCGGCGGGCTGGACAGGGTCCATTCCAGCGTCGTGGCGCCTTCGCCCCAGTAATTGTCTTCCACCTTGCGGCGCGACGAGAAGCTGACGATCAGGTTCACGAAGAAGATCAGCATGCCGACGCCCATGATGGCATAGCCGGTGGACGCAATCTGGTTCCAGTAGGCATAGACATCCGGATAGTCCGGGATGCGGCGCGGCATGCCGTCCATGCCCAGGAAGTGCATCGGGAAGAACATCACGTTCACGCCGATGAAGAACACCCAGAAGTGCAGCTTGCCCAGGAATTCGTTGTACGGCTTCCCGAACATCTTGCCGAACCAGTAGTACCAGGCGGCAAAGATGGCGAACACGGCGCCCAGCGACAGCACATAGTGGAAGTGTGCCACCACATAATAAGTGTCGTGGAAATATGTATCCACACCGCCGTTGGAGAGCAACACGCCGGTGACGCCGCCCACGGTGAACATGAAGATGAAGCCGATCGCCCACAGCATCGGCGTTTCGAACCGCAGCGAGCCGCCCCACATGGTGGCGATCCAGCTGAAGATCTTGATGCCGGTGGGCACCGCGATGATCATCGTGGCGGCGGTGAAATACATCTTGGTGTTCACGTCGAGGCCGACGGTGAACATGTGGTGGGCCCACACGATGAAGCCGATGAAGCCGATGGCAACCATGGCATAGGCCATGCCCAGATAGCCGAACACCGGCTTGCGGCTGAAGGTGGAGATGATCTGGCTGATGATGCCGAAGCCCGGCAGGATCAGGATATACACTTCGGGGTGACCGAAGAACCAGAACAGGTGCTGATACAGCACCGGATCACCACCGCCATCGGCCGTGAAGAAATGGGTGCCGAAGTTGCGATCGGTCAGCAGCATGGTGATGGCGCCGGCCAGAACGGGCAGCGACAGCAGCAGCAGGAAGGCGGTGACCAGCACCGACCACACGAACAGCGGCATCTTGTGCAGGGTCATCCCCGGCGCGCGCATGTTGAGAATGGTGGTGATGAAGTTGATCGCGCCCAGGATGGACGAGGCACCGGCAATGTGCAGCGACAGGATGGCCAGATCGACCGCGGGGCCAGGGTGGCCCTGGGTGGAGAGCGGCGGATAGACCGTCCAGCCGGTGCCGACACCGTTGGCGCCGGCCGGGCCCTCCACGAACATCGATGCGCACAGCAGCAGGAACGACGGCACCAGCAACCAGAAGGAGACGTTGTTCATGCGCGGGAACGCCATGTCCGGCGCGCCGATCATGATCGGCACGAACCAGTTGCCGAAGCCGCCGATCATCGCCGGCATCACGGTGAAGAACACCATGATCAGGCCGTGGGCAGTGATGAACACGTTCCACAGATGGTTCGCGGCATCCACGTTGCCCTGCGTCATGAAGGTGAGCCACTGGATGCCGGGTTCGGCCAGTTCGAGGCGCATGATGCCCGAAATCGCGCCGCCGATGGTGCCGGCGATGATCGCGAAGATCAGGTAGAGCGTGCCGATGTCCTTGTGGTTGGTCGAGAACAGCCAGCGCTGGATGAAACCCAGCTGATGGTCGTCGTGGGCTTCATGAGCACCGGCGGCGGCGGCGTGAGCCATGATTCAGTCCGTCCTCTCTCGAATTCAGTCGGCAGCAGCAGCAGTGGCGGCGGCGGGATCGATCCCGTTCTCGCGCTGCTTGGCAGCCACCCAGGCGTCAAACTTGTCCTTGGGCAGCACTTCGATGGCAATCGGCATGTAGGCGTGCTTGGTGCCGCACAGTTCGCTGCACTGGCCGAAATAGACGCCGGGGCGGTCCACCTTGAACCAGGTTTCGTTGATGCGGCCGGGCACGGCATCCATCTTCACGTAGAAGGCCGGGATCGCAAAGCTGTGGATCACGTCGGCTGCGGTGGTGAGGATCTTCACGGTCGCGCCAACCGGCACCACCACGCGATTGTCCACATCCAGCAGCTTGGGCGTGCCGCGCTTTTCGGCTTCCTCGTTGGTGAGCATCACCGAATCGAAGGTGAAACCGCCCTGGTCTGGATATTCATATTCCCAATACCACTGGTGGCCGATTGCCTTGATCGTCAGATCGGCCTTGGGCGGGTCATATTGATTGGCCAGCAGGCGGAAGCTGGGCACCGCGATGAACAGCAGGATCAGCGCCGGCACCACGGTCCACACCACTTCGATGGTGGTGTTGTGACTGGTCTTCGACGGCACCGGGTTGGCACCCGCGCGATAGCGAATGATCGTCCAGGCCAGCAGGATCAGCACGAAGATGGCCACGCCGAACATCACGATGTTCAACATGTCCACCATGGCGTGGGCCTCTTCGGCGATCGCCGTCACCGGGGCCTGCAGGTCCCAGCCGCCGGTGGGCTGGCCGATGCCGGCTTCAGGCGCCAGCAGCGCAGGCGCAGCGGCCGGCACGTCGGCGGTGGCAACCGGCGGCACGGGCGCGGCGGCAACCGCTTCCTGTGCAGCAGCAATTGCCGGAGCGGCCAGCGCTCCGGCGGAAAACATCATGCTGATTTTGCGGCGCATAGTGCCCCATGGCTGAAACGGGCGGACATATCCGCCAAATGACGTAGACTCCTATGCCGCGCTGCAGCGCAACAGGCAAGGGCTTTGGGACGGGAGACTGGCTGGACCCTGCGCAAATGTCAGGGCTTCAGGTTCTGGAAGGTGGCAGATTGCCGCGCCATCTGGGCCGCCACTGCCTGCTTCATGTCATCGCCCTGCAGCATGCCGGCGTTCCAAACGGCCACATATTCCAGCCCATCGGCCACACTGTGATCGCGGCCATAGTTCAACACCTGCTTGATGCCGGTGATGGCCAGCGGGGACTTGGCGCAAATCTCCGCGGCCATCGCGTCGGCAGCCGCCAGCGCCGCTTCGTGGCTGTCTTCCACGCGGTTGACGAAGCCCCATTTCGCCGCTTCGGCGGCCGGGAACTTGCGCCCGGTGTAGGCCAGTTCGCGCACCAGCCCCTGCGGCAGCAGGAAGGGAATGCGCTGCAGCGTGCCGACATCGGCGACGATGGCGACATTGATTTCCTGGATGGTGAAATAGGCGTCGGCCGTGGCGATGCGCAGATCGCACGCCGTGACGAGATCGACGCCGCCGCCGATGCAGCCGCCCTGGCACACGGCGATCACCGGCACCCGGCAATTGTCGATCACGTTGAAACTGTCCTGCAGCTCCTTCACGTGGCGCCGGAACGCCTCGCGCTGTCGGCCCAGATCGGCGTTGCCACTGCTGGCCAGCGCATTCTGGCCCGCCCATTTGAGGTCCAGCCCGGCGGTGAAATGCTTGCCGGTCGACGCGATGATCACGCAGCGCACGTTCATGTCATGCTCGATGGCGCGGAACACCTGCACCATTTCAGGCCAGAAATCGCCGTTCATCGTGTTGAGCTCGGCCGGGCGGTTGAGCGTGATGCGGGCGATGCCGTCGGTCACGGCGTAATCAATCGTTTTGAAGGACTCTGGGGTCTTGAGTTCCATTGCAGCCTCCGCGCAGCTATGGGGAAAGGCATGACCAAGTTCACCGTGAACGGCAATCCTGTCGAATTTCTGATGGCACCCGATACGCCCCTGCTGTGGGCGCTGCGCGATGCCGCCGGCCTCACCGGCACCAAGTTCGGCTGCGGCGCCGGCCTGTGCGGGGCCTGCACGGTGCATGTGGACGGCAAGGCGACACGATCCTGCCAGGTGACCATTGCCGATCTGGAAGGCACGTTCGTCACCACCATCGAAGGCCTTTCGGACAATCGCGACCACCCGCTGCAACAGGCCTGGATCGCGGCCCAGGTGCCGCAGTGCGGTTACTGCCAATCCGGCATGATCATGGCAGCCGCCGCGCTGCTGAAGGACAAGCCCAACCCGTCCGACGAAGACATCAACGCCGCCATCACCAACCTGTGCCGCTGCGGCACCTACAACCGCATCCGCAAGGCCATCCACATGGCGGCGGCCGGCGGGATCGACTCCGGCGTGCCGGGGCCGGAGACCAACGGCGAGGAAGCCGCCGCCCGCGTGCCGGCGCTGAAGGGCTGAGCTTCAGCGCGGGTTGTCGAAGGCCGGTACGGGCATTCGGTCTGCCAGCATGAACTTCGGATCATCCGGCAACGTCGTGCCGGCGATATAGTCCCCGCCGCTGCGCCACCAATCGGTGCGCGTGCCGATGTCGGCCCCCTGCTCGGGCTGCAGCACCAGCAGCCCGCCCAGCTTAGACGCTCTCACTTGGCTGCGGCGAAAGAGCAGGACCGGCGCGCTCGCCTGCCAGCCATAGGCCTCGAGCCGCTTCACCGCTGGGCGAAGGGCCGGCAGCTGCTCTCGCCAGTGCCAAGGCCCATCGTCCATTGCGCTGAAGACAAGCCGGGCACTGTGCAGCGGCGCCCGGTCCATTGCCACGCACAGTTCCTGGCGCACGATCAGATTCAGGTGCGGCCCATAAAGATGCCGCTCGATGCCATGGGGCAGCACGCAGCCTTCGCTTTCGGACCAAGGCACGAGACGCAGGCGCATATAGATTTGGCCAGCGACCGGCGGGCCCCGAAGCGCCGACCCAATCAACACAGCCTGTGCCCGCCCGGTGATCAGGAAGCGCAAACAGTCATCCGTGCAATAAGGCCTGACGTCGGATGGTTGGCCGGTCAGCCACGCAACAGTGCCGCCGCCGGGCCCCAGCCGCACCGGAGCGCCGCGATCACTGGCGGCGGCCTGTGCAACCGCCGATTTCAGGCGGGCGTTCATGGCCGCCGGTGCCCCCAGCCCCACCAACAGCAGGGCGCAGGCGCCAACAGCAAGCGCCAGCCGCGGGCGGGAACGGAGCGGCATCCATGCCAGCAACGCCACGGAAAGATAGATCCACAGCGTTGGCGCGATCACGGCGGCAATCAGGATGGGGATGGTGACGATCAGCACGGCCCACCACCAGAAGACGCCGAGATACAGCGCCGCCGCGGCCGTGCCAGTGGTCATGATCCACAGCCAGACCAGCCGGCGCTCAAGGCGCGACAGCGGCGGATCGAAGGCCATGCACGTCAGAACGGGTTGAGCGTATAACCGCGCTGCTGGTAGAGGGCGTGGGCGGTGATCGCCGAAAGCGACATCTTCACGCCCGGAATCAGATCGGCCTTGGCGATCTTCAGGCCCATCGCCGATTGGCCGCACAGATAGAATTCCACCCCGGCATCCAGCAGCTTCTTCACCGCAGCGGCGCTGCCATTGGCCTTGCCCTCGTGGCGCTTGGCATAGGCTTCGGGCTTGAGCAGATCATTGGCCGCCGGGCCGTGGAAGATCAGCACGATCTGCACATCCTCCTTCGGCACACCGGCGGCGACATGCATGTTGAGCGTCCGCGCCGCCGTCTCGATCTGGCGGCTCAGCGTGCCGGGATCGGCCTTGGCGCGCAGATCGAAGGCGATCTTGAACTTGGTGCCCTTGGGGATCGGCAGATCGCTTTCCACCGGCGCGATCGGGCCCAGATCGGGCAGCACCGGGCCGGGGCCAAAGCCCTCGCGCGATTGGGCAAGGGCCGGCGTTGCCGCCATCAGCATCAGGGTGGCGGCAAGGGCAAAGCGCTGCATGAACAAGCCTTTCAGAACGGGTTCAACGTGTAACCTTGCGCCTGCAATATCGCATGGGCGCTGCTGGCGGAAATGGACATTTCAACACCCGGCAGCAGATCGGCCTTCTTCACGCCCATCGCGTTGGCCGCCTGCCCGCACACCAGGAAGCGCACGCCCTTGGCCAGCATTTCCTTCACCATCGCCTCGCTGGCATTGGCGGCGCCATTGTTGCGCGCGGCATAAACTTGGGGTTTCGTCAGTTCGTTGATGGCCGGGCCGTGCACCACCACGGCCACCGCCACATCGCGCTCGGCAACACCATTGGCCACATGGCTGTTGATGAAGCGCGCCGCCGTTTCGAACCCGGGGTTGAGCTTGCCGGGCGCAGCCTTGGTGACGTCATACACGTGGCGAAGCACCATGCCCTTCGGGATGGCAACATCATGTTCCACCGGCGTGTGCCTGCCAAAGCCGGCGAACACCGGGCCGCCCTGCGGTTCGGCGGCCAGCGCCGGAGACGCCAGCAGCGCCGCGATCAGAAAGCTGCGCATCAGCCAAACCTCCTGAGGCCCACAAGGGCGCTTTGCGCTTCCGCCACGGTGCGGCGCACGATCTCGCCAGCGGGCAAGATTTCGGTGATGCCGCCGCCGCCCTGGCCGGCCGCCAGGCACTGGGTTTCGGGGATCACGTCCAGTACGCCGGCAATCGGCCCCAGCCGGTTCAATTGCACCGATTCCGCCACCTGCGCTGCGAACGGCTTGGCATTGCGGTTGTCGAAATCGCGGTTGCTGTCGTTCACGATGGCACGCAGCGTCTTGCCGGTGAACACCTTGGATACCACCGTGTCGCTCTCGCTCATGCCCACGATGGCGTCCTTGTATTTCTGCCCTGCGTGCGCCTCATGGCTAGCGATGAAGCGGGTGCCCATCCACACGCCGACGCAGCCGAAGGCCAGCGCAGCGGCCAGCCCGCGGCCATCATAGAGGCCACCGGCTGCCACCACCGGAATGTCCACCGCGTCCACGCACTGTGGCCACAGGGCGACCGAGGCAACGCTGCCGGTGTGGCCGCCGCCCTCGGTGCCCTGCGCGATGATCACGTCGCACCCGGCCTCGGCCGCCTTCACGGCGTGCTTCACGTTGCCGGCCATGCACATCACCACCACACCGGCCTGCTTCAGTTCCGTGATGATCGCCACCGGCACACCAAGGCCGGCAATGAACGCCTTGGCGCCGCCCTTGATGATCACGTCCACGGATGCCGTGAGCGTTTCGGGCTGGGCGGTGAGCAGATCGACGCCGAACGGCTTGTCGGTCAGATCCTTCACGCGGGCCATCTGATCGGCGATGAACTTCGGCGGCAGGCCGGCCATGCCCAGCGAGCCGAAGCCGCCCGCGGCAGAGACGGCGGCGCACACTTCGGCATAGGACACGCCGCCCATTCCGGCCAGCAGCACGGGATGTTCGACGCCCAGCAGATTACAGATCGGGGTGTGGATGGTCATGGCTTGCTCCGCCCGATTATTCAGCGGCCTGGGCTTCGCCCCAGCCGATGATCGCCTTGGTTTCGAGGAAATCGGCAAAGCCGTGATCGCCCCATTCGCGGCCGTTGCCCGATTGCTTGTAGCCACCGAACGGCGCCATCAGATCGAACCCGGCCTGGTTGATGTTGACCTGGCCTGCCCGCAGCTCGCGCGCCACCTTCCGGGCGTGTTCCGGCTCGCCCTGCACATAGGCGGCGAGGCCATAAACAGTGTCGTTGCCGATGGCGATCGCCTGTTCCTCGCTGTCATAGGGCAGCATGGCCAGCACGGGGCCAAAGATTTCCTCGCGCGCGATGGTCATGTCGTTGGTGACATCGGCGAAGATGGTGGGCTTGACGTAATAGCCCTTGTCGAGGCCTTCAGGCTTGCCCGGCCCACCGGCGACCAGCGTGGCGCCTTCCTTGATGCCGGCTTCGATCAGGCCCTGGATCTTGTTGTACTGGGTCTCGCTCACCACCGGGCCCATGGCGCTGTTGCCGTTGGGATCGCCCACGGTGGTGGCTTCGGCCACCTGCTTGGCGATGGCAGCGGCTTCGGCCATCCTGGCGCGTGGCACCAGCATGCGGGTGGGCGCGTTGCAGCTCTGGCCGCTGTTCATCATCACGCTCTGCACGCCGCCGGTCACGGCCTTCACCAGATCGGCATCGGGCAGCACGATGTTGGGGGATTTGCCGCCCAGTTCCTGCGCCACGCGCTTCACCGTATCGGCGGCATTCTTGGCCACCGCGATGCCGGCGCGGGTGGAACCGGTGAAGCTCACCATGTCCACATCCTTGTGGGACGACAGCGCGACGCCCACGCCGGGGCCATCGCCGTTCACCAGGTTGAACACGCCAGCCGGCACACCGGCCGCATGCAGGATTTCGGTCCAGATAGTGCCGCTGAACGGTGCGATTTCCGAAGGCTTCAGCACCATGGTGCAGCCCACGGCAAGGGCCGGCGCCACCTTGCAGGCGATCTGGTTCACCGGCCAATTCCAAGGCGTGATGAAGGCACACACGCCAATGGGCTCCTTGGTGATCAGCGTGGTGCCGCGCAGTTCATCGAACTTGTAGCTCTTGAGCACCTCGATGGCGGTGGCGATGTGGCCGATGCCCAAGGCGGCCTGCGCCTGGTTCGACAGCCACGCCGGCGCGCCCATTTCTTCGGTGATGGCGGCGGCAATATCATTGTAGCGCTTCTGATATTCGGCCGCGATGGCGCCCAGAAGATCGATGCGGTCCTTCACGCTGGTACGGGCAAAGGCCGGAAAGGCCTTCTTGGCGGCAGCCACGGCGCGATCGACATCGGCGGCGCTGCCCAGGTTGATGCGGCCGGCAACCTCTTCGGTGGCCGGGTTGATCACATCGAGCGGGTTCGCCGTCGCCGGGTCAACCCATTGGCCGTCGATGTAGAATTTCGTGTAATCGCGCATGGTGCATCCTCCCCAGGAGCTGAGTGACACTCGTTGTAGCACGCCGACACGCCGATTCGGCGCTTGGGCTTTTTGAGGGGGCGCTTTTTGACGGGGGTCAGCCCGCCGGCATCAGCGCCGTCACCGCCGCCGCCATCGTCTCCACGCCGGTCGCAATGGTGGGCGCCGGATCGGGCGCCCAGCCGGCGTTGTGCAGGCTGGGTATTGCGGGGCCGCCCTTCTGGGCTGCGTCCCACCTGTTCTGCGGCACGCCGCCCAGCCACCAGATCACCGACGGGATGCGGGCTTCGGTGCCGAACAGGTTGAAATCCTCCGACGCCATCGATGGATCAAGCTCCACCACGCGCGACCCGCCTGAAGCTGTCTGGCCCAGCTTCGCCTCGAACGCCGCCTTCAGCTTTCCGGCGGTGGGCGTGTCGTTCAGGGTGGGCGGCGCGCCCGGCCCCAGTTTGAACGTGGGCATCAGCGCATCGGGGATGCCGGCGGCAATCGCCTCGCCCTTGGCCACGCGCTGGATGCCGTCCAGCAGCCGCTGCTGCTGCGCGGCATCGTAACTGCGGATGGTGAGTTGCAGCTTCACGTCATCGGGAATGATGTTGTGCTTGGTGCCGCCGTGGATGCTGCCCACGGTCACCACCGCCGGCTGGAAGGGATCATTCTCGCGGCTCACCAGCGTTTGCAACGCCGTCACGATGCGGCTGGCCAGCACCACAGGGTCCTTCGTGGTGGATGGATAGGCGCCGTGGCCGCCGATGCCCTTCACATGCACGTCCATGAAGCTGGCGGTCGAGAGCGCGCGATACTGCGGCACGCTTACGGTGCCGGCGGGGATGCGGCTGTCATCATGCAGGGCGATCGCGACATCGGGCTTGGGAAAGCGCGTGAACAGGCCATCATCGATCATGGCACGGGCGCCGCCGGAAATCTCCTCCGCCGGCTGCGCCACCATCACCACCGTGCCCTTCCACGCGCCCTTGTTGGCGGCCAGCCAGCGCGCCGTGCCCACCCACACCGCCATGTGGATATCGTGGCCGCAGGCGTGCATCACCGGCGTGTCTTCACCGCCATCATAATGGCCCTTGTCGATGCTGGCATACGGCAGGCCAGTGGCTTCCTGCACCGGCAGCCCGTCCATGTCGGCACGGATCAGCACGGTGGGGCCGGCGCCGTTCTTCAGCACCGCCACCACGCCGGTGCGGCCCACCTTTTCCGTCACGGCAAAGCCGGCGGCGCGCGCCTCGGCGGCGAGGATGCCGGCCGATCGGACTTCCTGGAAGCCCAGTTCGGGATGGGCGTGCAGATCCTTGTAGAGCGTGACGAGATCAACCGGCGCCGCGTTTGCAGGCAGCAATGGTGCCGCCGTGGCGACAAGCGCGGCGGTCACAGCCCCGAAAATCCGTCCCATATCAGTTTCGCTCCAACCAGGATCATCAATGCGTGCATGATGGCATAGAAACGCGGGCCATCAACCCGGCGCACCAGCACCGTGCCGGCCCAGGTGGACAGGATCGCCGCCGGCATCAGCGCGGCGGCAGCCCACAGATTGGCCGGCGTGAAGGTGCCCAGCGCCCAATAGGCCGGCACCTTCAGCCAGTTGATAGCTGCGAAGAACACGCTGCTGGTGCCCAGAAACATGTCGCGCGGCAGCTTCATCGGCAGCACGTGCATCTGGAACGGTGGCCCGCCGGCATGGGCGATCTGGCTGGTGAAGCCGGCCGCCGCGCCCATCGCCACGCCCGCTGCCGTGCCACCGGGTCGACCGGGTACCCCGCGATGCTCCGCCCGGATGCGCTGGATGCCGAAGCCCACGGCAATCGCGCCCACGGCCAGTTCCACCGCCGCCACCGGCACGAATCGCGCCAGCGCCCAGCCGGCAAAGATGCCCAGGCAGGCGCCCGGCACCATGCGTTTGAGCACATCATCATCGCGGTTGGCGCCGAACGCCTTCACCGAAAACACGTCCTGCACCAGCAGGATCGGCAGCAGGATGGCGGCGGCGGTCACCGGGCTCATGCCCAGCGCCATGATCGGCACGCCCAGCACGCCCAGCCCGGCAAAACCACCCTTGGCGATGCCCAGGATGGTGACGCCCAGCAACGCGGCCAGCCAGAACCACGCATCATGGGCCGCCAGCAGGGCAAGCGGATCAGGCAGGGACAATCTCGATCAGGGTGAGCCGTGCGGTCCAGCGCGGCCACGGCAACGCGATGCGCCATCGTGCGGGCGCCACCTGTTCCAGCACGCCCAGTTGGTCGCGATCACGATCCTCGCCATAGGCATGGCGGCCCGGTTCATCGGCCAGCCGCACGCTGCCCAGATAGATGAGGCGATCGATATCGGGATAGAGCGCGCCCAGCTGCCGCCCTTCGGCGATCGGCGCATCGAAGCGCAGCAACAGGCCATCGGCCGCCAGCGTGCAGGGCCGTTGCGCCGTCACCTGCACCGCCGGCACCGTTTGCGGTTGGCCCTGCCGCCAGCCCAGATGAATCACGCGGCACCGATAGGCGCCTGCAACCGGCAGCTTCGGGTTGGCCAGCGCCGGCCCGGCCAGCGCGCCCAGCGCCGCCAGATCGGCCGCGGACCCGGCGGCTGCCACGTCGGCGCGGGCCTGCTGCCACGCATCCGACAGGCGCGACAGGCGCCCGCGATCGGCATCGGTGATCACCGCCTGCCACACATCGGCCCGGCGCACGACAGCATAACGGCGCAGATCATCGCCCTTGCTGCACGCCCCCAGCAGCGTGGCCGCCAGCAGCAGCGGGGCCACCAGCAGCGGGGCAACACGCATCATTCGCCCAGCATGCCGCGCACGAAATTGGCGAGGCCCAATTGCCGTTTGCGGCGCAGACGCTCGGCCTTCAGGATGGCGCGGATCTCGTTCAGGCAGGTCTCGGCATCGTCGTTGACCAGCACATAATCATATTCGCCCCAGTGGCGGATCTCGTCACAGGCGCGGGCCATGCGATCGGCGATCACTTGCGCGTGATCGGTGTTGCGGCCGATCAGCCGGCGTTCCAGTTCCGCCAGGTGCGGCGGCAGGATGAACACCCGCACCAGATCGGATGCCGCATCCGTCTGCTGCAATTGCTGGGTGCCCTGCCAGTCGATGTCGAACAATACGTCGCGCCCGGCGGCCAGCGAATCCTCCACCGGGCGGCGCGGCGTGCCATAACGGTTGCCGAACACGGTCGCCCATTCCAGCAGGGCATTGCCCTCGATCATGGTCTGGAACTGGTCGGGCGAAACGAAATAATAATCGACCCCGTCCACCTCGCCCGGACGCGGCGGGCGGGTGGTGGCCGAAACGCTCATCGTGATGTCGCCATCCTCGGCCAGCAGCGCGCGCGACAGCGTGGTCTTGCCGGCGCCCGATGGCGACGACAGCACGAACATCAGGCCGCGCCGCTCTGGGCCGCGGGCGGGCACATCCGGACGGGAAAAGCGCGTCACTTGCGGCGGAACCTGTCCAGCGTGACGACATTGCTGCCATCATCATCGCCGCCATCATCCGGCTTTGGCGGCTCTGGCGAATCCGGGCCGGCCGGCGGTTCGGATGGCCCCTCGCCATCCTTGGGCGGGAACTGCAGCGCGAAATTCACCGCCGGATCAACGAAGCCCACCACTGCATCATAAGGAATGGTGAGCAGCGAGGGCATCTGGTTGAACGACAGGCCGATCGAAAACTGTTCCGGCCCCACTTCCAGATCCCAATAGCGGTGCTGGATGACGATGGTCATCTCGTCCGGATAGCGTTCCAGCAAGTGCTGCGGGATCACCACGCCGGGCGCGCGGGTGCGAAAGGCGATGTAGAAGTGATGGCCGCCGGGCAGCCCGCCTTCCTCCTGGATGCGCTTCAGCACGCGGGTGACAACCCCGCGCAGCGCATCCTGCACGATCTCGTCGTACGGAATCAGGCTGTCGGGCGTGGTGTCGTTCACAGGTCTGCCCCGGATTAAGGTTCGCGCAACCGATTGGCGCGCGCCGCCGCCAAGGTCAAGACACAGCCGGAAAATTGAAAGTGATGGGGTTCTGTTGCCCGGCCCCCCCGTGTTGCCTTTGGGTCGGGGGGCCGTGTTCGGCGAAATCGGTGAGGGGGTTCTGTTGCCCGGCCCCCCTCCGGCCGCTGGAGTCCACTTCTGTTGCCCGGTGTGGCCCGAACCGCGCTTTCGGCCAGTTTAACCTTGGTCGGTGAAGACCTCAGTTACGCTGCGATCGCGAATGCCTCGTTGTCGTTGGCATTTGTGGGTTTTGAACGGTTTAACGGCTCATTCAGGCCGGGCAAAAACACCGTCTTTGAACACACGTCGATCCTGGTTCGGCCCCATACATGCCCCCGACAACAGGGTGGTTATGGTGGAGCCGCCGGGTACTGCCCCCGGGTCCGCTGCGTCTATTACACGGCATCATTTATCGCCATAGCCGGCAAGCCGGCATCCCCCATGTAGGGTGTCGGTGCCGATTCCTCAATCCCGGTTTCTTCAGGCCCCACCGAACCGCCGATACAGCGTGGGCAGCAGCAACAACGTGAGCAACGTGGAGGAAATGATGCCGCCAATCACCACGGTGGCAAGCGGCTGCTGCACTTCGGCCCCTGCCCCGGTGGCGATCGCCATCGGCAGGAAGCCGATGCTGGCCACCAGCGCCGTGGACAGCACGGGCCGCAAGCGGTCCAGCGCGCCGGCCACCACGGCTTCGGCCTTTTCCATGCCGTGCGCCCTCAGGTGGTTGATGTGATCCACCAGCACCAGGCCATTGAGCATGGCAATGCCCGACAGCGCGATGAAGCCGATGGCCGCCGTGATCGAAAACGGTATCCCGCGCAGCGCCAGCGCGAACACGCCGCCCGTGACCGCCAGCGGAATGCCGGCAAACACGATCAGCGCCTGCCGCAGCGAGCCGAGCGCACCATAGACCAGCACCAGGATGAGCAGCAGACAGGCCGGCACCAGCACCGCCAGCCGCGCCTTGGCTTCCTGCAACTGCTTGAACTGGCCGCCGAATTCGATGCGATAGCCATCGGGCAGCGTCACTGCCTTGGCCAGTTCGGCTTGCGCCCGCGCCACATAGCCTTCCACATCGCTGCCAGACAGGTTGACCAGCAGCGCCGCGCGCTTCTGGCCGTTGTCGCGCCGCACCGGCTCCACCGCCATCACCTCTTCAAGGGTGGCCACCCGGCCCAGCGGCACCATGCCGGCATTGCCCACCCGCAGCGGCAGCGCGCGGATGGTATCGAAATCGGCGCGCTGCGCATCGGGCAGGCGCACCACGATGGCGTGCCGTCGGATGCCCTCGAGGATCGCGCCCACCTCTTGTCCCGCCAGCGCGGCGGTGATGGCACTGTTCACCTCGTCCGCCCCCAGGCCAAGGCGCACCAGCGCATCATGGTTCACCTTCACCACCAGGCTGGGGGTGCGGCCATCGACTTCCAGTTCGGCCTGCGCGGTGCCCGGCAGTCGCTTGATCACCTTCAGCGCCTGTTCGCCCAGCGCCTCCAGCCTGTCGTTGTCGTCGCCAAAGATCTTCACCGACAGATCGGCGCGGGTGCCTTCCAGCATCTCGTTGAAGCGCATCTCGATCGGCTGGGCGAACAGGAAATGCTGATCGCCATACAGCTTCAGCGCC
>Ga0209278_1000387_pt1 | contig 37228 bp, 32 predicted proteins | sample JI81BgreenDNA_FD_187504 | JGI IMG/M metagenome (GOLD analysis project Ga0209278, IMG submission 187504) | Wastewater effluent complex algal communities from Wisconsin, to seasonally profile nutrient transformation and Carbon sequestration -... | ecosystem: Engineered > WWTP > Effluent > Algae...
AGTTACGTGAAATGCGATGACGGCAGTCAGGATTATTTAGTCAACATAGAGCACGGCGATACTGAAGAAATCCCACTTATTTGTGGAGATATAATACACAATATAAGAGCCTCATTAGATTATATGATATTTGATGTCGCACTAATATGCGGAACCCCAGAGCGAAAAATGCAATTCCCGATTACGAAAAGTGAGGAATCGTTTCATTTGTTGTTGAATAAAAAGAATGACAAAAAGCCTCCGCCTTTTCTAAAACTTCCTGACTATGTTATTCAATTAATCTGTGAGGTGAAACCTTATAATGGAGGTTATCCTTATATCTATCCAATACATGAATTAGATATTCATGATAAGCACAGGTCTATATTGGTTGGATATGAGTATTTTACGACCCAGCCAAACTCTGGTGACGTGATAAGAAACCTAATGATTGAGCAAACGGGTATTGATTCCGGTCCGATTATGGTACTTGGCGAAATGCCAGCACCGATAAGGCACGGAGAGAAAGTGTCGCCTATAGCTGGAATGCTACCGGAGGAAATTTTCCCTCTCGGGGACATAAAATTCAATATCAATATTGTAGGAGATTTCGTTACTTCGGGTCAGCAAATATTTCCAATGCTAGGAAGCTCTATCATTTGGTTTGGAAGATTGATTCATAATTTTGCCGAAAAATTCGGTGAAGAAAAAAACATTGAGAATATGCCAATATTCCGTGAAATTATTCGAATGTAGCCGTAAAATCTAGAGTACTGCGAAAGCTTTAGAACTTGCTCCCGTGGCCAAAATTTTTGGGTTTGGCCGCGGGAGCTAAGCGATCTTTACGCCGGAACGCTTTGATTGAACGGCGTGTCCTTGTCCGGCCGCATGTCGCCGGGCAGGCCCAGCACGCGTTCGGCGATGATGTTGCGCAGGATCTCGTCCGTCCCGCCGGCGATGCGCAGGCCAGCCGAGCCGATGTACGATCCTTGCAGCTTGGCCAGTTCCGGATCGGCGTCAGCGCCGGCCACGAAGCCGTCACCGCCCGACAGATCGAGCGCGAAGCTGGCCAGATCCTGCATGGTCTTGGCGACCACCACCTTGGAGATGGACTGTTCCGGCCCCGGCACCTGGCCCTTTGACAGGGCCGACAGCGCGCGCATCTGGGTCAGCTTGATGCCCTGATCGTTGATGTAGGTCTGGGCGATCTTCTGGCGCACGTCGCTGGCGCCGATGGCGGGGCTGCCGTCCGGCGCTTCCACGCCCTTGGCCAGCTTCATCAGCGTTTCATAGCCGGGCGCGTACCGCGGCTTGCCGCCAACGGCCAAACGTTCGTGCATCAGCGTGGTCAGCGCCACCTTCCAGCCATCGCCAACAGCGCCGAGCCGGTGCGAATCGTTCACGCGCACGCCATCGAAGAAGACTTCGTTGAAATCGCTGCCGCCCGACATCTGCTTGATGCCCTTCACGGTCACGCCCGGCGCCTTCATGTTCACGATGAACATGGTGAGGCCCTTGTGCTTGGGCATGTTCGGATCGGTGCGGCAGACGACGATGCCGAAGTCCGACGCGTGGGCAAAGCTGGTCCACACTTTCTGGCCGTCGATCACCCATTCGTCACCGTCCTTCACTGCCTTGGTGCGGATGCCGGCAAGGTCAGAGCCCGCCGCCGGTTCGGAGAAGAGCTGGCACCAGACTTCCTCGCCCAACAGCGCCTTGGGCACATAACGCTGCACCACTTCGGGGTTGCCGTGGGTGAAGACGGTGGGGATGCACATGCCAAGGCCAATGGAATAGAGGCCCTGCGGCACGTGCCAGCGGCTTTCTTCCTGGCCATAGATGATGCTGTGCATGGGCGTGAGGCCCTGGCCGCCGAACATCTTGGGCCAGGTGATGCCGGTATAGCCGGCGGCATGCTTCTTGGCCTGCCACGCCTTCGACCGCGCGATGAATTCCGGCAGCTTCATGCCTTCCGGGGGCGGATCGCGATATTCGGTGGCATTCTCGTTCAGCCAGGCGCGCACGGTGGCTCGATATTCGGCTTCCTGCGGGGTATCGTTGAAATCCATGGTCCCGTCTCCTCAGTCGCCCGGTGCCTCGACAAGCTCGGCATGAGCGGGTTTATGCCCTTATCCTCGACCGCTCATCCCGAGCTTGTCGAGGGACGAAGTGTCACGCGGCAGCGCTGTTGCGTTGTTCCAGCGCGCGCACCAGCCGATCGGCCCACCAGCCGCGCGGGCCGAGCGCGGCGACCAGCGCCCGGTTGCGGCGGTAATAGAATTGGCAATCGCTTTCCCAAGTGAAGCCGATACCGCCGTGCAGCTGCACATTTTCTTCCGCACAATAGGCCAGCGCATCCAGGCTGGCGACACGGGCGGCCGCCGCCACCTGGCGCAGTTCGGCGCCATTGGTGCCAATCATGGCCAGGCCATGCAGGGCGTGGGCGCGGGCCAGTTCCAGCTTGATATACATGTCTGCACACTTGTGCTTGACCGCCTGATAACGGCCGATCTTCTGGCCGAAGGCAACGCGGGTCTTGGCATAATCCACCGTCATCGCCATCGCGGCGCCAGCGGTGCCGATGGCTTCATAGGCCAGGATCACGGCGGCGCGGTCGAGCCAATCCTGATAATCGCCGGCCGTGCCCAGCGCTTCGGCGGGCGTGTTGTTCAACGTCAGCTTGCCATGGCGGCGGACGAGATCGACGGTTTCCACCGCTGCCGTCTGCGCGCCCTTCAGATCAACGATATAGAGCTGCGGACCATCGGCCCCGGCTGCCGCCACGATGGCGACATGGGCGACGGCCAGATCGGCCACCGGCTGCTTCACGCCGGTCAGGGCGCTGCCGCTGGAAACGGTCTTCACCGTTGCCGGGCTCACGGCGCCGGGTTCGCTCCAGGCGACGCAGGCGATGATCTCACCGCTGGCGATGCCGGGCAGCCATTTCGCTTGCTGGGCTTCCGTGCCAGCCAGCACAAGCGCTTCGGTGGCGAGCAGGGTGGAGACGAGCGGCACATGGGCGAGGCTGCCACCGGCGGCTTCGGCCAGCTGGGCCACTTCCTCGACCGTCAGGCCCAGGCCGCCATGGGCTTCCGGCACGCGCGCGGCGGTCCAGCCCAGTTCGCTGATTTCCTTCCACAGTGCGGCGTCCATCGCCGGTGCGTCAGCGGCCATCGCCTTGCGCGCCGGGCCGGTGCCGGCCTTTTCAGCGAGCAATTTGCGCGCCTGTTCGCCGAGTTCCTTGGCTTCGTCGGAAAAATCGAAATTCACGGGTCCACTCCCCAAAGCTGATCGAACCGCAGATTACGCGCACGTCAGCCTTGGGCAACCTGTCGCTTTTGACCCGGTGGCAACCAACATGCCCCCGTCATCCCGGCGAAAGCCGGGACCCATCGCCCGACTGTGCAACCCGCAACCGCGTTGGGGCGATGGGCCCCGGCTTTCGCCGGGGTGACGGTTACAACTTGTGCCCCGCCAGAAACTCATAATGCGGCTGGCATTCATCCCGCACCCGCGCCGCCTCACCGGTCAGCGCCGGCATCGGCCCGTCGCGGCCATCAAAGCCGGTGGAGGCCAGCACGCGATTATACCAGTGGGGCGCCCACACGCCATCGGTGTCGCGCGGGCCGGCCGGCCAGTGCAGCATGGCTGGGTCCCACGCGATGCCCAGCGCCGCGCACAGGCGGGCGAGCGTGCCGGCCGGATCCGCCAGCACATCGGCCGAATCGACCACCGGCGGGGCATGGCCTAGCCGGTCGGCTTCTGCCTCGAACCAGGCGCGCTGCTGGGCGAAGCCCAGGCCTTCCGCCGTCACCACCTCCCGCTTTTCGGCGTAGGACGCGATCACGCGTTCCGGGGCGCGGATCAGGAAGGCGTGTTTGAAGCCTTTCAGGTCGGCCAACTGCACGGGCCCGACCATGTGGTGCACCATATGCTTCTGATACCAGATCGGCTGCGCGCACGGGCCGGAGAGTGCGGCGGTGACGCTATGCCAATCGCAGTCCATATCGGCGATCACTTCGTCGGCCATCGGGTGATCGTCGCCGGTATGGTGAAGGTAGGCGCCGTAAAACGGCTCGTCACTCACATGGCAATCACCGCGCGCGCCAAAGCTGCGCATCATCGCCGTCGACAGGTTGCGCGGCCCCGACCACATTGCAATCCGGATGGTCACGGCCGGCCCCGCGCCGTGACGTCGGCTTCGATCAGCGCGCGATACAGGCCCTGCAAGCGCGCCACCATCGGCCCGCGCGCATCGGTGAGGTGACGCCCGTCGATGCTGGTGACGGGCACCACGCCAGCGAATGTCCCGGTCACAAAGGCTTCGCTCGCGGAGTAGACGTCGGTGAGCGAAAAGTTCTTCTGGAAGACCGGGATGCCATTGTCCTCGCACAGCGCGATGACGTTGCCGCGCGTGATGCCGGCCAGGCAGTAATCACCGCTGGACGTCCACACCTCCTCCTGCCCACGCCGGTTCTTCTTGACGATGAAGAAGTGAGTGGAATTGCACGTCGCCACAAAGCCGTGCGGATCCAGCATCAACGCCTCGTCCGCGCCGGCCTGCGTGGCCTGGATGCAGGCGGTGATGCAGTTCAGTTTTGAATGACTGTTCAACTTGGGATCCTGCACGTCCGGGTAACCGCGCCGGACATGGACAGTGGCGAGGCGGATGCCCTTTTCGATCGTGGTGGGCAGCGGGTCCTTGTATTCGGCGATGATCACGATGGTGGCGGGTGAGACCACGACGCGCGGATCCTGATAGGGCGTGGAACGCAGCCCGCGCGTCACCATCAGGCGGATATGGCAGGCGCTCATCGCGTTGGCATCGATGGTGGCGTAAATCCGCCGTTCCAGCTCCCCACGGCTGATGCCGATATCCATGTAGATGGCCTTGGCGCCTTCCCACAGCCGATCGAGATGTTGATCCAGGAAGGCAATCCGCCCGCCGTGGACGCGCAGGCCTTCCCACACACCATCACCCAGCATGAAGCCCGAATCGAACACGCTCACCATCGCCTCGGCGCGGCGGAGCAGCTGGCCATTGACGTTGATCAGGATCGTCTCGTTGCGCGTGTCCGCAACGTAATCATGGGTACCGAGGGATGTGGTCATGGTTGGTTACTTCTTGAACAGGCTGTCGGCGGCAGCGCGGAATTGCGCTGCGCCTTGGCGCTTGGCCTTTGTGCGCACCAGCTCCGCTTCCAGCCCGGCGATACGCTCGTCGAGATCGGTAATGGAGAGGCGATCGAGGTCTTCGCGGGCCAGATCGGCCAGCAGGTCGCTCTTCTTCTTGGGCAGGTCGGCTTCGTCGAACATTGGCCGAGAGTCAGCCGGCCGGCGGCCGCTTGTCAACCGGGCTGGCCGCCAGCGCTGCCCGCGCCACGGGCAAGACCTGCTTGATCATGATCGCGTTGAAGGCTTTGGGCTCTTCAAACATGGGCGAATGCGCTGAATGTTCGAACCAGAAGAATCGCTTTGATGGCGCGCTGATGCGATCGAAATAGTCATGCGCCAAAGCTGCATCCGTGTTGCGATCGAAACGTCCGGCCATGAAGAAAACCGGCATGGCAAAGTGCGTTGCCGAGTGCATCCAATCAAACCGCGCAACTTGCGGGGCCAGAGCCGCCAACGAGAATGGTGCACCGCGGACAAAGCCGTGACCGTCCAGCCAGGTGACTTCATCGGCGCGGTAGGATTCCCACATCAGGGCAAGCATCGAGGTTTCGGCATGAAAATTGCCACCGCCGAATTTTTCCAGCCAGTCGCGCTGCTTCATGATTGATTGCAGTGGATAGGGCGGCGGCCCCAGCGCTGACAGCTCGGCAATCGCCTTGGCGTTGCCCCGGCGCTTGGCCTCGGCAAGGGTGAAGGCGAACGACCGCCGCTCGCCCTCGGCCGAATTGGCGATCTGGCCAATGCTGACGAGCGCGGCGACCTTCTCGGGGCGTGCTCGGGCGTAGGCGATACCGATGTTGGTGCCCCAGCTGTGGCCAACCAGCGTGACCATGGGCTGCCGCAACTGCGCACGCAACAGATCGACCAGTTCATCAAGATCGGCAACGAAGCGGGATAGTGTCATCGATTGCGGCGGGATATTGGCGTGAAATGACCGGCCGCTGCCGCGCTGCGTCCAGTAAACAACGACGAAATGATCTTCGAGGCTGGCATTGCGGCTGCGCCACATACCGGTTTCGTCGGTGCCAGGGCCACCGTGCAGCCAGATCATGATCGGCGCGCGGGCATTGCGACCCCGGATGATGATCGATTGTTCCACCCCGCCCAGCGTGACGCGCTGCATTTGCGCGATGCTGCCGGGCAGGGCGCGCCCCTGCCGATCGACGAAGGCCGGCGTGCTGCCAAAGCGGCCAACGTACAGGACGGCGGCAAAGCACAGCAAAACCGAGAGAAAAAGCAGCAGCTTGCGCACGGTTATGATGATGATGCGGCAGGCGGCTTTGGTCAATCGCACCGCCTTTCGCTCCGGCTGGTTGACGGGACCGTGATGCCCGGGCCAATCATGCTCGCATGACCAACTCCGCCACCATGACCGCCATTGATCCTGCCGCACCGGGAGGGCCCGAGGTGTTGCAGCCCGTGTCCCGCCCCGTCCCGCAGCCCGGCCCGGGCGAAGTGCTGGTGAAGGTGGCGGCGGCCGGCGTGAACCGGCCCGATGTGCTGCAGCGGCTGGGCCTGTATCCGATGCCGCCCGGCACACCAACGATCATGGGGCTCGAAATCGCCGGCACCGTGGTGGCGGTGGGCAGCGAGGTGACGCGCTGGCGCCCCGGTGACGCGGTGTGCGCGCTGGTGGCGGGTGGCGGCTATGCCGAATATTGCACCGCGCCGGCCGGCCAGTGCCTGCCCGTGCCCGCCGGCATGGCGATGACGGATGCCGCCGGCCTGCCGGAAACCTGGTTCACCGTCTGGTCCAACGTGATGGATCGCGGCCGGGCGCGGCCGGGGGAGACGATCCTGATCCACGGCGGCACCAGTGGCATCGGCATCACCGCACTGCAATTGGCCAGGGAAATCGGGCTGACGGCGATAGCCACCTGCGGCAGCGATGAAAAATGCGCGGCCGCCGTGGCGCACGGGGCGGCGCATGCGATCAATTACAATCGCCAAGATTTTGCTGCCGAGGTGCTGGTGCTGACTGGCGGCAAGGGCGTGGATATCGTGCTCGACATGGTGGGCGGCGATTATGTGCCCAAGAATATCGCCTGCCTGGCCGATGATGGCCGCCATGTGAGCATCGCCTTCCAGCGCGGGCCGACCGCCGAGGTCAACCTGGGCCAGGTGATGCGCAAGCGGCTGGTACTGACCGGTTCGATGCTGCGCCCGCGCCCCATCGCCTTCAAGACGGCGATTGCCGAAACGCTGGAAGGCGTGATCTGGCCGGCGTTCGAATCCGGGCGTTTGACGCCGGTGACCGACACGGTGTTCCCGCTCGCCGAAGCCGCCGCCGCGCACCAGCGGATGGAGGCCGGTGCGCATGTGGGGAAGATTGTGCTGAGCGTCAGCTGACCATACCCTTTGGCGCGAAACGCTCCTCCTGCCATTCGCCGCTGTCCAGCACCGCCTGCAACGCATCAAGTGCCAGACCGACATCGGCAAAACGCGTCGTGAGCGCTGGAAAGCCGAAGCGCATGGCATCGGGTGGGCGCATGTCGCCGATCACGCCGCGGGCGATGAGGGCGCTCATCACGCGGCGGGCTTCAGGGTGGCGAATGATGACGTGGGCACCGTGGCGAACAGCGGGTGGCGTGTCCACTGTGACGCCGGGCAGCGTTGCCGCGCCGGCGGCAAAGAGGTGGACGAGCTGGCGCGACTTTGCCTCGGCGGCGGCAAGATCGATGCCGTCGAACGTCGCCACGCCGGCTTCCAGCGCGCGCATGGCGAGGATCGGCGGGGTGCCGGTGAGCAGGCGGCGGGCGCCGGTGGCGGGAGCATAATCGGCGGTGAAATCGAAGGGGGCCGCGTGGCCCATCCAGCCGGTGAGAGCGGGCTGCGCGGTTTCCCAATGGCGGCGGGCGAGATAGGCGAAGGCCGGCGCGCCGGGGCCGCCATTGAGGAACTTGTAGCCACAGCCGACGGCAAAATCGGCGCCATCGGCATCGAGATTGACGACAAGCGCGCCGGCCGAATGCGACAGATCCCACAAGGTCAGTGCTCCGGCGGCGTGGGCGGCAGCATTCATCGCGGCCATGTCGTGCAGTTGTGAGGTGACATAATGCGCGTGGGTCAGCAGCAGCAGCGCGACATCGTCATCCAGCGCGGCCACCAACTCACTGCGCGCCACCCGCTTCAGCGTCACCCCGGCCAGTCCGGCCAGGCCCTGCATCACATAGGCATCGGTGGGGAAATCGCTGGCCTCCATCAGGATTGTGCCCCGGCCGGGCTGCAGCGCCAGCGCCGCGCTGGCCAGTTTGAACAGGTTGAGGCTGACCGAATCGCAGGCGACCACAGATGCGGGCTCCGCGCCCACCAGCGGCGCGATGGCGGCGCCCAGGGTGACCGGCAGATCAATCCAGCCGGCATCGTTCCAGCTGCGGATCAGGCCTTCGCCCCACTCGCCCGCCACCGTCTGCGCCAGGCGATCCGGCAGTGCGGCGGGCAATGGCCCCAAGGAGTTGCCATCGAGATAGACGACGCCCGGTGGCAACCGGAAGCGGCCACGCGCGTGGGAAAGCGGATCGGCCGCATCAAGCGCGGCCAGTTGGGCGGGAGAAGGCATCATCACCCGCCCTTGCGCCACAGGCGTGGCTCCATTACAAGCCGGTGCGTCCAGCCGTCCCCCAAGGGGCGGCTGTTTTCATGTTCGAGAAGGAAGCCCCAATGGCCACCACCCTGCCCCTGATGCAGCATGCCACCGCCGCCTGGCTGGTGGACAACAGCGCGCTGACCTTTTCGCAGATCGCCGATTTCTGCGGGCTCCACATTCTGGAAATCCAGGCGATTGCCGATGATACCGCTGCCACCAAGCTGAAGGGCCGCGATCCGATCCGCGCCGGCGAATTGACCCGCGAAGAGCTGGACAAGGGTGAAGCCAACCCGGATTACGCCATCAAGATTTCGCGGATGCCGGAACAGGCGCGCCGCACCTCCGGCCCGCGCTACACGCCGGTTTCGAAGCGCCAGGACAAGCCGGATGGCATCTTGTGGATCATCAAGAATCACCCGGAAATCACCGACGGCCAGATTTCGAAGCTGATCGGCACCACCAAGACGACAATCGCCGCCATCCGCGACAAGAGCCACTGGAATTACGCCAACCTGCAGGCGCGTGACCCGGTGACCCTGGGCCTGACCAGCCAGCGCGAAATGGATGCGCTGGTCGCTGCTGCTGCCAAGAAGGCCGGTATCGACACGACCGTGGATCCGGAAAAGGTGGAGGCCGATCGCGCCGCGCTGATCAATCAGCTGCAGGCCGAACGCTATGCCGCCGCCAATGCGCCGGAAACCCCGGTTTCGACCACGCCCGGCACCGCGCTGGAGCAGGGGGAAGCCCTCTTCCGCCGTTGATCTTGCGCTTGCGCTGAAAATTCAAAGCCCGCTCATGCCCCCGGCGTGAGCGGGCTTTTCATTCCTCGCGCCCGCCCAGCGGCAGCGGCAGTTCGCGCGGCGGTTCGCGGTCGAGCAGGCCGGCGGCCTTCAGATCGGCCATGCCGGGCAGATCGCGGCGGCTGGTGAGGTTGAAGTGGGCAAGGAACTCCGGCGTTGTCGCATATTGCAACGGCCGGCCCGGGGTTTCGCGGCGGCCGGCGGGGCGCACCCAGCCGGCTTCCATCAGCACGTCGATGGTGCCGCCAGAGACCGCAACCCCTCGGATTTCCTCGATTTCCGGGCGCGTCACCGGTTCGTGATAGGCGATCACCGCCAGCGTTTCGACACCGGCGCGGCTGAGCTTTTTGACGGTTTCGCGGCTGGTGCGCAGGAAATGGCCGAGATCGGGCGCGGTCTGGAACTGCCATTTGCCGCCGCGTTCGACGAGGTTCAGCCCGCGCGGTTCGTAATTGGCGGCCAGCACACGCAGCGTGGGCAGCAGATCGCCGCGCTCCCCCACATGGCGGGTGATTTCGGTAAGGCTGAGCGGCGTATCGGCGGCGAACAATATGGCCTCGAGCGCGCGGGTCAGAGCAAAATCAACGGCGTCGTCACTCATGGCGAGCCCTCAGCAGGATGGGGGCAAAGGCGGCGCCTTGGGACAGAGTCGCCTTGCCCTGGCGGGTGAGTTCCAGCGCGGCGACAAAGCTGGAAGCCAGCACCGAGCGGGCATAGGATTCATCGGCCAGATCGGCAGGCAGGAAGCGGACAAGCTCGGTCCAGTCGATGCTGCGGCCCAACAAATGTTCAAGCCGTTCAATGGCTTCGTCCAATGCCATCACCGGCCGGCGGCGGACGACATGGACGGAGCGCGAGCGCCGGGCCGTGATCGCGCCATAAGCGGAGAGGAGGTCGTAATAGCTGCATTCGAAGGTGGCGCTCTTCTCTTCGGCGAGGCCTTCCGGGTTGGGCCGGCGGAACATGTCCCACCCCAGTTGCGGGCGGGCGAGCAGTTTCTGGCCGGATTCGCGCATGGCCTCCAGCCGCTGCAGCTGGAATTGCAGTTTCAGCGCCAGCTCGGCCGGATCGGGTTCGGCCTCCGGGTCTTTCGGCAGCAGCAGCAGGGATTTCAAATAGGCCAACCAGGCCGCCATCACCAGATAATCGGCGGCCAGTTCGAGGCTGAGCGCTTTGGCATCGCGGATAAAATCCAGATATTGATCGACCAGCGCCAGGATGGAAATCTGTGCCAGATCAACCTTTTGCGCGCGGGCAAGGGTGAGCAGCAGATCGAGCGGGCCTTCCCAGCTGCCCAGTTGCAGGATCAGCGTGGCCGTTTCCGGTGCAGCCCGCACCGGCAGATCGAACTGCTCGTCCGTCTCGGTCACGCCAGCGCCAGCAGGGCGTCGCGGGCGGCGGCCCATTCGGCGACCGGAGTCGAATCACCCGGCCCCATCCACGCCATGGCGGCGTCGAGGCGGGTCGCGGCGGCGGTGCTCATTACTGGCGCGGCTTCGACGATGCTGCGCATCTCATTGAAATCACCTGAACAATGCAGGGCGATATCGCAGCCAGCATCAAGGCTGGCCAACGCGCGGGCGCCGAAATCGGAAAGCGCATTGCTGCCCGGCGGGTGGCCGCCCGATTGCGGGTTGCCGAGCGCGTGCATGCCCAGATCGTCGGACATCAACAGGCCGCCGAAGCCGATATCATTGCGAATGAAATCAATCACATCCGGCGACAGCGTGGCGCAGCGCGCAGCGTCCAGCGCGGTGTAGGTGATGTGGGCGGTCATCGCCATCGGGGCATCAGCGAGGCGGCGGAACGGTTCGAAATCGCGTTCCAGTTCATCGCGGCTGGCGGTTACCACCGGCAGTTCCAGGTGGCTGTCCGCCCGGGCGCGGCCGTGGCCGGGGATATGCTTGACGACGCCGCAGATGCCGCCGGCGCGGAAGCCATCGAGTACAGCCTTGCCCAGCGCGGAGACCACCATCGGTTCGGCACCGAAGCTACGATCGCCAATGATATCATGGCCTTGCGTATCGCGCACGTCGAGCAGCGGCAGGCAATCGACGTTGATGCCGAGGTCCTTCAACAAGGCCGCCAGCGCCAGCGCGTTGAGCCGGCACGCCTCGATCGCGGTGATCGGCGCCTTGTCATAGAGCAGGCCGAAGCGTTCCCCTGTGGGGAATTCGGGCCAGTGCGGCGGGCGCAGCCGGGCGACGCGGCCGCCTTCCTGATCAATCAGGATCGGCACGTCGCGGCCGGCCAGATCGCGCAGGGATTGGGTCAGCGCGCGCACCTGATCGGGCGAATCAACGTTTCTTTTGAACAGGATATAGCCAGCCGGATTGCTGCTGCGGAACAGCGCGCGTTCCTCGTCATTCAGGGTTAGCCCGGCGAGCCCGAGGAACAGCGGCTGCATCACTTCTTCACCTCGCAGGCGCCCTTCACAGCCAATATGGCCTTGCAGGCGGCATCGGCATCTGCTGCCGTGCCGCGAACCCGCCACAGCGTCTTGCCCGTAGAGGAGGTCAGCTTCTCGATTCGCTTGCCCGTCAGCTTGCCCTTGCCGGCAACCCGGGCCCATTCCTCTTCGGCCTTGGCCTCGCTGGAAAAGGCACCAATCTGCACCGTCTTGCTGCCGGTGGCTGCCGGCGTGGTGACGGGCGCTGGCGGTTTGGTGACGGCGGCTGGCGGTTTGCTGACGGGCGCTGGCGGCACCGCAACGGGCTTGGCCGGCGCCGGTTTCACGGCCACGGGCGCAGGCGGCGGCACGGCCGACTTGGGCAACGGGCGGGCCGGCGTGGCGGCGGCCGGACCCGCCGGCATCACCTGCACCTGCACTGGCTGCCCGGCCGGTGCGGCAGGCGGCGGCGGTGCGGCGCCATCGGGTGGTAACAGATCGCGCGGGCGGCCCAGCGGTTCTTCGGGCAGGGCGCCCATATCGATCACCGCGCCCGGATTCGCGCCCCGCACGGCTTCATGGATCACCTCGCCGTCGCCTTGCACATCCATGCCCTGGCGATCGGTGGGCGGCACCTTGTAGGGGCCGGCATCGGCTTCGATCAGCGGCGCCTGATCGGCTTCCATATACCCCTGAGACGAGCCGCCATCGCGGCGGCCGAGCAGCATCAGCAGCGCCACCGCCGCCACCGCACCCAGCGCCAGCACGGCGATGACGATATTGAGGAGCGGGCGCTTCTTCGGTTCCGCCCGCAGCGGCGCGGCTTCGGCCAGCCAGGGGGCATCCTCATCGCGCTGGGCCATCAGTGCAGCTCCTCTGCAGCGGCCACCCCGATCACCGCGAGGCCGTTCCTGATCACCTGCCCCACCGCGCGCGCCATGGCCAGCCGCGCTGCCGTCAAGTCAGGCCGATCTGCCAACACAAAGCGACGGGTCGCATCATCATTGCCGGCGTTCCACTGGCTGTGGAAGGCAGCGGCCAGATCGCCCAGGTAAAAGGCGATGCGGTGCGGTTCGCGGGCGTCGGCGGCCTGTTCGACGATGCGCGGGAAGTTGGCGGCCATCTTCACCACATTCAGTTCATCGGCATCCAGCAGCGTCAGGTCCGGCTCCGGCAGCGCCACGCCGGCTTCAAGCACCTTGCGGCCCAGCGAGGCGATGCGGGCGTGGGCGTACTGCACATAGAACACCGGGTTGTCGCGGCTCTGCTCCACCACCTTGGCGAAATCGAAATCCATCATCGATTCCGGCCGCTTGGTGAGCATGACAAAGCGGACGACATCCTTGCCCACTTCCTCCACCACTTCGCCCAGCGTCACGAAGGTGCCAGCGCGCTTGGACATCTTCACCGGTTCCCCGGCGCGCAGCAATTTCACCAGGTTCACGATCTTGATGTCGAGCGGCACGCGGCCATCGGACAGCGCCTTCACCGCCGCCGTCATCCGCTTCACATAGCCGGCGTGATCAGCGCCGAAGATGTTGACCAGCGCGTCATAACCGCGGGTCAGCTTGTCCCAGTGATAGGCGACGTCGCCGGCAAAATAGGTCCAGCTGCCGTTGGATTTCATCATCGCCCGGTCCTGATCGTCACCGAAATCGGTCGAGCGGAACAGGGTTTGCGGGCGTGGTTCCCAATCGTCGGCGGCGTCGCCCTTGGGCTTTTCCAGCACGCCCTCGTAAATCAGGCCCTTGGCCTTCAGCGTGTCGAGCGCCTCTTGCACCTTCGCGCCCAACGAGGCTTCGGAGAAGAATACCGATTGTTCGATGCCGAGCAGGGCCAGATCAGCACGGATACGCTCCATCATCAGGGCGACGGTGCGGGTGCGGAACAGGGCCAGCCAATCGGCTTCGGGCGCGTTCACATGCGCATTGCCGAACTCGGCGGCCAGCGCCTGGCCCACCGGCACCAGATAATCGCCGGGGTAGAAGCCTTCCGGGATCTCGATGGTCTCGCCCAGCGCCTCGCGGTAACGCAGGTGGGCGGAACGGGCGAGCGTATCGACCTGGCCGCCGGCATCGTTGATGTAATATTCGCGTGTTACGTCCCAACCGGCGAACTCCAGCAGTCCGGCCAGCGCATCACCCACCACCGCGCCGCGGCAATGGCCCATGTGCATCGGCCCGGTGGGATTGGCGGAAACATATTCAACGTTGATGCGCTTGGCCTGGCCCACGGTGGAACGGCCATAATCGGTGCCCGCGTTCAGCATGGCATTGATCTGCGCGTGCCACACGCTGTCTGCCAGCTTCAGGTTGATGAAGCCCGGCCCGGCGACGTCGGCGGCGGCGATGCCCGGCTTGGTGCGCAGGGCGGCGACCAGCGCTTCGGCGAGCGCGCGCGGGTTCAGGCCGGCCGGCTTGGCCAGCACCATCGCGGCATTGGTGGCCAGATCGCCGTGGCCGGCATCGCGCGGCGGTTCCACGGTGACGTTGGCAAGCGACAGGCCAGCCGGCAGCGTGCCAGCTTCGGTCAGTTCAGCCAGCGCTGCCTTCAGAACGGCGGCATAGTCGGTAAACAGGTTCACAGGTTCAGGCTTTGCATGAAGAAACGGGATTGCCCGTTCCCTAACGCCAAGCAGCGCGTGCGTCCATCAGCTTGGGGGCCTGACCGGGGTAACGTTCGCAAGCACAACCCGCTCATGCCGAGCTTGTCGAGGCACGTACCACAGCCAGTGCGTGCTTCGACAAGCTCGGCATGAGCGGATCAATGCCAGTCAGACGGGGGGGCGGCTGGCCCGGTTCAGGCGGCGGCGGCGTGCGGCCAGGCGCGTGGGCCCGCATTGCCAGCGAACTGGGTGATGCGCAGCTTTTCCTGCGCGGTGGCGCGCGAGGAGGCGATGACGTGATCCACCCCGGCGATGGTGATGGCCAATGATCCGGCGTCGGTGGTTTCGATCAGGCCCTTGGCCTTCAGATACCAGGCGTGGAAATCAAAGGCTTCGGTGGTGCAGCCCAGCATGCGCTGCAGTTCATACTGGCCCACGCCCGGTTCCTGCGCGCGTTCGCGGCGGCGCTTGTACAGGTACAGCAGCACTTCGGCATGAACATCGGCATCGGAAAGCGCGGTGCGCTCTTCGGCCAGGATTTCATCGTCGGCGGCAAACACGAAGCCGGTGTGGCTGCTGTATTGCGCATCATAGGCCAGGCGCTTGCCGTGGTCCTTGAGCGCGCGATAGGCCTCGATCACCGCATTGAACATGTCGATGTCGGCGGTTTCCGGATGATCGGGATGATAGATTTTCGCAAGGTTGCGATAGGCGATTTCCAGCGTGCGGTGATCGCACTCGGGGTGAACCCGCAGGATCGCATAATAATCAACGAACGGCCGCGCATCGGACATCGGAACATCCCCCACCTCGGCGCTGGCTTTACGCAAACACACCAACGCAACTACACTTGAAACACTTTGTTAAATATCGTCACGAATTTGTCAATGGCTGTGCCGATAATAAAGGGTTAACGCTGTTCCGGCGGTGCCGCCCTGTGCAAAACCGGTGCTTGGCTTGGGCGCGCTTGCGGCGCAGCATGGATAGATGGACAACCGCGCCGCCGTTGAAGCCAGCCTGGAACTGGCCGTTGCCCGAATCGGCGATCCGCAGCCGGCCATTTATGCGCGACTGTTCGCGCTGCACCCGGCCATGGCAGCCGAATTCTGGCGCGACACCTCTGGCCGCATCCGCGGCGAGATGCTGAACCGCAGTCTGGAGATGGTGCTTGATCTGGCGTCGCCTTATGCACCCGAAGGCGGCTGGGGCGGCGCATTCCTGGGCACCGAAGCCATCACCCACGATGCCTATGGCATCCCGCGCGCCGTGTTTGCCGATTTCCTGCCCGTGGTTGCCGCCGTGATCCGTGATGGCTGCGGGGTTGGCTTTACGCCGGCCATGGCGACGGCGTGGGATGTGGTGCTGGATCGCGCCGCCGCCACGCTGGCCGCCCTGCCCGATACGCTCAGCGCGGCTTCACCCTGATTGAAGTCCAAATCCGCTCATGCCGAGCTTGTCGAGGCACCCACCACAGGCAGTGCGTGCCTCGACAAGCTCGGCATGAGCGGGCCAGTCCAGATGCCAGTGGGGCAAAGGCAAGCGGTTGACAGCCGCGCCAGCGCCCCGATGATGGCGCCAACAACCAGGCCGGGGGGCAGCATGCGGGCGATATTGGTGGGCGAGGCGCTGGGCAGTTTCCTGCTGTTTGCCTGCGTGGTGGGTTCGGGCGTGATGGCGGAACGGCTGGCCGGCGGCAATGTCGCGGTGGCGTTGATCGGCAATGTCGGGGCGATCGCCGCGATGCTTTATGTGCTGATCGCCATGCTGGGGCCGATATCGGGCGCGCATTTCAACCCGGCCGTCACCATCGTCACGCGGCTGCGCGGCGAAGGGACGTGGTCCAGCGGCGCGGCGATGATGGCGGTGCAGCTGGTGGCCGGTGTGGCCGGCGTGTGGTGCGCGCACGCCATGTTCGATCTGCCGATTTTGCAGTTTTCCGGCCATGTTCGCACAGGCGCCGGGCAGTGGCTGGGCGAGTTCATCGCCACTTTCGGCCTGCTGCTCACCGTGCTGCTCAGCGGGCGGTATCGCCCGGAAGCGGTGCCGGCCTGCGTGGCGCTGTATATCACGGCGGCTTGCTGGTTCACGTCGTCAACCAGCTTCGCCAATCCAACGCTCACCTTTGCGCGCAGCCTGACCGATACATTCGATGGCATCGCACCGGCCAGTGTGCCGGCGTTCGTGGCCGCGCAACTGGCGGGGGCGCTGTGCGCGCACTGGGTTGATCGGGCGATGCATCCGGCAGCCTGAATCGGGCTGGCAAGGCACGGGATTAAAGGAACTGAACCGCTCATGCCGAGCTTGTCGAGGCACGCACCGCAGTCCGCGCGTGCCTCGACAAGCTCGGCATGAGCGGATTTGGTGCAAACACCAAAAAAGTCTGGCTGGCTCAGGCTGGCAGGCGCTTGTCGCGCTCGGCCTGGGCGGCGATTTCCTTGTCGGCCAGTGTCTGCCAGGCGGCCTGGGCGCGCAGGAACATGGTGCGTTGATTGTCCAGCACGGCATCGGCGGCGTTGCGGGCGCATTGTTCGATCTGGGTGGAGTAGAACAGGCTGGTGGCGCGCATGCTGTGATCCTTTGCGGGAACACCGGCCAAGGCGGGGTGGCTGGCCGGGTGGCTGGTCAACCCAGCTGATCGAGCACCAGCCGGCGCAGTTCGCTGCGGCTCAGAACTGGTGAACGGCGATGTTCGTGGGTGCCGTAATGAAGAGAAAGGGTGCGGCGCTTGCCCTGCTGGCTGCAGGTGTTTTCAATAGGGGTAATGGTCATCAAGATCCTGGCGCGGATGGGCGCCTGCTGTTCGGTGCAAGGCGGCGCTGCTGATTGCAGAGGGGCCGCCCGCAGAAGAGAATTGGTTGGTGCAAAGGGAAAGACAGCACCCTGTGCGCGGGTGTTTTCCGGCCCGAAGGCAGGAACGACCGCCGCGCCAGGGTGCGCCTCGCAGGGCGGGCAGCAGCCAGAAGGCGCTGCCCGGCCCTTGCTGCTTACGCAGCCTGAAGGTTCACAGCCGAGGTCTTGCCGCGGCGATCGGTTTCCAGTTCGTAGGAAACGCGCTGTTCCTTGTTCAGGGTGCTCATGCCGGCGCGCTCGACGGCGCTGATGTGGACGAAATTGTCATCGCCGCCATTTTCCGGCGAGATGAAACCATAGCCCTTGTCGGCATTGAAGAATTTGACGGTTCCGGTGATCATGTGATGTTTTCCTTTCGCGAAAACAAGAAACCCGGCCGCAAATGCACGGCCGGAGCTGGTAGCGCGAGAAAGGAAGAGGAGCCGATTTTAACGAGTCGATTTCCGTCGCAGGCGACGATTAGCAACCCTCATGTGGGCGTGATTGGTGTGAATGTCAAGGAAGGCCCTGATCATCATGGTCCGGGGCCCGTGCTGATTGGCGGATTGCCGGGGCTTTTCAACCCCAATCAGGGCAGAAGCTCGGCCGTTGTGGCCACGCCGCCGCGCATAACGGTTACGCCTTGGCTTGGCCGTTGCGCTATGGTGCCCGGGCGAGCGGTCGCGGGTGCGCTGCCGGGTTTGCGCACCAGCCTTGTGGTGGTGCCGTCAGTGAGGTCGCTCACCTGCAGGGTTTGCAGGCGCACCCGCGCTTCGGTGCGGAACGGGCGCAGGGCCAGCCGGATTTCGCCGGTGGCCATGGCGAGGGGGAGCTTCTGCGCCTGCAACGGGTTCACTTCCAGCGTGACGGTCTTCACCACGCCGGGTTTGTCGCGTGCGATGTTCATGTCGCTGCCCACCGCCAGCACGCGGATGTTCTGCGCCAGCAGATCGGCATAGGGCATCGCTTCATCGGGCTGGCGCACCAGGAACAGGTCAACCCGATCGCCGGGGAACACCAGCCCCGAAACGCCGGCCACTTCGTTCACCTGCACCGCCAGCGCGCGCATGGTGGGGCCAAGCAGCGGCGCGGTGGAAAGCCGCGTGGCGCCGGCCACCAGTGCAGCTTCGGTGATGATCTCATTGGCCGCTATGGGGCGTAGCGCGGCGCGGCCTTCGCTCAGGATCAATGGGTCGAAGCGGGCGTAATGCCCCTTGGGCAGTTGCCCTGCCGGCACCTCGACGAGCTTCAGCTTTTCTGCCGTCAGTCTCTCACCAAAACCGATGGGCGCCACGGCCACCACGGCCGGTGCCATGGCGATGGCCGGTCGGCTGCTGTTGCGGCCGGGCGCGGGCGGCAGCGCGCGGGCCACCAGCACGGCCAGAAACAGCAGGGCGCTGCCCGCGAACAGCATCCAGCGCGAGCGCTGTTGCACGCTGCTGCTGCGATCATCCCACCCGCGCGCGCGCCCTGCCCAGGCCGGCCCGCGGCGTGGCACGCGATCCTGCCAGCGATCTTCCACCCCCATGCGGCCACCTCCTTCTGGAGGGGGTAACGGGCGGGTGTGGGGCTGGGTTTAGGCGGCGGCCAACCCGTCCTCCGGAATCGCGTAAAGCAGCGCCGCGCCGCGCATGGCGGAAGCGCTGAGCGCCTGCACCTGCGGCAGCAGTTGTTCGGCGAAGAAACGCGCGGTGGCGCGTTTGGCGGCGGCGAATTTCGGATCGGGGTGGTGGCGTGAGGCCAGCGCCTGTTTGGCGAGCAGCCAGCCACCCAAGGTGAGGCCCATCAGGCGCAGATAGGGCGTGGCGCCGGCGGCGACATCGTCGGGGTTGTTGGCGCCGGCGAGCCAGACCGAGCTCGTCTGCGCCGAATCCAGCGCATCCTGCAGCCACGGGGTGATGAGTTTCAGCTCTTCATCCTCGTCCAGATCGGACAGGGTGGCGCGGACTTCGCCGAGCAGATCCTTCCAATGCTGACCGCCATCCATGCCCAGCTTGCGACCGACAAGGTCCATCGCCTGGATGCCGTTGGTGCCCTCATAGATCGGCGCGATGCGGGCATCGCGCAGATATTGGGCCGCGCCGGTTTCTTCGACATAGCCCATGCCGCCGAAGATCTGCACGCCCAGCGACGCCACTTCGACGCCGATGTCGGTGGCCCAGCTTTTCGAGATCGGCGTGAGCAGATCGGCCAATCCTTGCCCGGCCTTGTCCCCGGCATGCGCCCGGTCAACGGCAGCGGCGTTCAGATACACCAGCGCGCGCGATGCTTCGGTGAGCGCCCGCATCGTCATGATGGTGCGGCGCACGTCGGCATGTTCGATGATGCGCACCGCAGCGGGCCCGCCGCCGAATTTCGCGCTCTGCACACGTTGCCTCGCATAATCCAGCGCGTGCTGCATGGCGCCTTCGGCAATGGCGACGCCCTGCAGGCCAACCTGCACGCGGGCGTTGTTCATCATGGTGAACATGGCGCGCATGCCGCCGCCTTCCTTGCCTACCATCCAGCCGATGCACTGGTCATGATCGCCAAAGCTCATGGTGCAGGTGGGGGAGGCGTGGATGCCGAGCTTGTGTTCAAGGCCAACGCATTTGAGATCGTTGCGGGTACCGTCGGGCAGGATTTTCGGCACGAGGAACAGGCTGATGCCCCGGGTCCCCGGCGGGCTGTCCGGCGTGCGGGCCAGCACGAGGTGGACGATATTCTGGGCCGCATCATGTTCGCCCCAGGTGATGAAGATCTTGGTGCCCTTGATGCGCCAGCTGCCATCCGGGTTCGGCTCGGCGCGGGATTTCAGCGCGCCGACATCGCTGCCGGCCGTCGGTTCGGTCAAATTCATCGTGCCGGTCCATTCACCGGTGACCAGCTTGGAAAGGTAACGCTCCTGCAGTTCGGGGCTGGCGTGGGCGGCAAGCGCCTCGATCGCGCCTTGGCTCAGCATCATGCACAGGGCAAACGCCATGTTGGCGGACGTGAGCTGTTCCTGCACCGCGGCCGCGACGGCGAAGGGCAGGCCCTGGCCACCGTGGGCTTCCGGCACGCCCAGCCCGGCCCAGCCGGCCTCGACATATTGCTTGTAAGCTTCCACGAAGCCGGCGGGCAGCGTCACCACGCCGTCGTTCAGCTTGGCATGCGCCTTGTCGCCCGACTTGTTGAGCGGGGCGAATACGGCCGATGCCAGCTTGCCGGATTCGGCCAGGATCGCATCCACCATGTCGGGCGTCGCGTTGGCATAGGCCGGCAGCGCGGCAAGTGCCGGCAGATCGGCGATGACGTCGAGCACGAAACGCTGTTCGGTGGTGGGGGCGGTGTAGGGCATGGCCAGAGTTCCGTGCTGTTTCCGTTTTCGGTTCTGCACCGGTATAGACGCGCGCAATGCCGCCCGAAAGCCGCCTGTTGACGCCCGATCCCGCCGGCATTGCCGCAGCGGCGGCGATCCTGCGCGCCGGCGGGCTGGTCGCGGTGCCAACTGAGACAGTGTACGGGCTGGCGGCGCGGGCGGATGATGGCGCGGCGGTGGCGGGCATTTACGCGGCGAAGGGCCGACCGAGCTTCAACCCGTTGATCGTGCATGTGGCGGATGTGGCGCAGGCCGAGACGCTGGCGCTGTTTTCACCCTTGGCGCACGCGCTTGCGCGGGTGTTCTGGCCGGGTCCGCTGACGTTGGTGCTGCCGCGCCGGGCCGATGCGCCGGTGGCCAGTTTGGTGACGGCAGGGCTGGAGACGATTGCGCTGCGTTGCCCGGCGCATCCGGTGATGCAGGCGCTGGTGCGCAGCGTTGGACCATTGGCGGCGCCTTCGGCCAATGCTTCGGGGCGGATTTCACCGACGCGGGCGAGCCATGTGCTGGAATCGCTGGACGTGCCGGTGATCGATGCCGGGCCGTGTGCGGCGGGGGTCGAATCGACGATTGTGGCTGTGGAGGCGGAGGGCTGGCGGTTGCTGCGGGCGGGGGCGGTAACGGTGGAAGCGATTGAGGCGGCGGCGGGTGAACCCCTCACCCCGCTCGCCTTCGGCGAGTCGACCCTCTCCCGCAAGGGGAGAGGGGTAGAAGCGCCCGGCATGATGGAATCGCATTATGCTCCGCAACAACCAGTGCGGCTGGATGCAGTGAAGGCAACCGTGACCGAATTCCACATCGGGTTCGGCCCCATTGCCGGCGATGCCACCCTGTCGGCCAGCGGCGACCTCACTGAAGCCGCCGCCCGGCTGTTCGATCTGCTGCACGTCGCGCAAGCCTCGGGCCGCGCTGGCATTGCCGTGGCACCGGTGCCGCGGCACGGCCTTGGCCTCGCCATCAACGACCGTCTTGCCCGCGCGGCCGCGCCGCGGGGTTAGCGCCTTTTTAACAGGGACAACCCGCTCATGCCGAGCTTGTCGAGGCACGGGCCGGGTGTTGAGCGTGCCTCGACAAGCTCGGCATAAGCGGGTTTGGCCTGTGATCGCACAGGCTTAGAGCTTGCCGATCTTTTCTGCCGCTTCGCGCAGGATGGCGGCGATGGCCTCGGCGCGTTCGGCGCGGCTTTCCGCATCACGAACGCTCTCGCGCGCGGCGGCGCGCAGATCGTGCATGGCCTCGCGCAGCGGTTCGCGGCCATCGTCTGCATTGCCGCGCGCCATGTCGGCCAGGCGTTGCAGCGCGTCTTTCAACTGCGTTTCGGCGTCATCCAGCGCGGCCCGGCCGGCATCGGTGATGGCATAGCGGCGGCGGCCTTCCTCGGCGGGCTGCTCCGCAATCAGGCCTTCATCGGCGAGCATGTTCAGCATCGGGTAGATCATGCCCGGCGATGGCGAATAAAGGCCGGCGGACAGATTCTCGATCGCCTTGATCAGATCGTAACCGTGGCGCGGTTCTTCTTTCAGCATATGGAGGACGAGGATCCTCAGCGCTTCGGCGCCGAAACGCCGGCGGCGCGGGCGCATTGGGCCATTGGGGCCATCGCCGCCATCACCGAATTCATCGGCAAAGCGCTGCGCAAAGGCGGACCAGCGGCGGCTGCGGCTGCTGAACTCCTTGCGGAAACCATCGTGATCAAAGTGGAAACGGAAGTGCATGGGGGCGACTCCGATTGGGGGCTTGGAGAGCTTAAGATATATCTTGAGTGACTGTATTGCAAGAGCGATACACAAAGTGTCTAGAAATGCTATTGCGAAGCGTTCGCAATTAATCCATCATCCGAGCCATGGAGGTGAGCGATGTTTGTGCGGTATGATGAGAATGGGCCCAGCGGTGGGCCGTCAGGGCGGCCGCCCCGCCCTGACGATCCGGCGGGCCTTACGGCCGTGCAGCGCGAATTGCTCTGGTGTTTGCGCCGGCTGGCGATGGTGCGGCCGTTGGGCAGCGCGCGCGATGCGCATGTCCATGCCTTGTTGCAGCGACGCTTTGGCGAGACCGGCCTCGGGCTGGAACATCATCTGCGCTGCCTGATCGTTGGTCTGGCGCAGCGGGCAGTGCGGCCCATCCGCCTGCATCTGCCGTGCCATGGTGCCGTGGCCGAAGATGAGCGGCGCCTGCTGCTGGCGCTCGTCGAAGCAGGCCGTGCGGGCCGGGTGGCGGCGGTGCTGGCACCGATGGCGGGCAGCCGGGGCGGCGAGCTGGCGCCGCTGCTGGCCGGCATTGCCGCCTTGTTGCCGGCGGATTAGCGCCATAAGCTGCCCCCCATTGCGACGGGGAGGGCTGGATGATGCGCGCGTTGGTTTGGGCTTTGCTGCTGGCGGCGGCTCCCGTTGCGGCGGAGCCGCTCTATATCGTCAACGGCCTGATCGTCGATGGTTCGGGTGGGGAGCCGTACAAGGGCTGGCTGGCCATCGAGGGTGACCGCATCCATTCCATGGGCCGCGATTGGCCGCCGGGCCGCGTCGCCCATGATGCCAAGATGCTGGACGCCAAGGGCCAGGCCATCGCGCCGGGCTTTGTGAACATGCTGAGCTGGGCCACCGAAAGCCTGCTGATCGACGGACGCGCGCAGAGCGATATCCGCCAGGGCGTGACGCTGGAAATCATGGGCGAAGGCAATTCGATGGGGCCGCTCAATGCCGAGATGAAGCGGCTGGGCGCTTTGCGGCAGGACGACATCAAGTACCCGATCAGCTGGACGACGCTGGGCGAATATCTCGCCACGCTGGAGAAAAAGGGCATCGCGCCCAATGTCGCCAGCTTCGTGGGCCACACCACGGTGCGCGTGCATGAAGTGGGCGAAAGCGATGTTGATCCGACGCCCGAACAGCTGGCCCGCATGCAGGGGCTGGTGCGCGCCGCGATGAACGAAGGCGCGCTGGGGCTGGGCACATCGATGATCTATGCGCCGGCGGCCTATGCCGAAACGCCGGAACTGGTGGCGCTGGCCAAGGCGAGCGCGGCCTGTGGCGGCATGTATATCAGCCACATGCGATCGGAAGGCGACCGGATCGAACAGGCGGTGGATGAACTGATCGAGATTGCGCGCCAATCGGGCGGTCCGGCGGAAATCTGGCACATGAAAATGTCGGGCCGGAAGAACTGGGGGAAGCTGGACACGATCCTGCGCAAGATCGAGACGGCGCGTGCCAAGGGCATCCGCATCACGGCCAACATGTACAACTATACCGCCGGCGCCACCGGGCTGGATGCGGCGATGCCGATCTGGGTGCAATCGGGCGGGCTGGAAAAGTGGATCGAGCGACTGAAAGACCCGGCCATCCGCGCCCGCGTGAAGCGTGAGATGATGGACGAGAACGCCGATTGGGAAAATCTGGCGCGGCGCGCGGGCGATCCGGACAAGGTGCTGCTGTTGGGGTTCAAGAATCCCAAGTTGAAGCCACTGACCGGCAAGACGCTGGGCGAGGTTTCGCGGATGCGCGGCACCAGCCCGGAAGACACCGCCATCGATCTGGTGATCGAAGATGGCAGCCGGGTGGGCACGGCCTATTTCCTGATGGATGAGGCCAATGTGAAGCGGCAGACGGCGCTGCCGTGGATGAGCTTTGGATCAGACGCGGGCGCGCCCAGTGCCGAGGGCGTGTTCCTGCTGAGCCAGGATCACCCGCGCGCTTATGGCAATGTCGCGCGCTTGTTGGGCAAATATGTGCGCGAGGAAAAGACGACGACATTGCAGGATGCGGTGCGCCGGCTGAGCCATCTGCCGGTGACCAACATGGGGATCAAGGAACGGGGGTTGTTGAAGCCGGGCTATTTCGCTGATGTGGTGCTGTTTGATCCAGCCACCATCACCGATCACGCCACGTTCGAAAAGCCGGCCCAATATGCCACCGGCGTGTCGAACGTGTGGGTGAACGGCGTGCAGGTGCTGAAAGCTGGCGAGCCGACGGGAGCGGCGGCGGGGCGGTTCGTGAAGGGGCCGGGCGCTGGGAAATGCCCGGCGTGAAGAAACCTGCTGCGTAAAATGCAGTCGTCATCCTGAAACAAGTTCAGGATGACGGGCTCCTTTTGGTGAACGCTGCCCCTACTGGCTGCGCGCCAGCAGCGCCTTCAGCTCGCCTTCCCAGAAGATGCTCCACGTGTGGGTGCTGTGGCCGCGCGTCTCCGTGCTTTCGGGGATCAGCACGTAACGCGCCTGTGGCATCGCCCGCACATGGCGTTCGGGTTCGCCCACGCCGGGCGGGTTGATGAAATCATCGGCGCTGTTCACCCAGGTGACGGGTACGGTGATGCGCGCGAGGTGCGGCGCGGGGTTGTAGTTGCGGCTGGCTTCCAGCTGATAAATGCGATCATTGGCGTCGGCACTGCCCGCCAGGCCAGCGGCCATGGCGCGTTCGGCCAGTGCATCGCTGGCGGCGCGGCTGGGGCTATCGGCCTGCATGCGCACCGGGGCAGAACTGGCCATCGCCTGCAACGCCACACCCACCCGCATGCCGTTCAAGGGCGGTTTGGTGTAATTGCCGCCCTGCCAATCGGGATCGGCCTTGATCGCCTGGATCGCCATCGCCCGCCACATGCGGTTCCGGCCCGCCAGTTCAATGACGTTGCAGGCCAGCGGCATGATCGCAGCCGCGCGGCCGGGCAGATCGGTGCCGAACTGGAAACCCATCATGCAGCCCATCGATGTGCCCATCAGCAGCCGCAATTGCTTCACGCCCAGATGATCGAGCAACTGCCCCTGCGCGCGCACCATGTCGCCATAATCATAGGCCGGGAATGCCATTTTCAGGCCGTCGCTGGGCTTGGACGATCCGCCGTGGCCGATGGCATCGGGCAGGATGATGAAATATTTGCCCGCATCCAGTGTGCCGCCCGGTTCGAACAGGCGAGCAAACTGCGGCACCAGGAACTGCGCGCCGGTGCCGCCGGTGCCGTGGCCCACCATGACGGCGTTGATGATCTCACCCTTGGCGTTGCGGATCGGCGTGCCGATGGTGCGGTGATGCTGCTTCACCTGCGGCAGGGTCTTGCCATCGCTGAAACGGAAATCCTTCGCCACGAAATCCGCTTCGGTCACGGCCGGTGCAGCGGCGGCGCTGGTGGCGGCAAGCAGGGCGGCAAGTGCGATGGTGCGGATGATCATGGTGGGCTCCCCAGTTTCAGTTTGATGGGGACATTGCCGTGGTGGGGGCAGAGCGCAATGATAAAATGGGCGCATGCAGGTGACGCCTTCGGCCGCCTTACGGCCTGGGGCTGGCGAGGAAGGCGCGGGCGCGGGCCACGGCTTCACGGCGAAAATCTTCGCCCTCGCGCGCATCGAGCCGGCTGGAGAAGCGATCCACCACGCGCAGACTGTCGGTATTCAGCCAGATCGCCTCCATCGCGATCCACGGCAGCCGCAGGATGCGCGGGCGGTAACGGCGCTTGTCGCGTGCATATTCATCAGCCAGCCCCACCAGCGTGGCGGCCAGATCGCATGCGGCGGGGCCGATGCTCAGGCTGATCAGGCGCGCGCCGCGATTGCCCACCCGCATCACTTCCACCGTCATGCCTTCGGGTGCATCGGGATGCGTCCAGTAATAGCGCCAGCCACTGCGCCAGCCCTTGTTCCACTGCCCGGCCGCCAGCCGCGCCGCCGGCATGGCATAAATTGGGATCATCCCCAGCTGCCCGCGGCCATCACAGCACAGCGCTGCCTGTGGCCATTGCGCCAACTGTTCCAGGATGGCGGCCTGCGCCACGGCCAGCGCCGCCCGGCTGTGCACGACCGCGTTAAGGGGCATGGCCCGTCACCCGGCAGGCATCCACCCAGCGCCCGCGCGCCTGCTTGCTGTCGGCTTCCAGATAGCTGCCACCAAGCGCCGCCACGGTCACCAGCTTGATCAGATCCTGGCCATTGCTGGGGCAGCTGGGTGGCTGCGGATCATAGATCAGCACGGCTGGCTCACCACCCAGCATATCGGTGCCCAGCGCGCAGATGGCGTGGCCGCTGCTTTTGCCCCAGCTGATACTGATTGGCACCGGTTCACTGGCGCAGTGCGCGGTGACGAATTGGGCGATGGCCTGCTTTGGTGCGTATGTTAGCGCCAGATTCAACTGTTCCAGCGCGTAGAATAGGTCAAAATGTTCATCGGCCTGAGCATTATCCGAGTCAATTTGCAGAACAATCTCTGCTTGCGAACGGGTCACGCCAAAACAGCTCAGTACGGACTGGCACACTGCCGCCCAGCACCAATTAATCTTGCCGCACTGCGATTGCGGATTGGCGGGAAAGCTGGCCAGGCGCTGGGTGGGCAGAGCCGCGGTTGCCGTATTCTGGCCTGCCGATGGAAACGCCAGTAATCCGCTGACCGACATTGTTATTGCGCCTTGGCTTTGGCGATGGCCTGCCGCAGTTCCGCCTTTTCCTTTTCAAATCGCAGGATTTCCAGTTCGGCTGCGCGGTCTGCTGCGGCCTGATCGGGCGTGCCCTCCCTTACCAGGGCGTCACGCTTGATCTGTGCGGTCAGCAGTTCGATCTGGGCATTCGTACCCGCCAGTTCGCTGCCCGCGGCTTCCTTGGCCTTGGCATCTGCTGCCGCCTTTGCGGCATCGGCCTTGGCCTTGCTGGCGCTGATCAGGCCATTCACTTGATCCGCACCCAATTGCAGGCTTTTTGCCAGTGCTGCGCCGCCGGATTCCAGTTTCTTGTAGGTGATGCGGATGGGCATGCCATCCTGTTCGAATTCGGCCGCCAATCCGGCCTTTTCGCCAAAGTCGCTCTTCAGCGGCAGAGAGCTGATGCGGCCAAGTTGCGGGACCATGATCGTGGTATCGACCAGCGTTTCGGCTGCGCGCCGCGCCGGTTTGTTGGGGTCCGGATCGGCCAGTGCCGGCAGTTCAAGCGTAAAGCGGAAGCCAGCCGGCTCGCGATAGGCGATACCTTTGCTTGCCGCCTTGATCAGTGCCGCCTGATCATTGTCTGTTCCGGCCGCGTGTTGGGCAACCGGCCGATGCATGAACAGTGTCAGGGCCAGTTCGTCTGCCCGCGTCTGCTCAGTCCTGCCATAGTTCCGCGCCAGATTGGACTGATATCCCTTGCATTGGCTTTCCGAAAGCTTGGCTTCGGGATTGCAGACGACCATCCGCAGCGCCAGGGCGCGCAGCTTGGCAGTGTCGGGCTGCAGCGTGTTCAGCGCGATTGGCCAGCTGCCATTGATCGCGCCGCTGTTCAGCTGTTGGGTCACGCTGTCCTTGAGGCCGAAGGCAGTGGTGATCAGCGCCGCATCCTGTTTCAGAGCCTCCCGCTCTTTGGCAAGCTTTTCTGCGTCCGCGTTCAGCGTGTCGAACCTCTGTTGGTCCCGTTCAGACAATGTGCCGAGCGTGCGGGTCTTGATGGCGCTGAGTTCCAGCGTCTTTTCGGCAATGGCCTGCGCGATTGCCTTCAGTCGGGCCGGTGTCTCCCTCAGTCGGACAATGTGGCCAGTTTCCGGTTGGGGTTTGTCCGTTTTGGTTTCGGCCGACTTGGCGGGCGCCGTCTCAAACAATGCCGGATTGCATTTCAGGACTGGAATAGAGGGAGGGGGGGCGTCCTTGGTTTCGGCAGCACCCGTCGTCACCGGCACCGGCAGGCCCATGGCGAGGCTGGCAATGCTGCCGGCGGCCTTGATGCCGGCGGCCAGCGCCGCGGCTTCCTCGCCCTTGATTTCGGCGTTGAAGCTTTTCAGCAGTGCCGTCGGCCGGGCCTCCTTGCCTTCGCCCAGCTTCCAGTAGCTGACATCGATCTGGCCGGTTTTGAAGGTGGTGGCCATTTTTGTGTAATCCATCACCAGCCGCTCGCCTTCGCCCAACTGCTCGGACAGGGTGGCAGTTGTCGTGAAAACGGACACAAGCTGAAAATCGCCCTGCGCGTCCACGATGATGTCGCAACTGTGGGGCAGCCAGGTCGCATCAACCACAATTGCCTTGGTGGGCAGCCGATAGGGGATGCCCGGCGGCGGTGCGCCAGTGCCGGTATCGAGCGCGGCGGACAGGCTGGTTGTGCAGCCCGACAGCAGGGCGGCGCTGGCGAGGAGCGTGGGCAGAAAGACGATGAACGGGCGGGCGCGGGTTGTCATGGGGCTGCTCCACAGCGGGGGTTGGACGGGATGATCATCCCGTGCGCGTGAACATGCTGTGACAAGTCCAACAGTCGGCTTGTGATGTTTCGCACAATCGGCCAACAATCACGCCGGGGTGCGCGGCAATGGCAGTGCGGTTGATGGTGGGAACGGGCGCATGACGCCGGCGGCAGAAGCGGTGATGGCACAAGGTGCCGTGCGCTGCCATCTTACCCTGTGCTTTTCCGATCTGTGCGACAGCACTGCCATCGCTGCCGGGCTGGAACCAGAAGACTATGCCGCGCTGCTGCAGCAGCTGCGCAGCCAGTGTGAACAGATCATCGGCCGGCATGGCGGCGAAATCCTGCGCATCGATGGCGATGGCCTGCTGGCGATGTTCGGCCATCCGCAGCCCCATGCCGACAGCGGCCGCCGTGCCGCCATGGCCGCGCTTGAACTGCATGCCGCCGCCGCGGCACTGAATAGCGGGCTTGATCGGCCCATCCGCCTGCACAGCGGCATTCATTCCGGCACGGTGCTGGTGCAGCCCGGCGATCTGGTGCGCGGGCGGTTCGAGGTGCTGGGCGATGCCACCAACGTGGCGGCGCGGCTGTGCGATGTCGCCGCGCCCGGCGAGATCATCGCCAGTGCCGAAGCGCTGGGGGCCGATCTGGCGTTCTTTGGCACCGGGCCGCAGCGCGCCTGTGCCATCGGCGGCGACCGCACGGTGGCAGCGTTCAGCATCCTGAACCACACGGCGCCCAACAATCGTTTCAGCGCGCGCGAACGGCGCGGGCTGGCGCCGTTCACCGGCCGCGCCGAACAACTGGCCAGCTTGCATCGCCTGCTGGCCGAATGTGCCGCCGGCGCCATGCACTGCGCGTTGCTGATCGGCCCCGGCGGCATTGGCAAGACACGGCTGGCCACGGCCTTTCTGGAGGCGGCGGCGGCCAGCGGCGCCCGCATCGTGCGCGGTGATTGCGACGCCTATCTGGGCGCGCCGCCGTTGCAGCCGTTCCTGCAGATCGCGGCTGCAATCGCGCCCCGCCCCGATCTTGCCAGCCCTGATCCGGCCAGCCCCAGCCCGGCAACGCTGGCCGCTGCCGTGCTGGAGTGGTTGGGGCAGGGCATTGCGCCGGCCATCATCATGATCGATGATTGGCATTGGGCCGATGATGGTAGCCGCGCGGTGCTGGACATGGTGCGCGCCGCGGCACCGCCCTGCTGCCTGCTGCTGTTGGCCAGCCGCAATGCAGAGGCCGCTCTGGCCGAAGCCGGTCCGCTGACCAGTATCGGCCTGCCAGCGTTGAGCGCTGCCGAGGCCGAGGGCGCGATTGCCGGCATGTTGCCCGCTCTCGATCCGTTCACGATCGAGGAATTGTCTGCACGCGCCGGCGGCAGCCCCTTGTTCATCGAGGAATTGTGCCACGCCGCCCGCGCCCGTCGCGGGGTGATGCCGGCCGACAATCACAAAGGCTGGGGCAACGCCTGGCTCGACATGCTGGTTCAGGAACGGTTTTCGCGGCTGGGGGAGCGCGAGCGCGAGTTGGTGAAGGTCGCCGCGGTGATCGGCCAGCGGGTGCCGGCCTGGCTGTTCAAAGCGGTCACCGGCGTGGCCGGCGATGATCCGGTGCTGGCCACGCTGGCCGCGCAGGATTTCCTGTATGCACAAGGCGACATGCTGCAGTTCAAGCATGGCCTCACCCGCGAGGCGATCTACCGCGCCATCGGCCTGAACCGGCAGCGCGCGCTGCACCGGCAGGTGGTGGCGGCATTGGATGCGCAGTGCGCGCAGGGCGGCGAGGAACCGTGGCTGGAGGCGCTGGCCTATCACCACGCCGCCGCACGCAACCACGAACGCGCCGGCCATTATGCTTTGCTGGCCGGCGATCGGGCCATGGCCGCTTCGGCGCTGGATCGCGGCCAGGCGCAATATCGCGCCGCCGTGACGGCTTATGGCGCGCTGGCGGCGGCTGGTGGTGATCGCAAGCCGTTCAACCGCGCCATCCACCGTTTCGGGCTGGCCAGTGTGGCAGATCCTGCGCCGGATCAGATCGAAACGCTGGAGGCCGCGGCCTGCCAGTGTGGCGATGATCCGACCGGCCAGACCCTGTGCCAATATTGGATGGGCACGATCAATTATGGGCTGGGCCGCGCCCGCCAATCGATCGCCGGCCTGCAACGCGCGCTGACCTCCATTGATGCCACCGGCAACAACCGGCTGAAACTGCAGCTGCAGGCCAATCTGGGCCAGGCCTATCTGGCAGACGGGCAGGTGGCGCTGGCCGAACAGTGGCTGAACCGCGCCATCGCCAATATCGAAGCGGCCAGCGCCACCGACATGCCGGAAGGGCTGGCCTATGCCCACGCCTGCCGCGGCTTTCTGCTTGCCGATCAGGGGCAGTTCGCTGCTGCTGCCGTGCATTATGATCGGGCTGAAACCCTGCTGGCCGGGCGGGACACGCCCCTGCGCGGATCGGTGGTCACCCAGCAGGCGGCGGTGGCGATCTGGCAGGGCGATTTTGCCGCCGCCATTGCCTATGCCGAAGCCGGCGCATCGGTGGGCAGCCTGGCGCGATCACGCTATTACATGATGATGTCGCTGGCGCTGGTGGCCTTTGCGCGCTGGTCGGGCGGGGATAGGGCGGCGTTGGCCGATCTGGAACGGGCGGCGGCCTGGTTCACCTCGGCCACCAGCCAGCAGCGCGTGTCGCTGTGCTATGGCTGGCTGGCACAGATCATGGCCGGGCAGGGCCGGGTGGCCGATGCGCGCCATTATGCTGCACTGTGCCTGGCGCGGGCGCGGCAGGGAGACAGGCTGGGCGAAGCCATGGCCTGCCGGGCGCTGGCAAGCCTGGCCGCAGCCGGCCATGGCGCGCGCCCGGCGGCGCATTATCTGGCGCTGGCCGATCGCGCCGCCGCCGCGCGGCAATCGCCGCGTGAACTCGCCCTCAACCGCCAGCTTGCGGCGGCATTGGCGGCCAGTCGCTGATCTTCACGATCAGCGATGCCGGCAGCGCCTGGATGGTGCCGGCATCCAGCAGCGCCGCCATGATCCCCATGATGGCGCCCATCGCCATGTCCTGCGCCGGGCAGGCGTGCACCGGAAAGCGCGGGTCTGCCCCCGGCACCGGCACCGCCCTACCGTTTTTCAGCTGATAGCCCTGATCGGGCGCCTGGCGCTGGCCGCCGAACACGATCGAAACGTCGCCTTGACCCGTATCAGACGGGCGCAGCCGCAGCAGTGACCGCTGCGCGGCCGACACCTGGCTGACCACCAGCAGATCGCCCTCGTTCACCTCGATCCGCCGGGGCGCGTCCTTGATCTTCGGCTTCACCCGAATATGGCCTTTGGTTCGGGCGGTGCGATAGAGAAGATCGGGCGCGGGGCGCTTGCACATGGCCTGGCTGACCGGGCCATACAGCACCGCGCGCGCCATGGCGAAATTCGTGATTGCCGGCCGGCCCGCCACCGCCGTGCGCAGCGCCGCCTGGTGCCGCCACAGCGATTTTTCACTGAGCCATTCGAACAGGATGCCGCGCAGATTGCCGTCCATCGGCGGAATCGCGCCCACCATGGTGCCAACCAGATTGCGCGCCAGCACCGCATCATCGCTGATCTGGGTGAACATGGCGCGCGCGACCGTGCCGGGCGGCGGCGCAGCGGGGCCACGCAGGCGGGCGATCAGCGTGAACAGCGCGCGGGCGGCGGTATCATTCGGGCCGGGCAACTGGCTGCCGATGCTGGCGCCGCCACTGGGGCGATGCTGTTTCACGAACTCCGTGGCGGCCTGCAGGATGGCGGTGCCATGGCTTTCGGCAAAGCCGGCCACTTCATCGCCGGGCCGCGGATAGAAGGCGTTGCGCGAGGGGGAGAGGAAATCGCCGGGACACACGGCAGAATTGCGGGTGCGGGGCGATTCAGCCTGATCCTTCCCCACGATCTGCGCCCAGGTCCAGCCGCCCATGTCCATGGCGGCGCCGTCGGGCAGGCCATACCATTGCCAGCACAGGCCAGCCAGCGCCGGCAGCAGATATTGCCGGCGCAGTTCCAGCTTGAACGATGTGCGGCCCGACGTTTGCGCGGCCAGCCGGGCCTGCAGCAGCACGGCGGCACCGGCGGCATAGCCGGCGGCAAAGCCATCGGCTTCACCATAGGCCATCAGCAGCGCGTTGGTGTCCTTGGCTTCGGCCGGATAATTCAGCCCGGCCTTGTTCAGCGCCGTGTTCCCATAACGGTTGTCGGGCTGCTGGGTGACGAAGATCGGGCCGCTGTTCGGCGCGATGCGGCGCAGCTGTTCTTCGCTACTGAAGCGCCGCCAATCGGCCAGCACGGCGCGCACCTGATCTGTGCCGGCGCACAGGATGGCGGGTTGCTGTTCGATATCGGGGCCGTTCTGCCAGTCATAACCGATGAAACCAGCGCCGGATTCGAATTTATGCGCGCCGCCCAGTTGCCAGCGGATCGTGCTCCACACATTGGGCGTCAGGTCGGCTTCGGCCGGGTCCTTGGCGTCGAAATCCTCCAGCAGGCGTTTCAGTTCCTGGCGGGCTTCGGCCGCATTGTCGTCCAGCGCCTCCAGCCGCCGGACGATCGGCATACCCACGGCATTTTCCAGCGGTTCCGGCATGATCGAATAATGGCCCTCCATCGCTGCCAGCCGGGCGATGGCGCTGCGCGACGGCACGAACAGATACAGGCCCCAGTGCAGCGGCGCGAACGGGTGACGGCCCGGCTCGCTGGCGCCGGTAGGCGGCGCGCCGGGCAACACCGCGCGCAGCGTAACGGCAATCGGCACGGGCTGGCCATTGGCACCGGTTTCGACAAAACGGAACACGCCGGGTTCGCCCGTCCCCTTGGGCTGCACGCCGGTGAGCGGGCAATTGTGGGCCGAGGCGATATCGGTGCTGTTGCCACCGTTCAGCCAGCGTTGGATCACTTCATATTGTTCGGCGATGCTGGCGTTGTAGGCCATGAACATCAGGCCCTTCTGGCCGCCCTGCGTAAAACGCATGCCGCGCCGCAGGATACGCGGGGTGGGGCGATCGAATTCGGCGACATTCACCCCCGGATTGTTTGCCAGTAGCGTCCGCCGCGGGTTGGCGCGGCGGATGTGCGAAGCCAGCGGGCAGGCCCGGCCCGTAGCATCGCTGTTGAAATCGAAAACATTGCCGCCACCCGGCCCGGTGGGCAGCGGCGCGGCGCCATTGGGGCTGCGACCCAGGATGCGGGCCTTGAGCCGGTCTGGCGTCATCGGTGTTTCCAGCGCGTGCTCGCGATTGATCGCCTCCACCTGTTCGGTGATCCACGCTTCAAAGGCCTCGGCCTCGGTGCCGATCTTGCGGACCACCAGGAACGTGCCGTTCTGCTGCAGCGCGTGCGCCGCCTTCCACCAGCGCCGGCGCCAGCCCTTCAGGGTGCGATAGGGGCCGGGTGCCGCATCGGTGCGATCATTGCCATAGCCGAGCAGAATCTCGCCGAGCCGCACCTCGTCGCCCGTCGGCCCAGCGGGCGGATTGGGGCCGAGCGGCTGGGGCTGGCTGATGCCATCGGTGAAGCCGAAATGATCCTGGAACTGGCCTTGCGCATCATAATCGGCCTCCATCCACTCCACCGCCTGCAAGGTCACACCGGCCTTGCTGGCCAGCGCCACGATGGCGGCCGTCAGCGCGGCTTCGTCGCTGCTGGTGCGGCGCAGCTGGATGGCGATGTCCACCTCGCTCAGCTCCACCGGCGGCAATCGCAGGCTTTCCGGCACCAGCCCCAGCAGCGCCGGGCCGTTGCGTTCGGGCAGGATCCAGTTGCGCGGGTGGTTTTCGCGCATGTCGCCAATCAGGCCGCTGCGCGCTGCCATGCCTTCGCGAAATTCGCGCGGGAAACGGTCCACCAGCGCGCGGTCTGCCCCCAGCCGGCGCAGGCCTTCGGCGGTAAGGCCCAAGGTGACGTTGGTTTCGCCCGGCATGTCGCCATGGAAGGAGACCGGCAGATCCTTCAGGAAGGCGCGCGCCTGCGCGGCATCGGTGATGCTGAACAGCAGCAGCGCGCCCTGCCGCGCGCGCGGCTGCCCACCCGGCTGTTTCAGGATGCCGGCCTGCACCTCGCTGGCGATCAGGGCGGGATCGGTGCGGCGCTGGCGGTCGCGTGCGCGTTTGATCCTGTCGAGTTCATCCTTGCCAGTGGCAAACCACGACAGCGGCTCGCGATAGACCTGCGATGCCAGCGCAAAGGCGGCCGGGTGGGCGGCCTGCATTTTCGGCACCACGTCATCCCAGCCCTTCAGCAGGTCCTGCGCCACCTGCACCAGCCGGTGGCCGTCCTTGATGTTCTTCAGCTTGCCCTTGCGGCCGGTCAGCCATTGCGGCGGATAATAATCGGCAAGGCGATAGAGCACGGTCAGCGCCTCCAGCCCCAGTTCGAAGGCTTTCACCAGATGCTGGTCGCGGGTGTCTGCCGCCAGGGTTTCGGGCTGCGGCATGGTGGCTTCGGCCAGAGCCAGCGGAGCGGCTTCCCGTCGTTGCAGCCGTTCAAGGTTGGACAGATACAGCCCGTCGCGCACCGTCAGGCCCGATGCCGCATAGAAGATGGCGCTGTTCACCTGATTGTCGCGCACCCACTGGGTATATTCATCGAAACTGTGATCAACCGCGGTGACGTAGTTTTCGCAGTTGATGAACAACAGATCGAGGAACGGCCCCAGCGGATCCCAGATCAGGCGCATATAGGGTTCCCAGGCGCCATCGAAGGTGGCCGTGAGATAGAGATAGCGCCGGCTCTGCAGGCTGGGCGACGTGCTGTCGAGGCCTTGCAGCGACAGCAGATCCTTGTCGATGATGCCGATGCGGAAATCGAGCAGGGTGAGGATGCGTTCGGTCACATCGGAATAGGGTGTGATGCGTTCATGCTCGCGCGCGGCCACCCGCACCCGGTTCAGCGCTTCGGCCACCAGCTTCAGCCGGGTGGCATAGGTGACATTCTCATAGGCCGGAATGAAGCCTTCGCGGATCGGCGCCACCACCACCAGATCGGTGATGCCATCGATGTTCTTGTTGTTGAAATCGCCTGCCATTGCCGTGCCCCCCTGCCACGCCCTCGCCCTGCCGCGCCACCAGGGTGAAAGCTTGCAGAAAGGCCGGCGCAGCTCAAGGTGCGGCACCGCCGCTGTGGGAAATATCACAGGGCCAAACGGCTCTGAGCCTGGATTCGATTGCAGTTTGGTTGAAGCACCAAACCCGCTCATGCCGAGCTTGTCGAGGCACGCACCACAGCCAGAGCGTGCCTCGACAAGCTCGGCATGAGCGGTTCAATCTATCGGTAATCGGGTCTAGCGCGACAGCTGTTCCAGCAGGGCGTGCAGGCGCCGCCGCGACGGGATGGTGAGCCGCCGCCCGCTCTGCACGGCCAGGCCCTCGCGTGCCAACTGGCGCAGTTCGCGGGTGATGGCTTCGCGGTGGGTGCCGATGCGGGTGGCCAGTTCGGCATGGGTGGGGAAGGCGGCGATGGTGCAGGCATCGGCGTCGGAGGGATTGGCGGCTGCCAGCCGCAGCAGCTCGCTCACCAGCCGCGCCGCCACCGGCAGGGAGGCCAGCTCCAGCGATTTTTCGGTGAGCTGTTGTACCCGCGTCGCCAGTTGCTGCGCCAGCCAATAGCCGGCGCCGGGCACATCGTGCAGGAATGTGCGGAAGGCCGCGGCGTTGATCGCAGCCAGCACCGTGGGTTCCACCGCTGCCACCATGGCCGAACGCGGCTGGCCACTGATCGCCGCCAGTTCACCCAGCAGCCGGCCAGGCCCCATGTCGCGCAGGAATGTCTCGCGGCCATTGGCGGCAAACACCGAAACCCGCACCCGGCCGGATCTGATCAGATAGACTTCATCGGCATCCGATCCCTGCACGATCAGCAGCTGGCCCTTGCGGGCGTGGATCAGCGCCGCGCCGGCGGCAAAGGCGGTGGCCAGCGCCGGTGGCAGCACGGATTCGGAATCAAGGCCGGGCAAGTAGCCGGCAGCGGCACTGTCGGTCACGCGGGCCCCCCAATCGACCGGGCAACCATGCCCAATTGTGCGAAACCGCACAAGCAAGCTGTGCGCTAAGCCGCAGCGAGGCGGCTGATAATGCGCGATGAACGGCCAGGTGGGGCGGCGTGTGGCCATCGGCATCGGGCCGCCTTGCAATCATGCGAGGGGGAAATGATGAACGGGCTGCTGCGGCCGGCGTTTGCCGGTGTGGATGTTACCCTGCGGGTGTCGGTGCGGTCATGACCCACCCTGCCGCCGCCCGCAGCACCGCCATGGCAGCCGCGTTTGCCGGCCCCGCCACGCATGCGCCTGCCGCCCTGGCCGCGCTGGATTTCGGGGGATTCCACGCGAGCCGGGCGGCAGGTGAACATGATGGGGCCGCGCCATGAATGTGGCGGCCGCCATTGCCCCGGA
>Ga0209278_1000388_pt1 | contig 37220 bp, 34 predicted proteins | sample JI81BgreenDNA_FD_187504 | JGI IMG/M metagenome (GOLD analysis project Ga0209278, IMG submission 187504) | Wastewater effluent complex algal communities from Wisconsin, to seasonally profile nutrient transformation and Carbon sequestration -... | ecosystem: Engineered > WWTP > Effluent > Algae...
CCCCCGCCGAGATCGCCGGCCAACGGGGTTGGGGGCATGCCCCCAACCCCGTTGCCATCACATCAACCATCAGCCATCAAAGCAAAGGACTCTACCTCTGATCGGTACCAATCAGGGGTGCACGTCAGGAGCCAGATTTCTCTGACCCCCTATTTTCCTGTCCTCAGATGCGATGCAAATGTGATGCGGGTTTGGCGCCCTGCGATGGACTCAGACGAACCCCAGTAGCTTGCGCTGCTCGACCCATTCAACCGGCAGGTTGGCAAATCGCAGAAGAGTGCGACCACTCAGCGATGGCGGCTGACGGCCCTCCACGATCGCGGTGATGATGTCGGGCGCCAGATAGCCCAACCGTGCTAGCCGGTTCAAATGCTGCTTGCTGTAGGTGTCGACCAGACTGTCTGGCTTACTCGTAGCCATCGTCAATCCGGTGTCGAAGCTCGAAGACCTTGAGGTAAGTGTCATGCGTAATCGGCAGGTCGTGCTTTTGGAAGTCGATCAGCCGCTTGATGTTGTCTCGAGCCATCAGCCTGATGGCATTGCGCTGCCCAACGTCATCCAAGGGGCATTGGTAAGGCTGCAGCCTTGAGCCGGCATCGATGAGGAAGTTGTCGATGGTCTTGAGAATAGCCGCCCGCACCTGAACGCTACGGCAAGTGGAACTCGGTCTATGTCCGGTTCCGGCGCTGGGCCGAACAGGGTGTATGGGATGCCTTGCTGCAGACGCTGGTCGATCTGGGGCTCACCGACGACTGGCAGCACATGATCGACAGCACCACCGTTCGCGGCCACGTCTCGGCAGCGGGCGGAAAAGGGGGGGGCTGTGCGAACACTTTTGGTCGATCATGCGGCGGCTTTACGAGCAAAGTCCACGCCCGGTCAGACAATCAAAGACGCCCTCTCGGCTTCATCCTGACCGGCGGCGAAGCCTCGGACTATGCCGCGGCCGACGCGCTGATGACGATCCCTGTGACGACGCCCAAGGCGCTTCTGGCCGACAAGGGCTACGATGGCGACGCCTTCCAGCAGAACTTGCTGATGCACGGCATCTTGCCGATCATCCCGCCGCGTTCCAACCGCAAGGCGCCCGAGCATCCAGACTATCGCCGCCACCGCGATCGCAATCGCATCGAGCGCATGTTCGGCAAGCTGAAACAGCAGCGCCGCATCGCCACCAGATACCACAAGACTGCCCTCTCGTTCGCCAGCTTCCTCAATCTCGCCGCCGCAAGGCTATGGCTGAAGTCTTTTGTCAACGCGCCCTAAGCCGCCCCCGTCATGCGCTTTTCATCACGCGCCCGCCCGCGCGCGTGATGGCTACAGAAAATCTGGATTAGCGATTGTGTTGCAGGCTGAACACGGTGTCACCCCCACCCGCGCCAAGGTTTCGACCGCCCCCCCGTAATGACGCGCGCCCGCGCGTATCGCACGTGGAATCGTGCGGCTGGCCTTCATGACGCTTGCAAGACCTTGACGCTAGGCCCGCTTTCGAGCTGACTTGTCCCCGATGCGCCGGCACCAGGAGGCAGCCCCCGTCTAATGACACGCGCGTGCGTATTGGTGCGGAAACCCGCGCGGCTGGTCTTCGCGAATAGCGCCCGTTCCCTATTTCGCCCCTATTTTACGGTTCACCGTCGCCGCGCTCCCGCCTCTAAATCCCTCTATTTTACTGGCCCGCCCGCGCCGCTGCCTAACTACACCCGCGCGCGTATCGCTGCCGAAACTCCCCGCCGGCCCTTGCGTAAACTACACGCGCGCATGCGCGGGATGCTCCGCTTAAGTGTGGCCAGCCGCCCCGCTCAGCCCATTATTTCCCCATATTTTATTGGCCCGCCTGCCGCGCCTTGGCTCCCACATTCTCGCTCCAGCCGCACCGCTTGCCGGTCACGCGTCCGCCAATAGCTTGCCAGCCGCCATCCTCTCTGAAACTATGCAGGAATGCCCAAAGGCACTTCGGATGACGGGATCGGTTTGCTGCTGGAGGGCCAACGGCCCACAAACCTAATCCTCCAGCGCGACGACGGCGGCGTGTGGCGTCTAGGTGCCCGCGCCGCCGTTTGCGCATTGATAGGCAAGCGAGGTGAATCAGGGCGTGCGGTGACGGAGAAGCTGGAGTGTTTCCAACGCTTGGTCCGTGGGTTACCAGCGGTTCAGTAACGGCGCCGGAGGTGCGCAAAGCTGGGTTTCCTGCGTTCCTGTAGTTCCGCTTGCGGATCACACACATGCACCACCAGTCATGTCTGAATTGGCAGAGCACCGACAAAACTCACAGCGATGGCAACTTGTAAGTTGCAAAGTTCCGAATCTGAATGTTAGATGAACCAAGGGTCCAGGGCAGTTTCTGTCAGGATACCGCGTGAACGATCAACAAATCTCGATTTTCTCCCTGGTGCTGAACGGGCAAACCAGCCGTGATATCGCCAACCAACTGAATCTTGAGCACACCCATGTCGAACGGGTCATCCGTGACACGCGGAAGCAACTCGGCGTCAGGAACCGGCATCAGGCGGCGATGATCATCGCCAATCGCCATGGCTGGCCAGCCGGCCAAGCGGCCAAACACATCCAAGCTGGCAAGCCAAACAGCCATTTTGGACCAAGGGCTGGGAAGATTGCAGCAGATATGGTTAACACAAAGCATGAGCAGGCTCCATGTAACAGCTATGTTCATGATGTCGAAAGCCACAACTTCAATATGGGAATGGCTTGCGGCATCATAGATGAAATTAGGATATTGAAAGGGATCACAACCTTCTTCGATACGTCGCAAATAATGCAACGTTTTCTGCAGATATCACTGATCATTTTCAGTAGCGCTCTTGCATTGAGTGCATTGATATCAGCGATGCAGGGTTTTGATTTATTGATACAATCCTGATTTCGTCGCGAACGAAAAGCATCGTGGAGATTGTATCATGCGCGACAAAATCGAAATTGCCCGCAACATGGCTTCTCACCTGATCGCAACCGAAGAAGCGATCGATACAGCTATCGCTTGCGCAGCCGGCCTGGTTGGTTACATGCCGTTGGCCCGTAAGGACGCCTGCGTATCGGCAGCCGTCGGGCAACCTGCTTTCGAACAGGTGATCGCCACAATGTCGATGCTGGGCGAAGCTCGGCGTCGCATTGTCGAGGCGCACCAGTCGCTGGCTGAGAGCGGCTTGCAGGCCCGCATTCCCACCCGCAATTTCGGTGGTTTTGTCGACAAGCCGGGCAATCATGCTCATGCCGGCCCGCAAATCGTTGCCGAGAACCGGGCGGCCTGATGACGATGGTGAGCGCATGCATCTGACGCAGGTCGTCTTTCTGGCGACAATGCTTGCGGCGCTCACCGTAGCCCTTTCCCGTGGCGGCCTTCACGAACGCGTCGGCGCCGGGCTCCTATTTGTCGCTGCCATGGTGACGCCGCTGGTGCAGCGCCATTTGTTCAGTAAGGTTGAAACCGGCATTGCCATCGTCGATCTGCTGCTGTTCGGCGCTCTGCTGTGGATGGCACTCTCCAGCAATCGCCGTTGGCCAGTCTATGCGGCGGCATTTCAGGCACTTGGGGTACTCACCCACTTGGCACGCCTTAAGGCTGGCCCGGTTGATGGTGACAGTTATGGCCACCTGTTGGTCGCCTGGTCCTATCTGGTTACAGTTTCGCTGTTGCTTGGCTCGTTGATCGAACCCCAACAATCGACAGAGGGCGGAAGGCCGGAACTCGTCGAGCCGCGGGATCCACTGTTGCAGCCACTTGCTGTCCCGGAAACCCGGAAGCTGCGTGCGACGGATGAAGACGATCATGCCCTGCTTGCCCGCCTACTCGCCCTTCACGGCCTAGGCTCAGCCAGTTACGGCATCGCCGCGCAGCTTTTGGGACGTTCTGGTAGCTTTGCCGCTGCTGTCACCACGCCAGCCTCCCGGATAGAGGCTTGGGGTTTCGACCAACGCGTGCAAGACGCGCTGGCGCTTGCCCGAAGTACCACGCAAACCACTCTCAAGCGAAATTTGGAAGCCCGTCCATGTCTCGCTAATCAGAAGCATGTAATAGACTATTTGCACGCCGAGTTGGCGCACCTGCCTGTCGAACAGTTCCGGGTGCTTTACCTGAATGTGCGCCATCGCCTGATCCATGAAGAAATTCATAGCCAAGGCACAGTCAACGCTGCCCCAGTCTTCCCGCGCGAGATCGTGAAACGCGCCCTGGAAGTGGGCGCGGTCGGGGTCATCCTTGCGCACAATCACCCTTCAGGTGACCCGACAGCGTCAACCGTGGATATCCAGATCACGCGGGCCATTATCGAGGCCGCACGCCCGATTGAAGTGCACGTTGTCGATCACATCGTGATCGGATCGTCGGGCCATTTCAGCATGCGCGCGTCTGGCCATATATAAGGCTTCCCGGAAAAATACGGGTGCAGCGAATGCGTCCCTACCTGCCGCGGGCCCACCGACCCACCCCTCAAACCCGCTCCTCACATACGTGGCCGGCGCATCCTAGATCACCTTGCAGGGTCCATTTCCCGGCACGCGTGGCTTCACCGGCGTACCCGAACACTGTGTGATTCAGGTGAACCAGCGGGCCCAGGCTGACGCATTGCCAGGCTCCTGCTACTTCACGATCGCGACGATCTGCTCGCCCGTAAATCTGCTCCGCTTCATTCGTTCGTCTCCTCAAGAAACGAATTCTATCCAAAATGGCACCAAATCAGAGGCCTACGTCAGGCGCTTGCTGGAAATACCCCTGGTTATGGACCTTGCTGGGCGACGGTCGGTGTCGGCCATGTGCGATATGAAACGCTGTTGGGGGGAGGATCGAGCATGGAAAGGAATCGTCGCGAGACTCTGGCATTGGCTGCTGGTGTGGTTGTCGTTGGTGTCGGTGCATTTGGTGTCGCGATGCAAACTGCGCTCGATAGCCAGCCGGATTTTACACTGTCGAGCGTGACCGTCATGACGGCGTGGAACGTTGCGACGGTGGGCACGCTCACCCCCTTCAATGCTCCGGCCGGAGCTTATTTCATGCTGGTTGAAGGCAATGCTGCAAGCGGTGACGAAACCGGCCTTGCAGTGGTGAATGGCTGATGGCCATCAAGGTCGAAACGGCCGGTCAGTCCGACTTGCGCCTTTCGGCATCGGCGTCCAAGCGCAACTTTTCTGCCGCTCTAAACTTTGCGCCATTCGGAGGCGATGTCGTGGGCCATTGGCGCGCATTCTTTGTGCGCCTTCCTGCCGGCTATAGCAGCTTGACCCAGCGTTTCGCGATCATGGGCTCAGACAGTGGCGGAACTGGCGTGTTCGGCAGCTCACAGGATTGGGTGACCCGGATTCCGGGCGGCTTAGCGGTTACAACACCGCCCACGGCGTTGCGCCTGCAGGTCCAAGACAACAGCACGGCAGCCGCTTTCCCGGGCTCTCAAGGCAGTATCGATACGATACCGCAGTTCGCTTCGGGCTTCGTGTATTTGGTGGTGACCGGCGTCACCAACATTGGCACCAATGCCGCCCCTGTTTGGCGCAGCTTCGCTGCGGTCTGCCCCGAAGGAGGGCGTGCCTTTAGCCAAGTCGCTGCCACTGCGACTGCGTCTAGCTTCCTCACCAGCTCGACACAGCGCATTTTCAGTCAGGTATTCGTCCGCCAAGGCTCAGTTCGCACGCCGGCAGATACGGCTTTGGAAGAAGTGATTTACGTCACCGGGGATTTTCCCTGGGACACCGCCAATTCCCGCCCGCACCATGATGCCCTGCAGGCGCTGGCCGCCAGCGGGGGACACCCGTTCCTCACTTATGAAGGTTTGCTTGCCGCCCAGAATGCCGGCACCTTGCCTTATGCCGATTGTAGGCAAGGCAAGGGCCGCGCAGATTACCGCTTTACCCTGCGCAACCTTTCCTCTGGGCTCACCAACACCGGTGCCATTCCCGGCAATCTAATCGAGCAAGGCATCGTTGGTGGCCTAGCCAATATCGCCAGCATAGCGCCTCTTCATTGGCACGGCGGCGTGCCAGCCATAACCGAGACACTGGACAAGTTCATTCCAGGCCGCGGCAATCGCACCTTCACGGTCAGCGGCACATATCCGGCGACAATCATTAACCTCGAGCGCCGTTGGGAAAACATGGTGTCGGGCGCCGCCCTGCCGGGTCTCGATTGGGCCCCGGTCGGTGTGATTGGTGGTGGCACATGGTCTGACACGGGACCAGTTCCAGTGGGTGGGCCCTATCGGTTACGGGTTCGTGACGCTGCCAACCCGACACTGGAAACGGAATCGGATGATTGGCTTTCGGGCACCCGTGTTCTGCTGCACGGTCAATCGGCCATGGCCCTGTCGATCCGAACGGGTTTTGGCGGCAGCGCGCTGGGGCCCAACCTGCTCGGCGTACCGGTTACACAAGGCGCTCAGGGAATCGTGATGCGCCTCAACAATATGTCCGCCAAAGGTGGACCAGGCGGGACCTATGCGCCGCCATTTGCCATCATCGGACGCATGCGCTCGGGCCAAGCGCCACCACTCGGTCATGGCGTAATCACCTTTCTCAACGAGTGGAACGCCCACAATCCTGGGCATCCGCTGATGATCTGCAATATGGCGATCAACACCCATAGCATGGCATCCTGGACGGCCAACGCAGTCATCCCCGATGGCCATCCGACCTGGCGGTTTCTTGGACCAAGCACGCCTACGCCTCCCGGGCCCGTGGATGGCAACTCCAGTGGCGTGGTAAGCCATTATGCGTGGCTGCTCGCCAGTTTTATCGATGCTCACATGATCATGTGGAACCCCGGCATGTCGACAACGCCCACGGCACGCGCCGCCTATGTGGCGGCGGTGGATGTCCGGTTCAGCAATGCTGCATCGGCACCGTGGCTGGTCTTCCCTTCTTGGCGGGTCCATCGCAGCCGGCCGGACATCAGCGCAGGTCCATCTGTTCGCAATCAGCATATCTCTTTCGTGTCCGAACTGGGTTCCCGCGGTATCCTTGGGCCTGCGTGGTTTGATGTTGCCAATGACGGCAATGGCTCAGGCCATCCGGCCTTCAACACGTCGCTTGGTGTCCCCGATGCGAGGCAAACCGTAAGCGACGGCAATTATGTTGGGCAGGCTCGCCTTGGACTTGGGTTCGGCCGGGCACTGGCCTGGGCATATGACCGAAGGATCAAGGCGCATGGTCCGCGCATCATCAACGCCTGGTTCGAGGACGCCAGCCGAACCAGGATTCACGTTGAACTCGGACGCACGCTGCGCACGCTCAACAACGCACCACTGCATGCCGGGGCCTACTGGGTCAGCACCGACAATGGCAACAGCTTCGTCAACACCGGCTTTACTGCGGCCCTGTCAACTGATGGCACGCGTGTGGTGCTGACGAGCACGGGGCCATCATGGCCGGCGGCCAATGTTCGTGCCGAAGTGCACTGGGACCTGCCATTCGGGCCTGTTGAAATGCCTGCCGAAACTGGTGCCGAGGCCGCGTTCGACGGCCTGCTGTATGATAACCAGACCTATCGCGGTGGAATCAACCTTCCCTCCAATCTGCGTCCCGGCAATCCTCAGCAAGGCACATGCCGGTCCGGGTCCGGAATAGCAGGTGTCCCGGTGCTGAGCCGAGGACCAGCCCGGTTAATGGCGACAGAGAAATTCTCAGGCACCCGCACCGTAACAGTCCGCATGATGGCCCCGGACGGAATCACTGTGCTTGCCGAAAAAGCCATGACGATCACGGCAATCTGATGACGAGCAGCGCCCAGTCATCACTCAATTTGCCAAGGCCCGCCTGCCTGGATCAGCGCCCACGTTTTGGGGGTGTGCGCGGGCCATGGCTTCGGCTGATGGCGACTTTTGTCATCGCATGCGCCGCAGGGAGCCAACCGCTGGCTGCCGAAGTTTTTGAGATCAATGCTGATGGCAAGGTCGAGCTGCTCAATGCCAAGCTGGCGCCGGTCGTCAGGACAAAGCCTTCGGCGCCGTCTGCCAAGCCTGGCCGGATTTCCGACCGGGCGGCCCGTTTTCGCCCCATGGTTGATCACGCCGGCCAGCGGTACGAGGTCAGTCCGGCATTAATCGATGCGATCGCGCGCAGCGAGTCCGGTTACGACCCAACGGCCGTATCGAGCGCGAAGGCGATCGGTATAATGCAGCTCATGCCAGCCACGGCGCGCCATCTCGGCGTGGATCCAACCGATCCCGCCGACAACATCCGGGGTGGCACCGCTTACTTGCGCTATCTGCTGAACCGCTATGACGGAAATCTGATCTGCACGATCGCTGCCTACAATGCTGGGCCGGGCGCAGTGTCGAAGCAGCGCTGCGTGCCCCGCTACCGCGAAACTGCCGCTTACGTGAACCGGGTGCTGGATCATCTTGCCAATGCCACAAAGTGAAAGAGATCTGCTCCGCCTCAACAGGATTATACCGTTCATGAAGCATTTTCGTACCATGCTTGCTTTGATTGGGGGTCTAGCCGCCAGTTCTGCGCTAGCGCAGACGGTGAATCTCGATCCGCAAGGCTCTGGCCCAGTTACGGGGGCGCTGGCTTGGATCCAGGGTACGCTTATGGGCAGTGTGGCGACAGCAGTAGCAGTTATCGCCGTCGCCGGCATCGGCTTCATGATGCTTTCTGGCCGCATGAACTGGCGCTTCGGCGCCACAGTCATAATTGGCCTGTTCATCCTGTTTGGCGCCGGCTCGATCGTCGCCGGCATCCAGTCGGTGGCGAGCAATGGCTGATCCCGGCGAAGCCCTGGTGCGAGAGGCGGTGTTTACCGCGCTTACCCGACCGCAAATGTTTGCTGGCGTCACCTACAATTTCTTCATCGTCAACGCGCTGCTGACAATGGAGATCTTTCTGGTCACCAAGTCGTTTTGGGTAATCTTGTTAGCACTGGGTCTTCACGCCATCGGAAGTCTGGCCTGCCTGCGGGAACCTCGCGTTTTCGACCTTTGGGCGCTGCGGGCGCAGCGCAGCCCTAGGCTTGCCAATTTCCGCGATTGGCAATGCAACAGTTTTGATCCCTGACCGCGACATGGCGTGGGTCTTCCCTTCTGGCGCTATGGATCGCCGCAGCCCGACCGCCGGAGCGCGCTTGCCGTACAGCCATCATGTCGATGATTTCACTATTGCCACTCGCGATGGCATGTTGTGCCAGTTCATCCACGTTGCCGGCCTGCCTTTCGAAACCGCTGACACCGAAGACCTCAACTATCGCCACGCAGTGCGCGACACGATGCTGCGTGGCATGAACAATCCTCATCTGGCGGTTTATCACCACATCATGCGCCGGCAGGTGGAGGTTTCCCTGCCCGGAACTCCCGCGAACGCGTTCTGTGCCGAGGTCAACACTGCGTGGCGTGAACGCCTTTCTGCCCGCCGCATGTTCGTCAATGATCTATTCCTCACCGTTGTCAGTCGCCCGCTCAGCGGCCAATCGGGACTGGTCGACAGCATCTTGGCATCGTTGCGCTGGCAAGATGCTGACAGTGCAACGCTCGCTGGACATCGTGAACTCGATAACGCCACCGGCATCATGCTGCGCAGCCTGGCTCCCTATGGTGCGCGCCGCCTCTCTGCCTATCGCACCCAGGCCGGGGTTTGCTCGGAACCTCTGGAGTTCCTCTATTTCCTCTACAATGGCGAATTGCGCCCCGTACTGCTGCCGAATGCTGATCTAGGGCACAGCCTGCCGGCCAAGCGGGTGAGTTTTGGCGGCGACACGCTTGACATAAAAGGGGCTACCGCAGCTGAACGGCACTTTGCGGCAATGATTTCGATCAAGGATTATCCGGGTACCACCTCGCCCGGCCTACTCGACAATCTCATGCGTCTGCCCCACGAAATGGTGGTCAGCCAGAGCTTCGCGTTCGTTGACCGCACTACAGCGCTGAGCAGGATCGAATTGGCCCTGCGCCGCATGCGCGCCGCTGATGACGACGCGATCTCGCTGCGCCGCCAGCTGTCGGAAGCCAAGGATAATGTCTCAGCCGGTCGGTCGGGTTTCGGCGAACATCACCTGACCATTCAGGTGCGCACACCCCGATTGGAGGGACTGGACCAGGCGGTGGCCGACGTGATGGCAGCTTTCACTGATATCGGCCTGATAGGCGTTCGCGAAGACATCGCCATGGAAACTGCCTTCTGGGCGCAGTTTCCCGGCAACTTCAAGGATATCGGTCGGCGCTCCCTCGTCTCCACCGGCAATTTTGCGGCGCTGGCATCGCTGCACAATTTCCCGGTTGGTCGAGCCACGGGCAATCACTGGGGCAATGCCATAACCGTGCTCGAAACCACCTCAGGCACGCCATATAATTTCAATTTCCACCAGAACGATCTCGGCAACTTCACCGTCATCGGCCCTAGCGGCTCCGGCAAGACGGTGGTGATGACATTCCTGCTTGCCCAAGCCAGCAAGCTGGCGCCACGTACCATCTATTTCGACAAGGACCGTGGGGCAGAGATATTCATCCGGGCCACAGGCGGCCGCTACAGCGTGCTGCGGCCCGGCTATCCGTCGGGCTTCAACCCGCTCGCGATTACGGACACGCCCGGCAATCGCCGCTTTCTCACGGAATGGGTTGAGCGGCTGCTGTGCTCGACCGGCGAGACGCTTGACGCCGCCGACCGCGAGGTTGTCGCACGCGCTGTGGACGCGAATTTTGACCAGGAGCCGGGGATGCGCCGCTTGCGCTATTTCCGTGAGCTGTTGGGCGGCGTGAGGCGCCCGCAGGCCGGCGATCTGGCTCATCGGCTTGGCGCATGGGTGGAAACAGGCGAGCGCGCTTGGCTTTTCGACAACACCGACGACCAACTCGACATTCGCGCCAGCAGCATTGGCTTTGACATGACCTTGTTGCTGGACGATCCAGTGGTTCGCACACCGGCCATGATGTACCTTTTCCATCGAGTTGAGGAACGTCTGGACGGATCCCCCACCGTAATCGTCGTTGATGAGGGCTGGAAGGCGCTCGACGACGACGTGTTCGTCGCCCGTATCAAGGATTGGGAGAAGACCATCCGCAAGCGCGGCGGGATCGTCGGCTTTGCCACGCAGAATGCCCGGGACGCTCTCGACAGTCGCATCGGACCGGCGATCATCGAGCAGGCGGCAACCCAGATCTTCATGCCAAATCCCAAAGCGCAGCCGGCCGATTATCGCGACGGCTTTGGTCTATCCGCGCACGAGTTTGATCTGGTGCGCAGCCTGCCCGACACGGCGCATTGCTTCCTGATAAAGCATGGCAACGACAGCGTAATCGCCCGGCTCGACCTTACCGGGCTAGACCGCATACTGACAGTGCTGTCCGGGCGGGAGTCGAGCGTTCGTCGCGCCGACGAGTTGCGAGCGCAGCTTGGTGATGATCCCGCGGCATGGTTGGAGCCCCTGCTCGATGACATGGCCAATTCAAAGCAGGTGCAACCCTGATCGATGCGTGCGCCACCCCGGCGGGGCCAGCCAGCCTCGCCCGCGACGTGCTAGCAAGCACGGATTGCTTCATCGCAACACGCGTCGAGCAGGCCTATGCCCAGCTGCTGGCACCCGGCGGCCAGTTTTCTGCCGCGCTCACCATCGCCCTTACGCTTTATGTTGTCATCTATGGCTATCGGCTTGTGCTCGGCCGTTCAGCACTCACACTGGGAAACCTGGTCCCCCACTTCATCAAGATCGGGGTTGTGCTGGCGTTGGTGACCAGTTGGCCCAGTTACCAACGTCTGGTGTTTGATCTGATCTTTGCTGGCCCCCAGCAGATTGCCGGAGCCGTCATGGCGCAGTCGGACGGCAGTCCCACGAACGTGGTCACGTCGCTGCAAGCGCAGTTTGACCGCATAACCGATTATGCTGGAGATGCATGGGCGCAGCGCCCAGTGAACGGTGACGCGTCGCCGCGGGTACCGCTGGCGGCCGCAGGTCCCCAAATCGATCCGACTACGAATCTTCCGATCGTGCAGCCTTCGCCGGTTGTTGCCAGCAATGTCATTGCCGGACCTTCGGCTCTTGGGCCGCCGCAGTTTGTCGGGATCGCTATGTGGGTTAGCGCGCTGCTCATGCTCGCCTTCAGTATCGGGTTGCTGCTGATTGCCCGCGTCATCCTGGCGCTACTGCTGATGTTCGGACCAGTCTTTCTGGCCATGGCGCTGTTCCCATCGACACGAGGCCTGACAGAAGGCTGGCTCAGAGTCACGGTCAAGTTCGGCCTTGTGCCACTGATCGTGCTGCCGCTGTCGGCCGTGCTGCTTTCCGTTCTTGGTCGCTTCCTGACCGATCTTGAACCGGGGCCAATCCTGGCCTTCCGCGACACGCCAGCCCTGGCGATACTGATCATCACCATCGTCTTCGCCATCGTGCTGTCTCAGGCGCTGTCGCTCACCGAAGCGATTGCGCAAGGCATTCGCCTCCCTCGCGCAGCCGAACCGCACGGAGAGGACGCGGAGAGCGCCGTGCCGGCGCCAGTGCCGATGGCTCAGCCAAACCGCACTGAAGCCATCGCAAACCCGATCCCGGGCACTGCCGTGAGCGGCAGTGGCACCATGGCTCAAGATGCCGTCATCGCGAATTCTCGCCGGATCGATGTCGGCTCTGGCCCACCGCCCGAGCCCGCAGACTATCTGGGCCGGCTCGGCCAGACCGAACGCCGTCTTCCACCCCGCACCGGCTTTGCGGCCGACCTGCGCAACGCGACATCATAGGCCAATGAACCACATGACACCGCTTGGAGAGGAGATCATTTCAGCCAGCTATCGCGAAGACGCGAGAAGCTGGTCGCAGGATGTCAACGGCGCCCTGAGGGTCTCGCGGGCGCGGGCCTGGTGGCTTGCGGTTATTGCCCTGTTCATTGCCGCGGTCGAGGCATTGGCCTTGGTAATGTTGCTGCCACTGAAGACGGTAGTGCCCTACACCATATTGGTTGATCGACAGACCGGCCATGCCGAGGTGGCTCGTGGCATCAAGTTAGGACCAATGAACGAGAACGAGGCGCTGGTGCAATCGGTGATGGCCCAATATGTCATCGCACGCGAAACCATCGACGCCACCGATCTTGCCGCCAATTATCGAAAGGTCGGGTTGTGGTCGGCCGGTGATGCCAGGCGCGATTATCTGCGTGGCATGGACCGTTCCAATCCGGCCAGCATCCTGAATTCGGCCAACAGCGCGACGCTGATCACCACCACTGTCAAGACGATTGCATTAGTCGACAAGTCGAATGCCTTGGTCCGATTTACCACGGAACGACGGGATGGGAATGGCCCGACTGATCGCCGCGAATGGGTGGCGGTGATCCGCTTCGGGTTCAGCGGCGGACCACTGTCGGCCGAAGACCGGTTGATCAACCCGCTGGGCTTCCAGGTCACCCACTATCGCCGCGACCAGGAGGGCGTTGCGCCAGTGGCAGCGCCTGTGCAGGCGAGCGTCCAGCCCACCGCCATGATGCCGGAGATGTCGCAATGACTGTGCGTAAGGCTCTGATCCCCCTCCTGTTGCTGTTGGGCGGCGTGGCGCACGCTGCGCAGGAACCACAGTCCAGCCCGGTCGATCCGCGCATTCGCACCATCGTTTACAACCCGCGTGAGGTCGTGACGTTGCGCGGACAGATCGGTTACCAGATGGTGGTGGAGTTCGGTAATGGCGAGCGCATCGAGAATATATCGATCGGCGACTCCCAAGCATGGCAGGTGACGCCAAACCGCAAGGCCGACCTGCTGTTCCTCAAGCCCATCGACCTGTTGGCGAGCACCAACATGACAGTGGTGACCAGCCTGCGCCGGTACAACTTCGAGTTGGTGGCCGGTGAGGCCACGACCCGGCGCCAGCAGACCTTCGACGTGCGGTTCGTATATCCCAACGAGGAGCTGTCGGCAGTGAAGTCGCTGGCGGAACCCGAGGCCGCTCCGGCCGATGGGTTGCCACCTGAAGCCTGGAACTTTGCCTACACCTATACCGGCGCCAAGGGCCTGGTGCCAGCACGCGTGTTCGATGACGGGCGCCAGACCTATTTCCAGTGGCCGGCAGGCGTCGACACGCCCGCCGTGTTCGCGGTTGGCAACGATGGCAAGGAAAGCCTCGTCAACCACATCATGAAGGGCCGGTACCTGGTGGTGGAGCAGATGTCCCCTCAGTTCGTTCTGCGCTCCGGCGAACAGGTGACGCGCGTCTTCAACGATGCGGTGCGTCCGCCTGAACCGGGGGCTGCCGCTCCGAAGCCCCGCGAGGAAAAGCCGCGCGGGCGCGGCCTGTTCGGGTCGCGCAGGCCATGAATGCCGACGAAGACAGCGCACTGGCTGCGGCCCGAGCGGCCGCCGGACCGCGCGTGGTCCAGCCAGCCAACCGCTGGCTGGTGCCGATGGGCTGGGCTGGGGCCGTGGCGCTTGGGGTCGCCACCTTTTCCGCGCTGCGTCCGTCAACGCCTACTGCAAGTGGTCCGACCGGCGTTGTGCTTGAGCAGCCGCCTTCATCTAGCGACAGCCTGCCGCCGTCGCCCGTGCTGCCTCCGGCAGCCAGCCCTCCGCCCCCACTTCCAGCTGAGACCGTTATGGAAGAGGCGGAACCGCTGCCAACGCAGCCTCAAGTCCAAGAAGAAGAGCCGCCGCGCAAATCGGCTACGACTGCGCTCATCATTGACACCAGTCTTGCTGACGAGCGTCCGGTCGGTGCTGGTTCCAACAAGTCGGAGGCCGCAGCAGAGAAGCTGTCTCCCAACGAGCAGTTTGCCGACCGGCTGTCGCGCAATGGCCCCGAGACAGTCCCAACCGATAGGTTATCGTCCACTGATCTAGTGATACCGCAGGGCACGGTCATCTCAGCCGTCTTGGAAACCGCTATCAATTCGGACCTTCCCGGCCTCGTACGAGCCGTCGTCAGCCGCGATGTTGCCGGCTTTGATGGTAGCAAGATATTGATACCGCGCGGAAGCCGGCTCGTTGGGAACTACTCCAGCGGCGTTGCGTTGGGCCAGTCGCGCGCATTCATCATCTGGACGCGGGTGCTCAGAAGCGATGGCGTATCGGTGCAACTCGGCTCGGCCGCAACCGATCAGCTCGGCACTGCTGGCCTTAGTGGCAAGGTCAATAGTCACTTCATGCGTCGCTTCGGGGCCGCCACGCTATTGTCGGTCATCACCGGCGGCCTCGAGGTGCTAGCGAATAGCGTAGCCCGCGGCTCTCAGGTTCTGATCGGCAATGCCACGCAGGCCAATCAACTGGCCGGCATCGCACTGCAGCGGCAGATCGACATTCCGCCTACGATCAAGGTCCCGCAAGGCACACCGCTACGGGTGATCGTAGCGCGCGATCTCGATTTTGGCGCGACGCGCGAGAAGACACCTTGAGCAGCGTTGCCGAAGTTGCAGGGGACGGCGTCTACCTTCGTTCCTTTCTGGCGCCACTTGAGCCGTGGCTGTCGCGCAACGACGTGACCGAAATCCTTATCAACCGTCCTTGCGAAATCTGGCTTGAGACGAATGGCAAAGTCGGAATGGAGCGAGTCGAGGTCCCCCAACTAACAGCCAACGCCTTGCAACGGCTAGCAGCGCAGGTGGCACGCGTAAATCATCAGGGCGTCAACCGCGCTCAGCCACTGCTTTCGGGTCTTCTGCCCGGCGGTGCACGCATCCAGATCGTAGCTCCGCCGGCCACCAGGCAAGATATGGCAATTGCTATACGGAAGCATGTCCAAGTCGATTTGGATCTCGCCGATTATGCGGCGGCTGGCGCATTCGCGCATGTCCGCATGGGTGACGGTGACGCAGCGGTCCGGGAGCAGATGCTTCGCCAACAGCTGGCGGCAGGGGACGTTTTAGGCTTTCTCACCAGCGCGGTCGCTCTGCGCCATAACATCCTTATCGCCGGAGGCACGTCTAGTGGCAAGACAACCTTTCTCAACGCCCTGTTGAAGCAGGTTCCGGCGAGCGAACGTGTCATCGTAATTGAAGACACGCCGGAAGTGTCGTTGGATCGCCCCAATGCCCTGGGCCTGGTTGCCGTTCGCGGTGAGACCGGCGAGGCTGCTGTCACTACCGAGAACCTGTTGCAGGCTGCGCTACGTCTTAGGCCCGACCGGCTCTTGCTTGGCGAAATGCGCGGGGCCGAGGCGTTTAGCTTCCTTCGCGCCATCAACACTGGCCATCCCGGCTCCATCTCCACCATCCACGCTGATAGCCCGCGCGGCGCCATCGAACAGGTGGCGTTGCTGGCGCTGCAGGCCCGGGTCAATCTGCGCCGCGAAGAGATCATCACCTATGCAGGGATGGTGATCGACGTAGTAATCCAGCTGGCACGCAGCCCGGACGGACAGCGGATCGTCTCCGAAATTGCGCTCGTGCGCGACCTAGTGAACCGGCCGCGATAAGACCCGGTGGGATTCGAACTCACGGTACCCGTTAGGGCACAACGGTTTTTAAGACCTTCCCGATCGACCACTCCGGCAAAGCGCATTGGCTTGGACGAGGATATGGCAGGCGCCGTCATCACGGTCGACGGCGGCGTTGCACATGCCAATCTTGATCCTGCATTTAACGGATAAACCGCAAAGTGCACCCCGCTATGCGCATGTTTCGTACTGCTATGACCATCGCGCGTCCCAGAACGGTCAAATTTCGTCCTACTATGCCGCACTTTCATCCCACCATTCGGCAATTCCATCCCGATATCGCGCAAAGCCATCCCAGTATGAGCAATTTTCGCCCCACTTTCCGGCACAGCCATCCCGCTATTGAGCAAATGAGCGCGGGATAGCGGTCAAATTTGGCCCGGATCATCCCAAAAGAAGCCCCGGAATCCCGGTTCTGCGGACTAAATTTCCTGTTATTGAGATTGGAATTCCCTGTTATCTCGGCAGGGAATTCAATCCCAACGATAGTCAACTTCTGCTCTAATACACGGATAAATATGCGTTTATTGGCGCAGCCTGGTCGCTGCCGACTAACCGGAACCTGCTGAAAAGGCAAATAACAGGGAATATTAGGGAGAGATCAGTTCACCACGGACTGCGTCGCGCACCACCTTTTCAAGAACTTAGCCCGCAGATCCGTTTGTTGGGTCGCAGCGTCGGCGTGTTGGGCATCAGATAGGCATCAGATGACGCGAACTCATGGCGCTTTGGGCAACCGCCTATTTGGCCAGTGCCGCTGCGCGATGCCGTTGAGCTAAGCGCGCCCGCCGTGCATTCGCGGGTCACGTGAGCGGATAACGCTTGCGCTGGAGATGCGCCAGATCGCTGATCGGCAGCCTTATTTCTTGTCCCAACTGATAAGAGGGCGCATTTGCGAGGGCTCGTCAGTACTGCGACAAGTCCGCTAAGCTTGGATCGGATCCGCATGCTGCCAGTCCGCTCCCGGCCCAAATGCCGCCTGTCAGCTTCGCGCCCTCAATTCGGTCATTTGGGCCAGTTCTTTGATGCCTGAATGCAGACGTCCGGTCGTTGCAGTTTGTACGTCTACAGGGTCAGACCAATCGGTAGGGCTTGCTGCGTGCATCGCAGCTGATGCTTCCTCGCGGCCCGCCAGCATGTCTTTTCACTATTGCCGCTGTGTCGAATCGCAAACGCCGAGGCTTTCAAGAGTGGTGGCGCGCGCTAGCGTTGCGGCCAGACCGCCCTCCAGCACCAGCGGTTTGACCAGAACGGCGTCCAGACCGGCGGTCAGATAGCGGGCGTGATCATCACGCGCGCCATGCGCTGTCAGAGCGACAAGGCTGACAAGGCTGGCCGGTCCGCCCAGCGCGCGGATGCGGCGCACGGCGACCAGCCCGCCTTCGTTGTCGCCATCGATGCTGATATCCATCAGCACCAGATCGGGGGCATCCTGCACCAATATGTCGATGGCGCTGGCGGTGGCGGCGGCGGTGATCACGTGGTGGCCATGGCTGGCGAGCAGACTTGTGGTGACAGCAGCGGCAATCGGATCGTCTTCCACCAGCAGGATGCGGCGGGGTGGATCGGCGATCACTGCGCCGGCGGTGTCGGCTGCCTTCATTGCCGGCAGCGGCAATTCGATGCGGAACTGGCTGCCGCCGGTGGGCGGTGCACGATAGGTGATGCTGCCCCCCATCAGTTCCACCAGCCGCCGGCAAATGTGCAGACCAAGGCCCAGGCCGGCGGATCGGTTGCCAGGCTTGGGTTCCAGTACAAAGGCATCGAACAGATTTGGCACGCGATCGGGCGGGATGCCGGGGCCAGTGTCGTTGATTTCCATCACCAGCGGCAGCGGCGCGCCATGATGCCAGCCGGTCACGATGCCCACCGATCCCGCGCTGGTGTAGTTGATGGCATTGGTGACGAGATTGCCCAGCACCTGTTCAAAACGGGCCCGATCACCCAGCACGCGTGCGGGCAGGCGATCCTGGCCGATGACGGAAAGTGCGATACCCTTGGCGGCAGCCGGCGCGGCGACGATTTCCATAACGTCGGCGATGGATTGCGCCGGGCTGAACGGCGCCGGGTTGAGCACGATTCGCCCGGCATCGGCCCGCGCCACATCCAGGATATCGGTGACCAGTGTCGTGAGCACCCGGCCCGCGCGCAGCCCGAGCCCCGACAGGCGATATTGCTCGTCGGTCAGCGGGGCGCGTTCGAACTGTTGCAGCACGCCCATCATGCCCGCGAGCGGTGTGCGCACATCGTGGCTGATCATCGTCAGCAGGCGGATCCGGTCTGATGATGCACGTTCAGCGGCATTGCGGGCGATTTTTTCGGCACGCACCGTGCGGCGCAGATCGGCGAGCGCGGCGGCCAGCAACATGCCGGCAATGGCTTCGGCGAACAGGTAGGAATGCAGCAGGGCAAAACTGTCGTAGAAACTGTCGCGCTTGAATGGGCCGACGCCCAGCAAGGTCACGCCAACCCCGCCCGCCGCCATCAGCAAGGTGATCGCCGCCGGCCCGGTGAGGCCGAAGCGGGCGCCAGCCCACAGGCTGAGCAGAAGGGTGAACAGCTTGCACAACTCCACCGCCCAGATCGGATTGTTGATCAGCAAGAGCCCTGCGATGATGCCGATGCCGGCCATGCCGAAAGCGGCAGCATCGGCCACGTCGCGCAGGCGCGGCCGCTGGCTGAGATAGCGATCCCACAGCAGGATGGGCGGCCCCACGATCAGCACGCCCATGGCATCGCCCATCCACCACACCAGCCAGGCAGATGATGCCGGCCCGGCGCCCGGATCGGCCGCAGCGACGGCCAGCGTGCCAATCGTTGCCGAAAGCGTGGTGCTGCCAAGGGCCGCAACCAGGATGAACAGCAGCACCCGCCACAATTCACCCGGTTCCTCGCCGGCGCCGGTGCGCCGTTCGATGCGGGTGCGCAGCATGGTGGTGGCCACCAGCGCCGGCAAGGCATTGCCCACCGCCACCAGCGCCGCGAACGGCAATTGCGCCATCTGGATGGCGTTGACGGCAAAGGCCCCGGCGATCACGCCCCACACCAAGCGTCGTCCGCCAATCCACAGCGCGGCAAAGGCAATTCCCGATGGCGGCCAGAATAGGGTGACGACATCGCCGACAAAGGCCAGCTTCAACCCGGCCGTGCCGGTGACGAAATAGGCCAGCGCAACGGCCAGGTTGAGCAACAGGGTTTCCGAAACCCCCGGCGGCCGCGTTGGCCACGGCCGAACCGCAAGGAAGGGTTGCATTGTCAGGGAAGCCATGGTGCAACCGGCTGGAAATGGACGATATTGACCAGAAACGCCTGGCCCAGCTGCTGCCCCTGATGGGCCATGACACGTTGTTGGCGCTGGCTGGCACGCTTGCCGACGGGCTTGCTGCGCTGGCCATTGTGCCCGATGCCGCCTTGGCCGATCATCTGCATCGCCTGCAGGGTAGCGCGGCCAGCCTGGGGTTCACGCGCCTTGCCGCCAACCTTGCCGCCGCAGAAGCCGGGGCTGGCGACGTGGCTGCGCTGGCCGCCACTGCCCAGGCCATCGTGCCATGGCTGGATGCCGCGCTTCACGCGTTGAGCCGCCAGCGATAGCCCTGCCCCGGCACGGTTTGCACGGCCGTGGCCAGCGCGCTGTCTGCCAGATGGCGCCGGATTCGGCTTACCAGCACATCGATGCTGCGGGCGTTGGTGCCACTGCCGGCAGAACCGCTGACCTCCAGCAGATAATCGCGCGACAGCACGGCACCTTCGGCCTGAACCAGTGCCGCGAGCACATCGAATTCGGCGCGGGTCAGCCGCAACACGCTGCCATCCGGATCAGCCAGTTCGCGGCGCACCAGATCGAACGTCCAGCCGGCGAAATCGCGCGTGGAACCGGCCGGCATCCCCCGCCGCCAGCGACGCAGCACAGCGCGAACCCGTGCGTGCAACTCATCCAGTTCAACCGGCTTGACGAGATAATCATCGGCCAGATCAAGCCCGCGCACACGATCCTGCACACCGCTGAGGCTGGTGAGGAAGATCACTGCCGGATTGCCCACCTTCTGCAAGCCTGCGGCCACTTCGTGGCCCGATCCATCCGGCAGGCGGATATCGATGAGCACGAGATCGGCCGGCTGATCGGCAAAGCTTGCGCGCGCCGCATCGCCGGTTTCGGCCTGACGTACCACAAAGCCGGCGGCACCCAGCGAGGTCGCAACAATGCTGCGGACGATGGGATCATCTTCCACAACCAGGATCGATGTTTCGTCGGGGCGTCCGCTCATTCGTGTCGCCAGTTGCGCGTTCAGGTCCAAGAATTTCATATCGCTGGACAATCTTGTTGCAAACAGTGGCAGGATACCGGTCATCCGAAGGCGCGCAGCAGGGGAGGCCGGGGTGGTTCGGACGTCTCGTCGAACGTCAGCAGATCATGCACATGTTCGGGCAACATCATTGGGCTGAGCGGGTAGGGCAATTGGGCGCGCAAGTCATCCGGGTCAACCCAGCGGCCGCGGCTGCGGAATCCTGCCTTGGCGAAACACAGCGCCATCATCCGTCCGCTGTCGTTCAGAACGCGGTGCTCCAGATAGGTCCAGCGCTTGTCCCAGCCCAGCAGGCTGGTCTCGATGCGGGCGCGATCCCACAACCGCAGCTCCCGGCGATACTGGATGCTGACAGCACCGAGGATGGGCTTCCACTGGTTCCGCCGGATCACCGCCCAGATGCCGGTGCGGATCAGCCATTCGGCCCGGCCCACATCGATGAGCTGCAAATACCGCCCATTGTTCAGATGCCTGTTGATGTCGATATCATGCGGCAGCACGCGAAATTGGCTGGCAACGGCCTGCGTGGCCGGCAGGATCGGCGCGCGCTGGGCCCGGGCCAGCACCGGCAGCATGCGTCCGAACAGCTTGATCATCGTTCAATACCCCGCCGTGAGTTGCAGCCAGCCGGCCGACAGCGAACGCACCCGCCCGAAATAGCTGTTTGAAGGCCCGGTGAAGATGTCCGCCCCCACCGCCAGCCGCAGCCCATCGCGGATGCTGGTGGAAAGGCGCGGCCGGATGGCGGTATCGCCGGGTTCGACATAATGGATGATGGCGATCTCGGCTTCGGCGGTGTCGTTGGCGAAACGACGTGCCAGCCGGGCGGTGAAGCCATTTTGCACGCGATCAAGCTGGTTGTTGACCGCTGCCGACAAGGTGGCGATGTTGCGGGTGACCGGATCGGCAATGCGGCGCGGATCGCGGTGACCGAAGACGACGCGCAGGCTGTATTGCAGGTTGATGTTCCAGCCGCCGGCCAGGTTCAGATCACCGCCAGCCACCATCCAGAGATTATCGTTCTTGATGAACGGCGTATCGGCACCCAGAACGCGCGTGTAGGCCGCTTCTGCCCGCCAGCCGACAGTGCCGATCGTGCCGGCGGCATCGGCGCCCAGCACGCTGATGTCCGGAAACGTCTGCTGGATGGCGGCAATCTTGCCAGGCAGGGCCGGCCGGGCGGTGAAATCGCGATTGCGATCAATGCCGTGAAACCACGACAGTGACCAATCGACGGTGCCGCCGCTCGAATCGAGCTTCAGCGCGAACTGGTTGTTGGCCTGGCGCCGTTCGTCGGGCAGCACGGCAATGCCGGGGCGCGTGCGCTCCAGCGGGAAGATGTTGGGGCGGAATTCCGGCAGCCAGATCGCATCAAGCGTGATGTTGCCCCGGCCCCAGCGCGCCTGTACCGTGGCCGGCCCCTGGCGCTGGTCATCGTCGCTGGCGGCCAGCAACGTATAATCGCGGCCCGACAGATTGTCGGTCGGGTTCAGCCGGTCGGCCCGGCCCCAGACGATGATCTGGCGGCCGGCGCGCAGTTCCACCTCGCCAGCGGTCAGCCGTGCCCACGCCTCCACGGCGTCCGTGCGCCAGCGGCCGGTGCGGTCGATCTGGGCATAGGCTTCGGCGCGGCCATCAAGGGCGCCGGCCCGTGGCGCAATGCGGGCACGCAGGCCCAGCATGGGCACCAGCGTTTCGCCATTCAGATCGCGATCATGGGTCCAGGCACCTGTGCGCAGCGAATAGCCAAGGCCGAGGGAGCCAGCCGGTTCGCCGGCCCCCATCGCGACAGGGTCAATGTCGGCGATGGGGGCCGGCTCCTCCGCAGGCGCGGGGTCTTGCGCCTCTGGAAGTCCAGCAATCAGGGCTGACGTCAGCAACCACAGCGGGGCCATGTCAGCGTGCGTTCTCGAGGCTGCGGGGCTGGAACTGCGTGGCCGCAACCGGCTGATCGGTGCGGAAGCTGGAATATTCGATCGTGGTGCTGTGGCCGGTGGTGAGGTTGCGCATGGTCTGGCGCATGGCCTGAAAGCGCCGGTTGGCCTGATCGACCAGCCGCACATCGTCTGCAACATAGGTTTTCACCAACGTACCGGTGGCGTCGTAATATTCGGCCTTCACCAGCACAGTGTCAGATGCGCGCAGCCAGCTCAGGCGGCGGCCATAGCCAGTCGCCGCCGTCACGTTGGCATCACGCGGGGTGGATTCGATCACGCGCGTCGCCACACCGCCCAGCGTTTCGCTGCGCAGCACTCGATGGTTCCATTCCGCCACCGGATGGCCCAGCACATCGCCATAGCTGAAATCGGTGCCGACAAAGGCATCCTTGCGGCTGGAGGCGGGCAGGCGCCGCACCTTCTTCAGGGCGGGAAGATAGACCCAGATATCATCATCCGCGCCCTCATTCTCGATGGTAAGTACCGACGTGCCGGCAATATCGGCCGGGCCGGTGAAGCGCACGACACGGCGGTTATTGAGCCCGTCCGGCTTGGCCTCGCTCACCGAAAGCGTCTGGCGGATACGGCTCTGCCCGGCCTTGTTGGTGAGGATGAAGCGGCCAATGGCGGTGGAGCGCAGCGCCTTGCTGGCCTTCAGGCTGTCCGCCATCAGCTGCGCGGCATCCACGCCTTGTGCCGCTGCACGGTCGGGCATCGCCAGGCCGCTCAGCGTGAGGGCCACGGCAAGGCCAGCCAGCGCCAGTCGGAGCCGGGCCGGCGTGCCGCCGAAGATCACGCCCGGCCGCACCACCAGCAGCGCTGCCACAAACAGCGTGAGCGTGGACAGCGCCGCCACCAGCATCGAAACGACCGTGAGCATGCCCAGCCAGATGTGGATATTGAACCCGGCCGAAGCCATCAGCACGGCATAACCGGCGCCCACGGCGGTGGCGACGAACATCACCGCCTTGCCGGCGCTGGCAAAGGTGGCGCGGATGGCGCGGGTTTCATCGGCGCCCTCCCGCAATTCCTCGCGCAGGCGCCACGTCATGTAGATGGCGTAATCGGCGCCGATCCCGATGGCGAGCGCCGACACCGTGGCGGTGGCGATCTGCAGCGGGATGCCGGCAAAGCCCATCACGCCGAACACCGAAATGGTGGTGAAGATCAGCGGCAGCAGGATCAGCGAAGCGAGGCTGAGCGAGCGGAACAGCAGCGCCGAAACCAGGAACACCATCGCATAGATCTGCAGGATGTTCTTGATCTTGCCGTTCACCATCACCTCGTTCATCGCGGTCGGCGTGGTGATGGAACCCCCCAGCCGCACCTTCACGCCTGGCGGGAAATTGGCGGCAATCTCGGCACGGATGCGGGCATCAAGATCGGCGACGAAGGCCGAACTGTCGGTTTTCACGAAGGCCTGGATGATGGCGTTCCTGTAGCCATAATCCACCAGCCCGTCGAAATCGCCCGGTTCGCCGGACATGGAATAGAGCAGCAGATATTGGGAAATCAGTTCCCGATCCTGCGGCAGCACGCCGGCGCCGGTGCCGCCAGTCATACCGCGGTTGATCTGCTTTAGCATGTCAACAAGGCTGAGCGTGTGGCCAACGCCGGGCTGGGCCGCCAGCCAATCCTGGGTCTTCGCCATAGCCGCCAACACGGCGGGATCCTTGATCGCATCATCCGACCCGCCTTCCACCAGCACATAGAAGCTGTTGGTGCCGGCCAGCCGCGCGTTGAGCGACTGATCGTCCACCCGCGCCGGCAGATCGGCCGAGAAGAAGCTGCGCAGGCTGTTGTCGATGCGCACCTGCGTGGCCCCGGCAATCATCAGCGCCGCAAACACGCCCGCGCCGATGAACACGCGGCGGCGATGCGCGCTGTCGATCACCTGTTCGGCCAGCAGCGCCGCAAAACGATCCCACATGGTGATGGACTTTTCAGCCGCTGCTTCCCGCGCGGCCGGCGGCGGCAGCATGGCACGCAGCGCCGGCGTGAAGGTGAGTTCCACCACCACGATGGCGAGAATGCCCAGGCAGCAGAACACGCCGAACGTGCGGATGGCCTGGATATCGAACACGATCAGCGACAGGAACGACAGCGCCGCGATCAGGCAGGCGCCCATCATCACCGGGCCAACGCGCACCATCGATGCCATCACGGCGGCCTGGCTGGCAGCGCGCGGATCAACGCGCGGATCGGCGCGATAACGATCATATTCCTCGTAATAGCGTTTCAGCATCTGCACGGCGTGGCCGGCCGCCACCGCCAGAATCAGGATCGGCGTGACGTTGTTGAACGGATCAAGATGCACACCAAACAGCGTCATGATTCCCAGCGACCAGACCAGCGCCAGCACGGCGGTGACCAGCGGCAGGATCAGCCCCTGCACGGTGCGGAAGGCTTCGAAATGGACAAGACCAATCAGCAGGATGGCAATCGGCAGCAGCCAGGCCATGCGCTTGGAAAAGATTTCCAGATTGGCGAGGAACACCGGCTGGCCGGCCACGGCGATTGATACATCTGGCCCGCGCGATGGCGCGATGGCCGCTTCAACCTGCTCCATCACGTGGCCAAAGCCCTTCGGATCCTTGGCGAACTCCACGAAAATGGCGGCTGTGCGTTCATCGCGGCCCACCAGCACGTCGCGATAGGCCGGATTGGCTGCCAGCCGTTCCCGCACCGCCCGCGCTTCGGCCAGGGTGGCCGGCACATGATCAAGCAGGCGCGAAACGAGCAAACCGTCGGCGTTGCCGGCGATATCCTTGGCGCGCGGCGCCGCCAGGCTTTGCAGGTTGGCGCGGGTGACGCCCGGCGTCGCCGCCAGCCGATCAGTGACCGCCAGCAGTTTGCCCAGCACGGCCGGCTGCCACACATCGCCCTGCTTGGGCGTGATCCCGATCACCACGGTATAGCGGTTGCCGAACACCGCCTGCACCCGTTCCGTCACCTCAACGAAGGGATGATCGCGCGGCAACAGTTCGTCGGCATCGACAATGACGGTGAGGTTGCGCAACTGCAACCCCAGCAGCAGCGTGAGCAACAGGGTGGCGAACAGCACGATGCGCCTGTTCCCGACGACAAGATTAGCAAAGCGTTCCATGAACTTGCCCCGGTAGACTTGATGGTCGCGCGATGAAGGTAGCGTGGCCCACCCAGCCGCTCCCTTCATGCGCTCAACCGGTCTCGTCAGTTTGATGGGGCGGGGTCAATGGCCAGCGATTGCCATGTTAATCGCCGTTAAAGTCAATTTGTCAGCCGCTTATGGCTAAGCCGAACTGAATGTGGAGCTGAACCCACTCTTCGTGGTGGAGGACATGCTGCGCCACATCGGGCGCGAAACGTCAGTTCGCTATCTGGGCTGTGACATGGATGAAGCGCTGACGCTTGGGCGGGGCGACGAGGAAAAGCTGTGCCGTGAAACTGGGCCTGATGCCGGCCGAGCGGGCGTTACTGATGCTCAACAAGGAGCACGAACCGCTGGATTCCGTCTTAGTCGCTCGCGGTTGCAAGCCCCACGAGATGGAGGACAAGTGGTTCATTGTGTTCGAGAAAGGGAGGCTTCATTTCCAGGGAAGCTGGACCGGCATTTGCTTGGAGCCGTAATTCGATGCCCATACGCACCATTTCCTGAGCGCTTTATCGCCGGGCGGGCAGGGTTTTCAGCCATTCGTGGATGCGGGTTGCAAGTGCAATCCGCGCGTCGGACCAGCTGTGATCGGTGGCCTGGTGCGCTTCCGTCACGCGGCCGCCGGCGGCGCGGGCGGCGGCGACCAGCGGATCGGTGGTGGGCTTCAGCCCGTCGTCTGACGTCAGCACCAGCAGCGGCTGGCGGGCGAGGCCGGCGGCGCGCGGGCGCAGATCGAAGGTGGCGGCCTGTTCACGCAATTCGGCGACCTGGATGGCGGGGGACGTGCCGGCCAGCGCCTCGCTGTTGCCGGCGGCCTCGGCTTCCAGCCGGTCGCCGGGCATTTGCGCCAGCGCGCCCATGTTGGCCGCCGAAATCAGGATGGCACCGGCAAGGCCCTGATCTTCGGATGCCACCATCCCCGTTACCCAGCCGCCCATGCTGTGCCCGGCCAGCACGATGCGGCTGGTATCGATGCCCAGTTTCGTTGCCACCTCCGGCTTGCGCAACATGGCCAGCACGGCCTTGGCGTCTTCCGGATTCTGGCCGAAACGGAAATTGCCGGGGCTGCCCCAGGCGCCGCGATAATTGAAGGTGATGGCATTCCACCCCGCCCGGCGCAACGCCTGCGCCAGATCGAGATTCTTCTCGTTCCCCGGCCAGCCGTGGCAGATCACGATGGTGGGATGCGGCCCGGGCCCGGCGGCGAGATAGGCGACGCCGTTGATCTCCACCCCGCCCGACGGAATGTGCAGCACCTCCATGCGCGCGCGCGCGGTGGCAGTGGCAGCCGGATCGGTGAACAGTGGGCCGGTTTGCGCCAGCACGGGCGAGGCGCCTGCAAGGGCCAAAAAGCAAAGTGCCGCGCGCCGGTTCGTCATGCCATTCCCCTCAATCGGCAAGTTCAGGCCCGCGAGCCTGCACCGCATCGAACAGCGCTTCAAGCCTCGGATGCACCCCGCGCAAACCGTCCACCACGGCGCCGGCCCAAGCGAAATACGCTGCCTTGCGGCTCGCCGACCAATCGGCGGGCGGGTGGGCAAGGATGTCGCGCAGGTTGCAGATCTTGTCGGCCAGTTTCACCAGCTTGGCTTCGCGGCTGATGTGGGCGGCGTGATCGATCTGGCGCTGCTTGCGGGTCGCCTTTTCCAGCGACTTGTCGTCGGTCACCTCCATCACGATGGCGGCGATCGCGGGCCCGAAGGTCGCGGCCAATTCGGCCGCGCTGGTATCGGTATCCTCCACCGTGTCGTGCAGCACGGCGGCGCACAGCACGCTGATATCGCTGATGCCGCCTTCATCGGCCAGCACCGTGGCCAGTGCGATCGGGTGATTGATGTAGGGCGAAGCGCCGGCATCCTTGCGCCGCTGGTCGCGGTGTTTGTGGGCGGCAAAGGCAATTGCGCGCAGCAGGAGGGTGGTTGCAGGCGTGGTCATGTCATCTGCTCCTTGCAGTTTCGCTTCCCCGTTATTGCCGCCAGCCGCCATCGGCCGCCGGCTTGGACGCCGGCAGCTGTGCAGTACTGCGATGTGGGAAGGGTGAGGCGCAATTCGCGCCGCACCATCACCTGCTAACGAGCGCAGCCTCCAACTGGCAGTGTGCATTTCTGCATGGCTGCCCTCACGGCGGTGGCAGCGCCCAATCGATCGGGGGCAGGCCTTGCCCCTCCAGCCACTGGTTGGTGCGCGAAAAGTGCCGGCAACCGAGAAAGCCGCTGTGGGCAGAAAGCGGTGACGGGTGAGGGGCCTTCAGCACCAGGTGCCGGCTGCCATCAACAAAACCGGCCTTTTTCTGGGCGTGGCTGCCCCACAGCAGGAAGGCGCAGGGTTGTTCCCGTTCCGCCACCAGCCGGATCACCGCATCGGTGAACGCTTCCCAGCCGCGGCCCTTGTGGCTGGCGGCGAGGCCCTGTTCCACGGTTAGGCTGGTGTTGAGCAGCAACACGCCTTGGCGCGCCCAATGTTCGAGGAAACCATGCCGTGCCGGCGGGATGCCAAGATCGGATTGCAGTTCCTTGTAGATATTGACGAGGCTGGGCGGCACCCGCACGCCGGGGCGCACGGAAAAGGCGAGGCCATGCGCCTGGCCGGGGCCGTGATAGGGGTCTTGCCCCAGGATCACCACGCGCACCTGATCCAGCGGTGTAAGATCGAGCGCGCGGAACCACTCGCTGCCCTTGGGAAAGATCGCCTTGCCGGCAGCTTTCTCGGCCAGCAGGAAGGATTTCAGCGCCGCCATCGTCGGCGAGGCGAATGCACCAGCCAAGGGTGCGCGCCAGCTTTCGTGCAGCTTGATCGTATTGGCCATGCGCCTGTGTGGCGGGGACGGGCCGGCAGCGTCAAGCGCCCGGGCGGCCCACACCCATGCGCGGCAGCAGATTGTCGCGGTCCATCAGCTTGTGCTTGATGATGCCGATGATGTGTAGCGCCAGCAGCGCCAGCATCGTCCAGCCCAATATCTCGTGCATTTCGTTGAAGGTCTGGGCCAGCGGCTTGCCAATCCCGGCCTTGGGCACGTCCACCGCAAAGAAATAGAGCAACGGCCGCTCATTGCGCTCCGCCATCAGCCAGCCTGACATGGGCAGGGCCAGCATGGCGGCATAAAAGGCCCAGTGCGCGGCCTTGGCCAGCAGACGTTCGCCGCCAGTGAAATAGGCCGGCAGCGGTGGCGGTGGATTGGCCAGGCGCCAGCCCAGCCGTACCAGGGTCAGCGCGATCAGCGTCAGGCCGAAACTGGCATGCAGGCCCATCACCAAGGTGCGTTCCGGGCTGCCGCGGGGGATGAAATCGTGCAGGAACCCGCCGGCCAGATTGCCGATGATCATCAGCGCCATCAGCCAGTGCAGGATGATGGCAACGCGGCTGTATCGGGTCATGCGGTGGGTCTCCATGGGGGCACGCTAGCGCCCCATGATACGCCGGTCGATACGGGGTTCACCCGGTCAGAAGGAAACGCGCGCCCCCACCCAGAAGGTGCGCGGCAAGGCGCGTTCCACCACGCCGGTGCCGGAAAGCGCCGCCTGCACTTCAGCATCGAACAGATTTTCCACCCGGCCTTCGATGGCCAGGCCCTTCACCAACGGCACCAGCAGCAGCGCATCGACCATGGTGGCGGCATTCAGGCTGCGGCTGTTCTGATCATCTTCGAACTGGCTGGCGATGTGGCGCAGCGTGGCCGAGGCGGTGAACAGGCTGCCGGTGTAATCGATGGTGCCGGAGAATTGGTCACGCGGGGTCTGGGCTGGCCGCAGCCCGTCCAGCGGAGCGGCGGCACCGGTGGCAGCGATCGTCGGATCGACATGGCTCCAGCTTGCCGTCAGCCCGAAATCGCCGCGCCGCAGCTTCGCATCGACTTCCCAGCCCCACACGGAGAGCGCATCGAGATTTTGGCGCTGGCGGTAGAAACCGCCTGCGGCCACGAAGCCGACGCCGGGGAAGCTGCCCGGCCCCCGCCCTTGCGTGACGTTGGCGATGGTATCGTCCATGCGGTTCCAGAAACCGGTAACGCCGATCTCGACGCCGTCCACCGGCTTGAGCGTGAAGCCCAGATCAACACCCGTCACCCGCTCAGGGCTCAACAGTGCATTGGCTGCCGTGGCATCGGGGCCAACGCGGAATGGACGATAGAGTTCGTTCAGCGTCGGCAGCCGCCAGCCGCGATAGGCGGCACCGCGCAGGGCCAGCCAATCGGCGGGCTTCACCGCCAGGCCGGCGCGGCCGGTGAATTCATGGCCGGAACGATCCGCAAACAGCAATGTGGTGAACGGCGCGTTGGTGGCGATGGTGGTTTCCAGCAGGCGGCCTTGCTTGATGTTCCACCAGTCGATGCGGGCCGATGCGGTGGCGGTAACGATGCCGCGTTCGATGCTGGCATCGGCGAACAGCCCGGTGGTGCCGGTGCGGCCGCCGGCCTCGCGTTGGCGCGTCGGCGCGGCGTTCACATAGGTAAACAGCTCCATCGTCTTGCCGGTCAGCTGCCGCGTGTCAGCGCCCAGCCGCAGCGAGATGCCTTCGCCCACCGGCGGCGCCAGTTCCAGCCGGCCGCCCCAGCCGGTGGCGGGCGTGTCATATTGGGCCAGGCTCTGGGTGACGCTGGTGCGCGTGGCGTTCACGGCGGCAAAGTCGGAGGTGAAATTGCGCGTTTGCACATAGGCCAGCGCCTGCCAGCCCCAACGCCCGCGCCCGACCAGGCGCAACGCGCCGTCAACGCCTTCAGAGGTGTTGCGCGAAAAATCGGTGCCGCGCTCGCGGCTGTCGGTGAAGCCATTGGCCGTCACCTGCGCTTCGGTGTCGGCGGCGATTTCCACCACGGCGCGCAAGGCGACGCTGGCCTGCTCATAGGGGGCGGCGCGGTCCACCGGGCCGCGGCTGCGCGCGACGATGGGGATGAAACCATCACCCCGGCCATAGGCGGCCGAGAGTGTGGCAAAGCCGTTGTCGCGAGTCAGCCCCAGCGCGCCCTGCGCATCAAGGCTGTTGCGGCTGCCATAGGCAATGGCGCCGTCGAACAGCTTCACATCCTGGCCGCCCACGGATTCCAGCTCGATCGTGCCGGCCAGCGCGCCAGGCCCCCAGTATCCGGAGCCGCCGCCGCGCGTTACCCTGATGCGATCCAGCCGGCCGGTGGCATAGGCCGGAAAGGCCACCCAGCCGCCGAACGGATCGGCCTGCGGCACGCCATCCAGCACCAGCAGCGCGCGGGATGAGGCATTGCCGCCCAGGCCGCGCAGGGTGATGCCCTGCGATGTGGCATTGGCAGAGCGGCTGTCCGACCGGCGGAACTGCTGTTGCCCGGCGATATCGGCCAGCACCGATTCCAGCCGGTTCGATCCGGTGTTCAGGATGCGCTCCCGATCGATCACCACCAGTGACAGCGCGGCATCGCCGGGCAGATCCTTCAGGCCCTTGCCGGTAACGGTGATCAAGGCGTCCTCGGCTTCAGCGGCAAAGGCGGGGGCGGTGCTGATCAGCAGGGCGGCGAAGAGGGGCAGATGCTTCATGGCCGCGTGTATTGCGCAGGCGCGCCCGCCCGCGCAAGCGCCCATCAATTTTGTCGCAGCCAGCGTCTTGGCGGCGCAACACACCCACCCTACATTGGCATCACCACAACAGGAGTCATTCCATGCCCAATCCCTGGCAACACAGCCGCGCCACCGGCATCGCCGACGATATCGATTTCGAGATCAAGGGCCATGAACTGCAATTCGTGGAGATCGAACTGGACCCCGGCGAAAGCGCCGTGGCCGAAGCCGGCGCCATGGTGTGGAAGGATGCCAGCATCGGCATGACCACGGTGTTTGGTGATGGCGGCGGCCAGCAGGGCGGCTTCATGGGCGCGCTGATGGGGGCCGGCAAGCGGCTGCTCACCGGCGAAAGCCTGTTCACCACGGTTTACACCCACAACGGTGGCGGCAAGGCGCGCGTTGCCTTTGGCGCGCCCACCCCCGGCCATATCCTGCCGCTCAAGCTGGACAGCATCGGCGGCACGCTCATCTGCCAGAAGGATGCGTTCCTGGCGGCGGCCAAGGGCGTTTCCATCGGTGTGGCCTTCCAGCGCAAGGTGATGACCGGGCTGTTCGGCGGCGAAGGCTTCATCATGCAGAAGCTGGAAGGCGATGGCTGGGTGTTCGTGCAGATGGGCGGCACCGTGATCGAGCGCACGCTGGCGCCCGGCGAGGTGCTGCATGTCGATACCGGCTGCGTGGCGGCCTTCACGCCTTCGGTGAACTTCGATCTGGAAAGCGTGGGCGGTGTCAAATCCATGCTGTTCGGCGGCGAAGGCGTGTTCTTCGCCCGCCTCACCGGGCCGGGCAAGGTGTGGATCCAGTCGCTGCCGTTCAGCCGGCTGGCCGGCCGCATGATGCAGGCCGCCATGGGCCGCGGCCAGAACCGCGGCGAAGGCAGCCTGCTCGGTGAGTTTGGCGATCTGATCGGCGGGAACCGCTGAATCAGCCCTTCCACGCCAGCGAGACGAAAACGTTGCGCGGCAGGCCGGGATCAAAGCCGCCGCCGGCACCGGGGCGCACCCGCGCCGCGTAACGTTCGTCGAACAGATTGTTGATGCCGGCGCCCACGGCAAATCCGGCGCCGATCGGCCATTCCACCGCCGCATCCACCACGGTGTAACCGGGCAGGGCGAAATCGGCGACATTGTTGTCTGCCCCCTGCTGGTCGCCCACCGAGGTGAAGGTAAGGCTGGCGCGGCTGCCGCCGGTGCCGATATGGGCCAACGATGCCCTCAGCAGGTGGCCCGGCGCATATTGCGGCGTGAAGCCGGCCGCCGCGCCGCGCGTGAAGGTCGCATCCAGCAGTTGCAGATTGGCCGAAAGCCGCAGCGTGTCGCGGGCGTTGCCCAGGCCATCGGGGCCAAGAAGGTCGAGGCGCACCGCCAGATCGAGACCCTGGTTGCGCATCGCGCCCACATTCTGGCGCCGCGCGCCGCCCACGCCCACCGCGCCAAACGGCGGGCTGGCCGGCAGCGGACCGGCGAGGAAGCCAACCTGATCTTCGAAGGTCACCCGGAACATGCTGGCATCGATCCGCAGCGGCTTGGCAACCTGCGCCTGCACGCCGGCTTCCATGGTGAAGGCATAGCTGGCTTCGAACGTGCCAGCGGCATCGATGCCGGCCTGGAAGGTGACGCCGTCGTTGTAGAGCAGCGGCTTGAAGCCCCGGCTGGCGTTGGCGACGAAGCGCAGATCGGGCGATGCATCCCAGGTGGCGCCAACGCCCCACAGCGCGACGGTGCTGATATTACGCCGGTTGCCCAGCGCGCCATTGGCCGCGCCGGGCCCGCCGCCGGTGACGCTGCCGATGCCCAGATCGAGGTTTTCAACCACGCGCTGGCGCAGCCGTTCGAGCCGGAAGCCAGGCACGATCTGCACAGTGCCCAGCCCCAGCTTGACCTCGCCAAACAGCGCCGCCGCGTCGCCGGACCGGGTGGTGCGGGCCAGCTGGCCAGCGGTGCCAACGAAATCAGTGTTGCTGGCGCCCTTGTCCACGAACACCGGTGCGTTGGATGTGTGGCCCAGCGCGCCGATGGTCAGGCTGTGTTGGCCGCTGTTGCCGAAATCGCGGCGCAGGCGCACGTCGATGCCGGCGGTATCGAACGCCTGCAACTGGCGGATCAGCACATTGGCGGTGGGCGTCAACTGGCCGAAACTGCCGCCAGCCTGGCGCCAGCTTTCGCGTTCAAAGCGGCTGTAGAACAGGCGCGACGTTACCTGCGTGGCGTCGTCCAACTGCCAATCAAGCCCAAGCGACGGCGCGAAACGCTGAATGCGGATGCGATCGAACGGCGTTGAGCCATCGCGGCGGTCGGCCTCCATGCGGGCGCGGCTGAGCCCGCCGGGTTCGCCGAAATCGCCCTGATAATAATCCAGCGCCAGGGTGAGCGTCACATCCTCCCCCAGGACATGCCCGCGCAGACGGCCCGTGAGCTGCTCATTGTCGCTGTTCACCCGGCGTGGGCCGTCGCCAGCGGCATAGTGCACCAGTGCATCGGCCGCCACGCGCCCGTTGGAGACGTTGAGGTTGGCCATCGCGGTGCGCGCATCCCAGCTGCCAAGCCCGATCCTTGCACTGCCATCCACGCCGGCGGCGCGGCGCGGGCCCTTCATCACATAATTGATCGCCCCGCCCGGCTGCGGGCCATAGAGCAGCCCGGCCGCGCCGCGGATGAATTCCACGCGTTCGACGGCTTCCAGCGGCGGGATGAAATAGGCCGCAGGATAGCTGTACATGTCGGGCACGGCCGGGATGGCATCCTGCAGGGTGAGCAGGTTCCAGCTTTCGTGCGGTTCGCCCAGCCCGCGGTAAGACAGCGAAGCCCAGCTGCCGTTCGACACTTCGGAAACCAGCAGCCCGGGAATATCGGCCAGCGCCTGGCGCAGATTGCGGTTGGCCACTGGCGGCAGGTCGGTCAGCAGTGCGACATCGCCCAGCTTGCCGGCAAAGATCAATGTGCCGGCCAGATCGGGCAGGCGATCAGTGCTGCGCTGCGCCGTCACGATGATGGTCGCGGCTGCACCGGCCGCATCGGCATCCGCAGCATCGGCCGCAAGGGCCGGCGCCGCACTGCTGGCCAGCAGCACGGCGATGGTGGCGGAACGGGCGGCAACAGCAGAATGGAACATCACGACTCCTCAAACATTGCGGCGCTGTAATGTTGATATTGAGAATGATTGTCAACAGCAATGATTGACGGGCGTTGACGCGCGCGCTCGGCCCGTCGCATGGATGCCGGGATGGCCAAGCTCTATTTCTATTATGCCTCGATGAACGCCGGCAAATCGACGGTGCTGCTGCAGGCCAGCTTCAACTATCGCGAACGCGGCATGCACACGATGCTGTTCACCGCCGCGCTGGATGATCGGGCGGGGCAGGGCGTGATCGCCTCGCGCATCGGGCTATCAGCGCCTGCGGACGTGTTTGCCCCCGAAACCGATCTGTTCGCCGCGGTGGCCAGTGCGCATGCCGTGAACACGCTGAACTGTGTGCTGGTCGATGAAGCCCAGTTCCTCACCAGGGATCAGGTCTGGCAACTGGCGCGTGTCGCCGATGATCTGGGTATCCCCGTGCTCTGCTATGGCCTGCGCACCGATTTCCTGGGCAATCTGTTTCCCGGCAGCCAGTGGCTGCTGGCACTGGCCGATACGCTGACTGAGCTGAAAGCCGTGTGCGCCTGTGGCCGCAAGGCGACGATGAACTTGCGTATTGACGGGCAGGGCAAGCCGGTGGCCTCTGGCCAGCAGACCGAAATTGGTGGCAATGATCGCTATGTCGCCTTGTGCCGTCGGCATTTTGCCGCCGCTTTGGCCAAGGATTCTTGACCACAGCACAAGGCCTGAAAGGGAACCAGAATGACGACCGTTTATGATTTCAGCGCCAAGACCATCGACGGCCGCGAGATTTCCTTGAAGGATTTCGAAGGCAAGGTGCTGCTGATCGTCAACACCGCCAGCAAGTGCGGATTCACGCCGCAATATGAAGGGCTGGAAGCGCTGCACAAGAAATATGGCCCCAAGGGTTTCGCCGTGCTGGGTTTTCCCTGCAACCAGTTCGGCGCCCAGGAACCCGGTGATGCCAGCGAGATCGCCAATTTCTGCAAGCTCACCTACGATGTGGACTTTCCCCTGTTCGCCAAGATCGACGTGAATGGCGACAACGCGCACCCGCTGTTCCAGTTGCTGAAAAAACAGGCGCCCGGCCTGCTTGGCAGCGAGGCGGTGAAGTGGAACTTCACCAAGTTCCTCGTCGACAGCAAAGGCCAGGTGCAGGAACGTTTTGCGCCGGCCACCAAGCCGGAAGCGCTGGGCAGCCAGATCGAGAAATTGCTCGCCCGGGCCTGAGAAGGGGGGATCGCCAATATGGCAAGCGTCGCACCCAACGATCTTTCGTCGCTGTGGATGCCGTTCACCGACAACCGCTATTTCAAGGCGAATCCGCGCCTGATGGTGGCTGCGCAGGACATGCACTACACCACCGCAGATGGCCGCCGCGTTCTGGATGGCACGGCCGGCCTGTGGTGCGTCAACGCCGGTCATGGCCGTGAACCCATCGTCAAGGCGATCCAGAGCCAAGCGGCGGTGCTTGATTATGCGCCCACCTTCCAGCTGGGCCATCCGCTCGCCTTCCAGCTTGCTTCCCGGGTTGCCGGGATCATGCCGGAAGGGTTGGACCGGATTTTTTTCACCAATTCGGGTTCGGAAAGCGTTGATACCGCGCTCAAGATCGCGTTGGCCTATTGGCGGGCCAAGGGCGAGGGCCAGCGCATCCGCCTGATCGGGCGCGAACGCGGCTATCACGGCACCGGATTTGGCGGCATTTCGGTGGGCGGTATCGTCACCAACCGCCGCACCTTCGGCGCCGGCCTGGCGGGCACCGATCATCTGCCGCACACCCATGATCCGGCGCGCAACGCCTTTTCAAAAGGCCAGCCCACCCATGGCGCAGAGTTTGCCGATCGGCTGGAAGCGATGATCGCCCTGCATGGCCCTGATACCATCGCTGCCGTCATCATCGAACCGGTGGCAGGTTCCACCGGCGTGCTGGTGCCGCCGGTGGGCTATCTGGAACGGCTGCGGACGATCACGGCGCAGCACGGCATCCTGCTGATCTTTGATGAAGTGATCACCGGCTTCGGCCGCATTGGCGCGGCGACCGCGGCCGAACGCTTCGGCGTCACGCCCGATCTCATCTGCCTTGCCAAGGGCCTGACCAACGCCGCCGTGCCGATGGGCGCGGTGGCGGCAGCCCGCCATGTGCATGATGCGATTGTTGATGCGCCCGGCGACGTGCCGGGGATCGAATTGTTCCACGGCTATACCTATTCCAGTCACGCGCTGGCCTGCGCCGCCGGGATCGCCACGATTGATCTTTATGCCAGTGAAGGCCTGTTCGCCCGCGCCCGCGCGCTGGAAAGCCATTGGGAAGCGGCGATGCACAGCCTTGCCGGCCTACCACACGTGATCGATATCCGCAATTTCGGCCTGATTGGCGCTATCGAACTGGCGTCCATCCCCGGCCAGCCCTGGTCACGCGGCCAGCAAATCTTCCGCAGCCTTTTCGATACCGGCCTGCTGATCCGCGTCACGGGCGACATCATCGCGCTGTCGCCGCCGCTGATCATCAGTGAAGCCCAGATCGACGAGATTGCCGATCGCCTGGCCACCGGCCTGCGGCAGTTGGCCGATGCCTGATCGCGGTCAAATCGTGCTAGGGCTGATCAACATGGGAAGCGCAATCATTACGGCGATGTAATTTTTTCGCACGGCCCGCCTTGGCATGGCAGGGGCTTGCCCCTACATGGGCCATCGTTGCCCGCAGCAGGTGACAGGAGACACATGGCCGCCAAGGATCTTGCGAAGATGGACCTGAACCAGCTGGTATACAGCTGGCTGAAGGACATTGTGTGGCCAGAACGGAATTATTTCTGGCTGGCGATCATCTATGGCGTCGGCATTGCCCTGTTGGGTCTGGCCACGCCAATTTCGGTGCAGCTGCTGATCAAC
>Ga0209278_1000389_pt1 | contig 37201 bp, 30 predicted proteins | sample JI81BgreenDNA_FD_187504 | JGI IMG/M metagenome (GOLD analysis project Ga0209278, IMG submission 187504) | Wastewater effluent complex algal communities from Wisconsin, to seasonally profile nutrient transformation and Carbon sequestration -... | ecosystem: Engineered > WWTP > Effluent > Algae...
GGGCACCAGGTCAAATGCTCACCTTGATGTGGCACGACCGCATGCTTCGCACGCGAACTAAGGCGGTAACTACCAGTTCTGGCTGGTTTCAGCGATACGAATTGGTTCGTTTGCCACAAGTAGATGCACAACAAGAAGAGGCATTTACTTTATGGTCAACAGGGAAGCCATAAAAAAAGCCGTTGCAAGGGTTTCGCAACGGCTTTGGTAGCATGTAGTGGCATTTAGCCTCTTCCCATGCTCATGAGGAATTCTTCGTTGCTCATGGTGCCCTTCATGTTTTGAAGAAGGAGCTCCATGGCTTCCTGCGAATTCATATCGGCCAGGTGATTCCGTAAAATCCACATCCGTTGCAGGGTTTCTTTGTCGAGCAACAAATCTTCGCGGCGGGTACTCGAAGCAATCACGTCAATAGCAGGGTAAATACGCTTGTTCGACAACTTCCGGTCGAGTTGAAGCTCCATATTACCAGTACCTTTAAATTCTTCAAAAATCACTTCGTCCATCTTTGAGCCGGTATCGATAAGTGCCGTTGCCAAGATGGTGAGCGAACCTCCATTCTCGATGTTCCGTGCTGCACCAAAGAAACGCTTGGGCTTGTGCAAAGCGTTCGCATCGACACCACCCGAGAGTATTTTACCCGAAGCAGGTGCAACCGTATTGTATGCTCTGGCCAGACGGGTGATGGAATCAAGCAAGATTACCACATCATGACCGCACTCCACCATACGTTTTGCCTTTTCGAGTACAATATTCGCCACCTTCACATGCTTCTCAGCAGGCTCGTCGAAGGTAGAAGCAATTACCTCGGCTTTTACGCTTCGTGCCATGTCGGTAACTTCCTCCGGTCGTTCGTCGATCAACAAGATGATGAGGTAAACTTCTGGATGATTGTAAGCGATGGCATTGGCTACGTCTTTTAACAAAAACGTTTTACCCGTTTTGGGTTGCGCCACTATCAAACCTCTTTGTCCCTTCCCAATGGGGGTAAACAAGTCCATGATGCGCATGCTCAAGTTTTCGGGCTTGTGCGCGAGCTTCAGGCGTTGGTTAGGGAATAAGGGCGTTAAAAAGTCAAACGGCACCCTGTCGCGGATTTCCTGCGGGGTTTTGCCGTTAATCACGTCTATTCGTGTGAGCGCGAAATACTTTTCGCCCTCTTTTGGAGGCCGTACTGCACCACGTATGGTATCGCCAGCTTTTAGGCTATAGCCTTTAATTTGTCCCGCTGCTACGTATACATCATCGGGCGAGCCCAGGTAGTTGTAATCGCTCGAGCGCAAAAAGCCGTAACCGTCGGGCATCATTTCCAGCACACCCTCGTGGGTAGCTACATTCTCGAAAGCATATTGATCACGCAGTTGATTGCGGTCATTGCGGTCAACGCGCTCGGGGCGATCAGCACGTTCTGGTCTGTCGGTGCGCTCAGGCCTATCGGTGCGCTCGGAACGCTCTGGTCTATCGGTACGTTCGGGCCTATCGCCGCGTTCGGTACGGTTCCGGTCGCGTGGCTCGAAACGTCCCCCTTCGCGGGGTTCTCGTGATTCTCGTTCGTAACGTGGACGTTCACCACCTTCGGTTCGGTCGTTGCGGAAACGGTCGTTACGGTCGAATCGAGCACGTCCTTCGGCAGGCGGTGTACCAGCGGGTACTCCCTCCTCCGGGGTTTCAGTTGTTTCGACCTCTTCGTTTGGAGAAGCTGATTCAGTAGCTTCTGCTTGAAGAGCCGCAATGACACGTTCGGCTGCTTCTGCTTCGGCATTGGCTTCGGCCATATCGTACACTTCCGACTCGGCATCTAAGGCGGCCGTTCGTTCGTCGAACAAACTCGGGTCGACAGCACGGGATGGCCTGCCACGTCGACGTACAGTATTGTTCTCGGCTTCAGCAGCAGGGAGATTGGTTTCGATTGTTTCGTCTTTGACTTTAGGAGTCGCTGCTTTTGGACGTCCTCTTTTTTTGTTTTCTTCTGACACTAGAAAAAAAGTAAGGTGAATGCTAGTTAACGCAGCCCGTTGGACGGCGATAAGCTGTGAAAATTCGTGTGATGGGTTGGCGTATGCCGAAGCGCTGAGGCTAAACCCTCACAAGAATAACGATTAGACGGTACATGCGCAATGAAAAATTAAAAAACCCATCGAGCGCTGAGGGCCAGTTCGGCTTGCACCTCTACACCGCCGGTAATGACAAACCAAGGGCGGAGATTGAAGCTCACATTTAGTGGGACCACCGGCAAGTAGTAATCTAGGCCTAGCTGACCATCGAGGGCTGTTTGCTGCCGACCGTTGCGTGCGCCTATGCTGCCCCCAACACCGTAGTGCAAATAACCTCCAGAAAAGTCCAATGGACGCTGAATTAGCCAAAAAGCGGAAAAAAGAAGGCTTTTGTCTGCTTTGGTGAACAACAACTCGTAACCCGTTTGCTCGTGAATCCACAGCCGATAACTGAGAGCAGGGCTGCTGCCATAACGAAATCCGAATTCAGCCCCTTGAAATGTGGCTTGGGCTTTAAGCTGCTGCCTGCTGCCGAAAAGTAGAAATATGGTTACAAAAAGTATAGGACGAAGCAACTTTATTCTATTTTGCAAACGCATGTGCTGATCTTCCATGAAGCGACTACTCTATTTTCTATTGGCTCTGAACGCGAGCCTCAGCTACGGCCAAACAGAGCCTGCCAAATTACGCGACCAGTTGAAAAATGCCTCATTGGCAAAAAGAGCCGAAATATACATCGAACTAGGCAAATATTACCGCGACAACAATCCCGATAGTAGTCGCTTTTATGCCGGCGAACTCTTAAAAATCGCCAAAAAAAACCTGTCGTGGCAAGGTGAGGCACACTCGATCTACAGTGCAGTAAACCGCAATCAAGGCAAAATACAGGAGGCCTTGCTTGAAGCCAAACAAGCCGTTGAAGCCTTTCGAGCCGCCAACGATAGTGCTGGACTTTCGGCAGCTTATTCTAATTTAGGTGCTTGTTATTATTTCGCTAGCGATTTTAAACTATCACTAGAGTACCAGTTTAAGGCGCTCCCAATTAAAGAAGCCTTAGGCCAGAAAAAGGGCGTAGCGAGCATACTTTTGAATATTGGCAATGTGTATCTACAACAGCAGAACTTCGACAAAGCCAAAGAAATTTACAACAAAGCCTTAGTCATTTTTGAGGAAATAGGCATGCTCCAAGGTATTAGTACAATCCGTAATAACCTTGGCATCATTGCCGAAACAACCGGCAAATACGAAGAAGCTTTAACCCAATACCTGATGGGAAAAGCTATAGAAGAACAGTCCGGAGATCTTTTTGGTCTTTCAGGTTCGTATTACAACATTGCCGAGGTGTATTTTAAAACGAACAGGTATTCACTTGCCAAAGAAAATTACCGACTTGCCTATGAAACGGCCAAAAAAGTCGAAAACATTAAGAGCGCAGCAAATGCTTTATCGCAGATTGCGCTCATTGAATTGCAAGAAGGCAACTTAGCCTCTGCTGAGGTGAATAGTCAAGAAGCCTACAATATGGCAGAAAAAAATGGCTTTGGTATTGCATCAATACCCGCCATACGTTCACGCATGCGGGTTCTTGCGGCCAAAAAGAACTATGCCGAAGCCTATCGTTTATCGCAGCAGTTGGCAGAAACCGAAGAAAGCAAAAACGCACAGGAAAGAGAACAAGAATTACGTGATATTCAGGCAAGTTACCAGGCCGATCTCGACAAACAGAAGCTCCAGCTCATGGAAAAAGACCGCGATTTGCAGGATATTTCGCTTCGCCGCCAAAAACTACTCAATAAAGTATATACGGGAGCTATCGCTGTTGCCCTATTGATGCTTTTCTTCATCGTGAATCGTTATTTCCTTATTCTGAAAAACGAAAAGGCATTGCAAAAAATGAATATTTCGCTTGAAGAAAAAGTTCACGACCGCACTCGCGCCTTACAGGATGCACTCGAAAAAGCGAAAACATCCGACCGGCTAAAAACCTTTTTCCTAAGCAACCTCAACCAAGAGCTTAAAATGCCAATCAATGGTATCATTGGTACAGCCAGATATTTAAAAGACCACCTCAACGAGTCGGAAAAGCAGCAAATGGCAGAAAACCTGCTCAATTCAAGTCAAAGGTTATCAGAAACCCTATCCGACATTATTGAGATAAGCCAAATAGAAACCATCGGTGACAATTATGCCGCTGAAACCGTAAATATTTTACCTGTACTTGAAGAGAAAGTAAATGCCCATCGACCATTCGCTGAACGAAAAGGCCTCCAGGTACATTTTCGAAGTTTAAACGATGTTCTGCCCATCCGTGCCGATCCTAAGTTAGTTGGGAGAATTTTAGACAAACTCCTGCACAATGCCATTAAGTTCACCGAGTTTGGTGAGGTACGCTTAGACGTTGCACGACACACTTTGAATGAAAAGATATTTGTGGAAATCAGTGTTACAGATACGGGAATAGGCATATCTGAGGAAGAACTTGAAAATATTTTTGAAGCGTTTAAAAAAGGAGAAGAAGTACTGTACAGAGGCTATGATGGACTCGGGATCGGACTTACTCTAGCACGAAAATATGCTCAGCTGATTAATGGCGAACTATTGGCCGAATCTGTATCAGGAAAAGGAAGTAAGTTCTCTTTACGTATACCGCTGCAGGAGGTGTAAGCTTTTCTGTATTTTTGCACTTTTAAAACTGAAACATGCTTCAAATTCAACTGCTTCGTCAAAACCCACAATTCGCTATAGAACGTATTCAGCATAAGGGCCTTTCCGATGCAGAAAATCTGGTGAAAAGCATACTCGCTTTCGACGACGACCGTAAGGCTTTAAAAACAGAACTCGACAACCAACTCGCCGAGCAAAACCAGCTTGCTAAAGTTATTGGTCAGCTCATGAAATCGGGCGATGCCCAAGCTGCTGAAGAAGCTAAAAATAAGGTTGCAGCGCTGAAAGCCAGCTCCAAACTTCTCGAAGAACAAGTAGCCGAGCTAGAAAAAAAACAATTTGAACAGTTAGTTAAACTTCCCAACCTACCTGGTCCCCTTGTTCCTGCAGGCAAAAGCCCCGAAGACAATGTGGTGGTATACCAAGTCCCTGTTATTCCCGAACTCTCAGCCGACGCCATTCCGCATTGGGAACTTGCTAAAAAATACGACATCATCGATTTTGAACTGGGTGTTAAACTTACCGGCGCAGGCTTCCCAGTTTACAAAGGACAAGGCGCACGATTACAGCGTGCCCTCATCAACTACTTCATCGATCAGGCTACCGCTGCTGGCTATTACGAAGTACAACCGCCTATTTTGGTAAACGAAGATTCGGGCTTCGGCACTGGTCAGCTACCCGACAAAGAAGGCCAAATGTATTATGTAGGCATCGATAACCTTTACCTCATACCCACAGCCGAAGTTCCTGTAACCAATATTTACCGCGACGTGATCCTGAAGGAAGACGATTTCCCGATTAAAAACGTCGCCTATACGCCATGTTTCCGTCGTGAAGCGGGTTCATATGGCAAAGATGTACGAGGCTTAAATCGTCTGCATCAGTTCGATAAGGTAGAAATTGTGCAGATAGAACACCCCGAGCGTTCGTATGCCACCCTCGAAAATATGCGAAACTACGTGGCTTCATTAGTAGAGTCGTTGGGTTTACCCTACCGCATACTCCGCCTCTGTGGAGGCGATATGAGCTTTGCGTCGGCCATGACCTACGATTTTGAAGTGTGGAGCGCTGCGCAACAGCGTTGGCTCGAGGTAAGCTCAGTATCGAATTTCGAAAGCTTCCAGAGCAACCGCCTAAAGCTGCGTTATAAAGGAAACGACGGCAAAAACCAATTGGCTCATACCCTAAATGGTTCAGCTATGGCATTACCGCGTATTGTAGCGGCCTTGCTCGAAAACAATCAAGGACCCGATGGTATACGCATACCTGAAGTACTAGTTCCGTATACTGGCTTTAGCCATATCCGATAAATGAAGCAACACATTTAAAAAGCCCGGTAAATTCCGGGTTTTTTTATGCCATCACCTTTTTATTACTCATTCACACCAATAAAAAAACCCCGCCTCTCGGCAGGGTTCTTTTCGATTAAGTTTGGTTGGATAATTAGTGTACCACTACAAAACGAGTAGCGTTGTATCCTTTTTTGGTTTTCATGATGAGCGAATAAGTACCGTGCTGTAAATCACTTACCTCAACGGTAAAGCTTTCGAAGTTGCCTTCGGCAGTGCGCTTGCCACTCTTTACGATACGACCTGTGATGTCAACCACGTCGTAGTTCATTTCTCCCAAGAAATCATCACCGCTTACACGCACTAAGATGCGATCGTTAGCAGGGTTTGGATAAACACCGATTTTGAGGTCGTTACGAGTTTCATTTTGAACACTAGTAGTTACTGGCTGGAAATCTACACGGATAGCTGGCATAATTTCGCGACCAAATCCGTCAGAATACCAAGCATCGCTATACAATACCACCGCGCGCTGGTTGATGTAAGGAACGGTGGTAGTATAGTCAACTTGTTCGTCGGAAGCAATGAATGCCGTTTTGGTTCCAGGATAGAATAAAGAGAAGAGGTAGGTAGCAGAGTCAGCCATTACTACACCAGGCTGGCTAGTTACGATGTCTTCGAGCAGCATAGTTTTGAAGGCATAACGTTCGTTTACGGTATAGGTATAAAAACCTTCGGCCAGCTGAATCAGTTCGGCTGCATCTACCACGGCGTCGTTATTCACATCCTGCCACTCGTACATACGGGCTACCATGGCTTCACCATTTAACGAGTCGGTTGCTGCAATGGTTAAAGCTCCGGTCAAACGCATAGCTCTGAGACGTGAACCTTTGTTGGCCAAGAAAATAGATCCCAACTCAACCGAACCACCACCACTGCGGGTATAACCATTGGTGTACTGTGGAACCAAGGTTGCTGAATCGATGCGGCCTTTTGACCAGCTTGTATCACTGATGATGAAGCTAGTGGTAACGCTATTGTCGTCTGGGAAATCTTCGGTACCGTTACCAGTTACGGTATATTTCAAGGCATAACGTCCTAAGCCGTGGCTAGCAGGGTCAAAGGTAAGGAAGGGTAAAAACACAGAATCATTAACAGCTATGCTCGCAACTGTGGTATCGCGGTTGTAAACAACTGTACCGTTTTTCGTGATGTTCGCATTTACGGTAACCGAAGTACGTGCATTGGTACCGTAGTTCAAGCAGCTCACACCTATGGGTACTCTATATCCACCGCCATTTTCTACTTGATTCACTGGTGTTGCCCAGTTTGGTGCCACCACAACTTCTTTGATGGTCATACCCAAATCGTTGGCAAATAAACCGCGTTTGTTACCGATGATCGCAGTTACATTGCCTGCATCGATTTGCGGGCGAAGGACTGCTCCAGATTCTTGTGAAATCATCAAAGTAGGAATGGTTACGTTAACACCATTGGCACCAGCACCCAAAACGATAGGCGCACCTGCAACGTTGTTTACGATAACTACACCAATTGCACCAGCCTGTTGTGCACGGAGTGCCTTGAGGCCAAACTCGCATGCACCACGGTATAATACCACAATTTTACCAGCACAAGCAGCAGCATTCGCAAGTTGCGTATTACAAGCAAGTGAATCGCCTGCGGTGCTATCACGGCCTACGATCAATGTACCTTGAGCAACCGTTGTGTCGAGGTTATGACCCCATCCGGTATCGGAAGAACGGCCGAACGAATATTGACCTTTTAAGTTGGCCGGGTTGGTAACGAAAAAGGTGATTTGCGCAGAAGCGCCAAGGGCCGTTAAGAGCACCAAGGCTACGGCTAAGAGTAAGTTTCTTTTCATAGAATTGGTTTATTTGTTACCTCAATAATAAAAATTAACTTTCAATTAACCTTTTTTGACACAACCATTAATTTTCTTTTAATTCATTTTAGCGCAAATTTTACAATTCCTGAATCTTGTTCTAAAAAAGCTGTCTTCGGCTGCTATTTCAAAGTTTTTGTTGTTCGGGAAACTAAAATGAACATCACCGAAATGTCATTTTGCCCAATAAGACATTAAAAATTACCAAAACAGTGTAAAAAACCGTCAAAAACCTTAAATTTGATATTCTCAAACATTCCTCAATTATGAAAAGAATCTTACTGAGCGTTGCTTTGACAGCAACAGCCCTTTGGGCAACGGGTCAGTCGGTACGCCCTACAGGCCTGACTTCCCTGCGCATGCACCAGGATAATCCTGCTGAGCGCTACCAAGAACCCGCTATGCAAACCGAAAACACCGTATTGCTATCGGAAGAATTTGGCAGCGGCTTGAACGGTTGGCAGAGCCTTGGTTTTAAAACCAGCAACAACACGGCAACTAGCGACACCACTGGTGTTTGGGAATACCGCGGTACAGCTACTGTTCCTCCACGCGCTACAGGTTCACGTGGTGCTTTTGGTAGTGCAGCTCCGTTGGCTTCGCCTTCCACTGCCAATGGTTTTATGATTTTCGACTCTGACTGGTTAGACAATACTGGTTCATCTACTGGCTTCGGAACAGGTGTATTTCCTTCACCGCACCGTGGTATGTTGGTATCGCCTACCATCAACTTTACTGGTGTCACTGCAGGCACCATGGAATTCTACCAGTACTACCGTCGTTTTGCCGGTCCTGGTGGGTCACAAACCGTACCTGCAACGTACATCCTCATTTCAACCGACGGGGGCACCACTTGGGGTGATACCATCACTTTGAACGCCGATGTAGCTGTAAACAGCGCAACAGCCAACCCAGCTCGTGTAAAACTTCGTTTACCTGCTAGCGTTGCCAACAGTGCTAACGTAAAAGTTGCTTTCCTTTTTAATGGTGACTATTACGTATGGATGATTGACGATGTAATCGTGCGTGAAGCTCCAAGCAACGACCTACAAGTAACTTCGACTCGTTTCCTTCCCGACACGGCTAATGGCCGCACCTTGGAGTATGGTCAATTACCTATCTCAAACACTACGCCTATCTTCTATCAGGCTCGTGTTCGTAACTTCGGTCGCTTAGCCCAAACCAACGTTCGTATTAACGTTACCGTTGCCGACACCGTTGGTAACACCTTGTTCACTGGTTCTTCGGCACCTTTGGCTAGTTTGGCAGCAAATACCGACACTTTACTATCGGTTACTACTGCTTACAACGCTACCGACAAAATTTACACTCGTGTCAACTTCACTGCTGTTGCCGATAGTGCCGATTTCGACAATACTGACAACACCCGTATCCGTCAGCAATCAATCAACGATTCAATTTTCGGATTAGACGTGGTGCTTGCTGAACGTCAAGGCACAATTGGTACAGGTAGCGGATTTGCGAATAGCACTTCGATGAAGTTTGCGAACTTGATCGAACTCACTACCGAAGACACTATCACCAGTGCGACAGTTCGTATAGCATCTACTACACAAGCCGGTTCTTCTTTCTTCTTCTCAGTACGTACACCTCTAGCCAACGGTAACCCAGGCGATGTTGCTGAAATCATTTGTGAGTCGGATGTGTATACAGTAACTGCTCAAGATGTTACACGTGGATTTATTACCATCCCAATCCCTGAATCTCTAGGTGGCATCCAGCAGGAACGTATACTCGAGCCAGGCGACTATTGGTTCGTAATCGACTTGTTCAGCACACCTACTGCACGCATCATGTTGCTCGACGACCAAACGGTTACTATGCCAACTTTTGCAACCTTAATGTTTACCGACACTTGGTACAACAATGGTAATGCAGTACGTTTCCGTGCTAACTTCGGTCAAACTTCTTACATTAATTCTGTTAGTGCGGTACGCGATGATTTGAATATCAAAGCATATCCTAATCCTGCTCGCGACTTCATTTTAGTTGATCTTACTGCTAACGATAACCTTGGTAAGGTTTCTTACCAAATCACCGATGTTACCGGACGTATCGTTCGTAACGAAAGCACCATGATTGTTGGTACTGCCGATCAACTTCAAATCGATTTGAACGGTATCCAAAACGGTGTATACTCAATCGTTATAAATACCTCAAAAGGTTACAATACCAGCCGTTTCGTAGTTTCGAAATAAGCTATCACTCATCAACGGAAAAGTCCCGCCGGTTTGCCGTGCGGGACTTTTCTTTTTTAGCCCCATCTCGTATTTTACAAACATGCTGCACAGCCTTCGCGCTTTTCTTATTAATCGCTTGGAAGCACCTTTACCTGGCCTTGATGTCCAGATGGAAATGTCGCCCCCGCATAGGGGAAGGCCCGACCGCAATTGGGTCATGGAGCAAAATCCCCGATTTGCAGCGGTAGGTATAGTAGTTTATCCTACAGCAGAAGGTTACAAACTTGTGCTCACCAAGCGGCCATCATACCCTGGTGTGCACAGTGATCAAATTAGCTTTCCGGGAGGTCAAGTAGAAGCAAGCGACATACATCGTGCGCATACCGCACTTCGAGAAACTGAAGAAGAAATTGGCTGGCCGGCGCCAGAACTAGAAATATTAGGGTATTTGAGCGAATTGTACATACCGCCCAGCAATTTTTTAGTTCAACCGGTAGTATTGTACTCTACTCAAATACATCCTTTTCAACCCGATCCTTTAGAGGTAGCAGCTATCATAGAACTGCCTTTGGTACAATTACTCGACGAAAAATACAAAAGCACTAAAAGTCTCGAAGTGAAAGGATTTATCTTCGAAACACCCTGTTATTTATTTAACGATTTATTGGTTTGGGGTGCAACAGCGATGATGTTGCATGAATTTGAAATTATCATTGCCCCTTATTTTGAATCGCGTAATCGATAGTGCTGAAAGCGATAATTTTCGCTTTGTTCAATGGCATCCATTATTTGTTGTAGTATTTGCTCTGCTGGGGCCTCGTAATCAATTTCCAAAGGTTCTTTGATACGCACATCTAGGTCTACCCCCTTCTTTTTTAGTTTGAGCCCCTTTTTGTTAAAGGCGCGTCTAAAGCCATTAATGACCACAGGTACTACTACGGGTCGATTCTTTTTGATTAAAAGTGCAGTTCCCTTCCGGCCGTCGGCATAGGGTTTCGTGGTCCCTTGAGGAAAAGTGATAACCCATCCATCACGTAGCGCAAGATCTATTTTTTCAACATCTCGCGTATCGACCTCCCTGTCTACTTCTTGCCCTTTTGCACGCCAGGTTCGTTTAACCGTAATTGCTCCAGCTAGCGTAAAAAGACGAGGAATGAATCCACTTTCTTTCATGGTTTCTTCGGCCGCTACATAAAATACTCGTGTATATGGCTTGAGTAAATAAATAGGTGATTTGAGATTATCAAACGTCCCCCATTTTGCACTGCATATGGCATGTAGAATAGCAATTACGTCGCGATAATAGGTCTGGTGATTCGAAATGATGAGCACATTGGTATCGGGGAGCTTCGCCAATACCTTACTATTTTGCAAACGCATGCGATTACGCATATTCAAGCCAATGAAGCTGAAAAGCCCCACAGCAGTGTACATGATACGTTTTATCAGTACCGAATTCCCGAATATATCTTTGCGAAATGGATTCATCGAAGCTTCGAAGATGCAGAATTTCGGTGAAAAACGATTAAAAAGCGTAACGATCTACCAGATATACAAGAGCCGCCATGGCTGCAGCTCCGAGTTCTAATTCGCGGCGATTGACCGTTTCGAGCACGTCACTCGCGGCGTGGTGATAGTCGAAATACCGCTGCGACTCGGGCACATAGCCCAAGAGCCAAACGTTTCCATCGCGTAATGGGCCAATATCAACACCCCCAAAACCCGGCTTGATGTCGTGTATGCCATAGGGCTTAAGCAAGGGCACAAAGGCTTGTAATCTCGTCAGGGCTAAGGAGTCCATTTCCATGTGGAACTCACGTGGAGCAAATCCCCCACGGTCGCTCTCTAAGGCCATGAGGTGTCTTTGTGCATAGATGCGTGCCCAATCGGCATAGGCCAAACCTCCCCGTAATCCGTTTTCTTCGTTCATGAACAAAACCACACGGATACTATGCCTCGGCCGTATGCCCAAGGCTTTATACAACCGCAGTACTTCAATAGACTGTACCACTCCCACCCCGTCGTCGTGGGCGCCCTCGCCTACATCCCACGAATCGAGATGACCGCCAATGAGTAAATAATCATTGGGTTTCTCCACGCCACGTAGTTCACCAATGACATTATAAGACACGGTGTCGGGTAAGGTTCGGCAATTGGTTTTGAGGTAAAAAGTAAGTTTAGCGTTTTCCCGCAGTTGTTTACTCAGCTCCTCTGCGTCACGTGTGCTGATGGCCGCCGCAGGAATCTTGCGCCCGGCATCGCCATAACTACAGGCACCGGTATGTGGAAAGGTGTCGATCAAATGCGTAATGGAACGGATGATGACTGCTGCTGCCCCCAACTTGGTGGCTTCGCTCACACCACCATAACGAATTCCGACACAACCGGAGTAAGCATCAAAGGTGTTGATCGGTCGCTGATCCAATGCCTTATTGATAAAAACTATCTTACCCTCGATCTGCTCGCGTCTCATTCGTCTTAGGCTGTCTACATCGGGTACCTCAACCAACTGAGCCTCGAGGCCACTAGGATCGGTGGCTACACTTCCGCCAAGGGCCAACACACGCACTCTGTTTTTGTTCTCCTGTTGGATACTTCCTACCCTACGTTCCGACCGTATGAAAGCTTCTTCGCGGGTACCGCGTTGCCAAACAGGCACTTTTACTTCCTGAACCCATACACTATCGAACCCCAAACGAAGCATCTGGTTGCGTGTGTATTTCACTGCTTCGTAAGAGGCAGCACTTCCGCTCAAACGGTGCCCTACCTTCTTGCACAAATGCTCTAGCATTGGCCAACTTTGACCAGCTACCAATGCCGAATCAAATAAGCGCCGTATGAGCAAGCTGTCGCCATTGGCAGAGGCCCAGGAGCTGCTGAAACTCAATAAAATCAGTACTATGTAACTACGGGCGCCCAACTATTCGATTGTAAATGATGGTTTGAAGCGGCGTGCGATTTTCCGTCATTTTCCAGCTGTAACGAGGAACTGGATAGGCATCAATCACGCCTTTGAAAGTCAGTTCCCGAGTTTGACGATACACTTTAAAAGTAAAATTATCGCCGGGTTTCTGTGCTTTTAGCCAAGCATCGAAATCGGTTATTTCTTTACCGTTTACCAAGAGTAAAACGTCTCCCACATTTAGGCCTGCTTTCTCGGCTGCACTGCCAGAACGAATGCTCCCAACCACAAAACGATTGCCCGAACGTTGCCAACCGGCACCCAGATACGGCATGCTCCCGTTGTTGGTGTCTTGCACAAACATACCGGCATGAGCGAGGTAGCGGTTAAAGTCTACTTGAGTAGTTCCCAAAATGTACTTTTCCCAAATAAAATCGGCTTCTGATCCCAACTCGGCACGAAGTTCAGCGAGAAATTCCACGTCGGTAAACCCACGGTTCAGTGACAAGTAGTATTTGTCGTACAACTTCTTCATAAATTCATCGAGACCGGATTTGCCACTACTTGCCTGTAGCAAGGCTAAATCGAATACCAAACCCAACATTGCCCCTTTGCGGTAATACGAGATGCTGATATTGCCCGAGTTTTCATTTCGCATATAAAACTTGATCCAAGCATCCCAACTCGATTCTGCCAACGATTGAATTTTGTCGCCAGCTGCTCCGTGCACACTCTCTATGCCCGAACGCAATACTTCCAGATAGTCTTCTTCGCTCTGTAAATTCACCCGTCGGGTAAGTAGGTTGTCGTAATAGCTCGTAAAGCCCTCCGAGAACCAAAGCATGGTGGTGTAATTTTCTTTGCTGTAATCGAATGGCCCTAAGGCTGCAGGGCGCAAACGTTTTACATTCCACAAATGGAAATACTCGTGCGCAACGAGACCGAAAAAATCGCTGTAGCGCTTGTCGTCTTCGTATACATCGGGGCGTGTTTGTAAGGTGGTTGAGCTGCTGTGTTCTAGACCACCGCCCCCCTGTAAGCCGTGATGTACGATAAACAAATAGGCTTTATTGGGTTGATGGCCGAATATCTTACTTGAAGCTTCAATAATTCGTTTATAGTCCTTTTTAAGCCGCTTCTCAGGGTATTTGTCAATACCAAACATGGCGACCATATGGGTTATACCATCCGCTTCAAAGCTGAACTCCTCGTGATTACCTATTTCGACTGGGCAATCAACCAATTGATCGTAATCCAACGCTGTTCGCGTCCAAGGGTCGGTTCCGGTTTGAGGAAGTGTTGTAGAAATCCGCTTCCAGTCGACGTATGGTTCGAAAGTAACCGTATGGGGTTGCTTCATAGCGTCGAGGTGGTACATAAACAGGGTAGTGCCATTGAGGTATGCATGCTCGGCATCTACAAAACTGGTACGAACGGTGAGTTCGCGCGCATAGCTGCGGTAGCGAACGGTCAAGGTTTTGGCGCCATTGTGGTCGATTTCCCAGCTACTTTTGCTTGCCTTTCGGCTCGGTACGGCTTTACCATCCACGGAAGCGCTAAAGCTGTCGATGTTTCGGGCAAATTCGCGTACGAGATAGGAACCTGGCGTCCAAACCGGTAAATGCAGTGTAGTAACGCTTTCGTTTAACCCGCTGATGGTAAGTTCTACCTCGGCATAATGGGTATTTGGCTGCGGAAAGCGCACCACATACCGTAAATTGGGTTGCGCAACCGTAGAAAAGGCTGTCAATACGAATATTGATAGCCAGAAAAGTGCTTTCGTCATTGACTTCGGCAAATGTAGATAGGATTAATGATGGTGATGCCCGTCGGGACCATGTGCGTGGCCGTGCGCCAACTCTGCTTCTTCAGCTTCGCGCACCGATTCTACGGTGCCGCTAAAATGTAAATCGAAGCCCGAAAGAGGGTGGTTAAAATCCATGGTCACTGTTTCAGCTTTTAGGCCGATTACCTTGCCACGGTGTTGCTGACCGTTGTCATCTTCCAAATAAAGGTATTTCCCAATGCTTACATTTTCGGAATCAAACTTTCCGTGCTGATCGGTGAAAATCGCATTCGGTAAATCCATAATTGCATCTTGCTCAATAGGGCCATAGGCATCCATCATGTCGATGGTGAATGTAAAATTGTCGCCAGCTGCTTTACCTGCAAGCTGCTGCTCGAAGGCTTCGGGCAAGCCGCTGTGGCCAACTAAAAAGTAGAATGGATTCGCCTTGTCAACAGATTCGATTACGCGTTGGGGAACGTCGGTGGCGCTGATGCTTAGTTCATAGCTTAGTGCTACCACTTTTTCAGAAGAGATGGTCATGGTAAAAAAATGAACCTACAAGATAGTAAAACAATACCTATTTACACCGAAGCATGGTTGTACTTTGCTCAGGTATCTGCCTTAAAGTGCATTTATTGGCAGCAAAAGCAACGGAACTTTGCTTTTTTCAGCAAGCCTGCTGCTTAGTCCGGGCACGAGTAAACGTTCGAAAAAACTGTATTGATGTGCGCTAACGACCAACGCATCGGGGCGTTGTTTTTCGCTATGCTCAAACAAGGCCGCGATCACATCTTCTCCTTCTAGTTCAATTTCAGCGCTATGACTTGCCCCCAAAGCTTCTCTCAGCCAAAGACGGTGGCTCTGCTCAACGGCGTCTGGTTTATGCCCTTCTTCGCGCACATAAACTGTTTCAATACGTGTATTGAGTCGTATGCACAACGCCAAGAGGTATTGTAGGTGACCGGGTTTTCGATTTTCGAGCAGGTTTACCGCATACGACAGGCTCTTCCAGCCTTGAAAAGTGGAACCTTGTGGAATCAACAAGGTTGGCATGACCATATTTTCAACAATCGAACGACTAACTGATCCAAAAAAGAGGGTATCGAGCCCTGACTTTTGCTTACTACCCAAAATAAGCAAGTCGTAGGGATGATTTCGAACTGCAACTTTAACTGCTTCTTCGGCCTCACCATAAAACAAACTACTACTCAAACCCACACCCATTTGATCGGCTTTGGGTTGAATGTGTTGCATAAGTCCCTCCATACCTGCTTTTGCATCGGCTTCGAGTAGCTCTTGCATATTGTGCATCACCAGTGCGGCCGAACCTTGAGTACGATACGCATGCAACACGTGTAGTCGGGCGCCCAGAGCACCTGCCAATTCAAGGGCATAATTCACGGCCTCGTTGCCATGTTCCGAAAAATCTGTGGCTGCTAACAAGTGCATCATACGAAGTTATTTGCACTTTGAAGTTAGCCAATTTTCCTGGTTTGCCCGACTTCCCCTTCAGAAAGAAAGCGGGTCGGGGTGCTTGAAAACAAAACCCAGCTCAAGCAGTGCTTTTGGCTGAATAATGCGCCTTTTGCCGCCTTCAGTTTCATGCGCTGGTGGAGCAAAACCATACCGTTCACTTTGCTGCCGAGCAACCCCGCGGCGCTCGGGATGGAGTGGAGCCACTACATTAAATATTCCAGAAATAGCTTGTTCTTCCAAGAAATTCAATGCACCAATTACATCGTCGCGATGCACCCAGTTCACTGGCTGATCAGCTTCCTCGAGCACCTTTCCCGACCAATAACGCGCAATCACACGGCGTTCGTCGGCCAAGCCGCCACAACGCAGTATGCGGTAGTTGTTTCCCCACTGCTGAACTTCCCTTTCAGCCAAGACTACAGCATGATCTACAAGTACTTCCGACGACTCGTCGTATTCATCCGTTTGGGGTGGATAAACTCCTGTTGAGGAAATAAAAAGTACTGTTTTTGACGGGTTGTACGGCCATGCTCGGAGTATACGAGCAATCCACTCGGCATACGTTTTTGGCGCTGACGACCGCGCCGGAGGCACAGCAAAACAAATACAAGCAAATGGGGCCAAACGTTGCTCTAACCCATAACTTTCACCCGCATCGGCGAGGTCGAGTCGCCATGTTTGTAATCCACTTGCTTGCAATTGTACGATACGCTCTTCGTTTCTCGTTGTGACCACAACTTTGTGTCCGTGATCTTGCCATTCACGGGCCAAAGGCTCACCCAGCCAACCAGCCCCAACAACCAGACGACGATCAACTGGATTGTACATCGCGGAGCCGTTGAAGAATCAAAAAAAGACACAATAAAATCAACGCTTCGGGATGAGGCAGCTTGAATATTCGCCCATCGTTGGCACTCTCAAGTCGGAAACTCAAAAAGCGCTCAGTAATATGCCAATCGAGTACCACTTGCTGATTTTGATCAATCAGTTGAAAATGCCGCAGAAAAAAGCCCTTTTGAACGAAGATGAATCGATGATTAAACCAATGCAAGTGATCGGACCGCCAGAAGAGCTTACGCTCAACCATGGCCGCTTGGGATACCCCAACTATGTTTATCTCAATGCGTGGACTGTACCACTTCGGAAAACGAAATTGAGCCTCTCCGTTAAACCAAAAACCCTGTGCATTTCGGCTCCATCGGCTTGTTCGTGTAAAATACATGAGCAGATTGCCTGTTTCGTCGGTTCCCTCAAAACTATGGTTGAGAAGTTTCTTTTTTAGAAAAATTAAACTGCTCGTGTTAGGTTCTAGAGGCAGTAGCTTGAGTTCATTCGTCGTTGCTTCCATGTTGTTGGCTTTGATGGTTACCCCCTCTGCGTTTGCGCACGGCTTGTGTAAGAAGATATTCCATTTGTCCGTTAACCGACCGGAATTCTTCATTGGCCCATTGTTCGATTGCTTCGAGCAATTCGGGGCTTATGCGTAAAACAAAAGGTTTCTTGGGTTGCGCCATCTCAATGGTACAAAGTTCCGGTATTCATCACAGGTTGCGCCGCTCTGTCGCTACAGAGTACTACCAAAAGGTTGCTTACCATAGCTGCCTTCCGCTCTTCGTCGAGATGCACAATGTCGCGTTCGTTGAGTTTTTCGAGGGCCATTTCAACCATACCTACAGCCCCCTCTACGATCTTATGTCGCGCCGCTACTACTGCTGCAGCTTGTTGGCGTTGCAACATGGCTCCGGCAATTTCTGGTGCATAGGCCAAGTGTGAAATACGTGCTTCAATGATGCTTATTCCTGCCAACTCAAGTCGGTCTTTGAGCTGCGTTTCCAAGGCATCGTTAACCAGCTGGGCATTTCCTCTGAGGGTGACTTCGGCATGCCCGTCGTCGAAATTGTCGTACGAATAAGCGCCAGCCAACGTTCGTACTGCGGCCTCACTTTGTATTTCTACATAACGGGCATAATTATCGACTCCAAATACGGCTTTAAAGGTGTCTTCGACCTGCCAAACCAGAACTGCCCCAATTTCGATAGGGTTGCCCACTGCATCGTTTACTTTGAGCTTGTCGCTATTTTGATTGCGTGCCCGCAAGCTTACTTTGGTTTTGGTCAAAAATGGATTGGCCCAGTAAAAACCATAATCTTTCACCGTGCCTTTGTAGGTTCCAAAAAGCACAAGTACAGTAGATTCATTGGGATTCACAATAAAAAAGCCTCCTAGGTGAATTAACCATACCAGCGCAAGCACTATTCCAGACAACCAATACAGGCTTCCTGGATTTTGAGCTTGAAGCACGAAACTGACAACTGTAGCTGCCAAGACTACCATTCCAGCGATTAGCCAGCCGTAACCAGATTGAGAACGAATTACTTTTTCAGAATTCATAATAATATCATTTTGATATCACAAACTTGAAAAAAAATCCGACTATCGCTAATCGGAAGTGTTAAATATCTGTAAACGAGGTTTAGGACGATTTCATAAGGGCGGTAATCTCAGGTAAATGCTCTTTTGTAAGCGGTTTGCTGTAAAAACCTTTAACATCAGAGTATGTATTTGCTCGGTCATAATCGGCCTGGTCGACCGTACTCGACAACATAACGATGGTTATTGGGGCTGGCAAATCGTGTTTTATTCCAGCATATAAATCCAAAAAATCCCAGCCATTCATTACAGGCATATTGATATCGAGGAAAATGATCTCGGGCAATTCTTCGGGATGGTCAGAAATTTTAGTTTTGAGATATTCGATTCCCTCTTTTCCATCCCTGCAGCTCGCCACTTGGTTTGAAAACCCCGTAATATTCATGAGTCTGGTACAGACCATGATAAGAATAGGATCATCATCAATTATGAGAACGCGCATCTGCTTGATTTTTCAAATAAACTGTAAAGGTCGTTCCAATATCTACCTGGCTATCTACTTCAATACGTCCACCTAAACTTTGCACTTGTTCATTAACCAGGTAAAGGCCTAAACCTTTGGTTCCTTCAACCTTGTGAAACACCTGATACATGCCAAATACACGGTTCCGGTAGCGCTCAAGATCGATACCCAGACCATTGTCGCTGAACGAAAGTACAATAAAATCGTCAACCAAATCGGAATTTATGACGATTTCAGGAATACGTTCAAAGTGCCGAAATTTAAGCGCATTGCCAATAAATTGCGCGAAAATACCCTCCAACTGATGTTTGGGATAATAGATACTTTTTACTTTGAAATTTGACACAACAGTGGCTTCGTAAGCTACCAATGGTCCAGCAAAATCGAATCGAACCTTCTTTAACAAATCAGCAAAAGATACAGCATCGGCCGGAGCATGTACGTCCGCGCGCATCCGGAGTACCTCTAACAAATCCTGCAGCTTTGCGTCCATCACGCCAGCAGAAGTTTGAATCATATCCATGATTTCAACATTCAGAGGGTCGTTTAAATGCTCGCGATTCAAAAAACTCATCAGCGAACTGATATTTGCCACAGGTGCACGTAAACTGTGTGAAGCAATAAAAGTGAGCTGTTCAAGACTCCGGTTCTGACGTTTGGTTTCTTCTACCAGCCTATTTTGTGCTGCAATGGCTCTTTTCTCCAACGATATATCCTGACATGTACCGTTAAACCAGCTAGCTTGGTTGTTCTCCGATTTGCGTAAAGTGCCAATTTGACGAACCCATCTTTCCTCTCCGCTCTGGCTTATCAGACGATGCTCTACTTGAATAAAGGTTGTTGTACCAGCTGTAACGTCATGGAACCGACTTTGTACCAGCTCCCGATCGGCTGGGTGGATGTTGGAAAAAAACAGCTCCCATGATGGAGGAGCATTGGTAGCCAGGCCCATTACCTCATAGGTTTGTGGCGACCACAACAATAAGCCCGAATCCAGTTTGAAGTCCCATGAACCAATACGAGCGATGGCTTGGGCTTGTAGGAGCCGCTCCCGACTGTCGGCCACCGCAGCTTCTGCTTTCACGCGTTCGGTCACGTCTTCACCTACTACCACTCCACCACTTATTGAACCATCGTTTTCTCGCACCGGTCGATATACCAGTCTGAACGTCCGTTCGTCAGCCGTACCCGTCTGCATCGACTGTGTAAGATCAATTACCTCACCTTTTAAAACCCGTCGCAAGAGCTGTTCAGCCTTTGCCTTAGACACAGCATCCAAATGGGCAGTGATTTTTTGACCAACTTGCAAAGGCTCACCGAAGTAGGCCTGGTGCAAGGCATCCGCTGCTTGGTTGAAAGCCACAAGATGATGCTTACGGTTAAAGAGCACAAACGATTCCCCGGTATGATTTAAAAGTTGCTCCAGCGAATAACGCGATTCTGCCAGTGCATTTTGTGCCGCACGCCTGTCGCTAATGTCGTTAAAATGAAGGACTATACCATTGATGAGAGGATTCGTAAGTTGATTTTGGATACGGAACTCACACCACATCGCTACATTTTCGTTACCCCGCATACGCAATTCGCTGCGAATAATACCCGTGGGTTGAGCAAGAACTTGCGTCAACAGTTCACGTGCTTGGTTTACATCCGTCGGCCACACAAAGTCGAAAAAAGAGGCGCCAAGTCGTGCTTGTAAGTCGTATCCCAAAAGCGAAGTGCAAGAGGCATTTGCAAACCGAATACTGCCATCCACTTCAATGATCACCATACCATCGGGTGCTTGTTGTACCAAAGCCGAGAATAAAGCTTGTTGCTTTTCCAGCGCGTAGGTCACTTGTCGGGTGCTGCTGATGTCGCGTATGCTCAGGAAAACACCATCTACCTGACCTTGGCTATTGAGTAGCGGTGTGTATACGGTATGTAGTGCCAAATAACTTCCATCTGCCTGTTGAAACTCCCGTATTTTATCGTGCTTTAGTCCACTTAATACTTCGTGGTACATGGCGCGATAGCTTTCCTGTTCGGAATCTGGGATCAACGAATAAGCAGAATCGCCGATTGTCAACGATTTCCGAAGTAAAGGGTAGTAGGTTTGTTGAGCCGCCTTGTTTAACTCTACGATTTTTAGGTTACGATCGAGTAAAATCAAACTTTCATTGGTGTTTTCAAGCAGCATCCCCAACATAGCCCCTCGGCGCTCGTTCTCAACTAGTAATTTCCGGCGGTTACTCAGCGGATGTACAAAAAAACAGCGAAAGGTTTCGTCAGGCGTCACTGTAATGGGTACAATGGTTACCTCAGCAGCGAGCAGTTTGCCATCGGGAAGGCGAAAATCCAGTTCGCCAAAAAAACTGCGCTTGTTTTGCCCAGCAGGCAATGCACTTTGAACATTGGGATGATTGGTGTCGAGAAAAGCGGATAGCTCCTGACCGTTGATTTCCGTGGCAGAACGACCAATAAACGCACAAAAAGCAAGGTTGGCCGTTTCTATTCGGCTATCTCGTAAGATGAACATGCCATCCACCCCGTATTGAAAAATCGCCTGCAATTCCAAATATCGTCGCTGGAAAGCATCCATGCCCGAATCAATTCCGAGCTCCCGCTTCATTCTCCGTATTTGTTCTTCAGCAGATGCTTGCATACTTAAATCTAATCAAATTGAATCTAGCATCCCCAATCTGACTTTAAAAAATAGCTGCACTGTTCTATCTTCGTCCCTTACCACTATGCTCGAACAATTTACATTCCATTACCCAATTCACATTCGCTGGGCCGATTTAGATGCCCTAAATCATGTGAATAATGCTGTTTATTTGAGTTATTTCGAACAGGCTCGTATCGATTACTTTCGGGAGGCGGTGAATTGGGATTGGCAGGTTGTGGGTATGATACTCGCCAAAAGCACCATTGAGTACTTTAAACCTCTTTTGATACGCGACAAAGCCGAGGTTTGGTTGCGTGTATCGCGACTAGGGAGCAAAAGCTTTGAGATGGAAAACATCGTCGTTCGAAACACGGAAAATGGCCCAGAAATCATCACCAAGTGTACTTCGGTATTGGTTACCTACGACTACCGGAACGAAAAAAGCGTGCTCGTCCCTGAACATGTACGCGACGCTGTGCTCGAAAGAGAAAAGCCTGGAAGTGTACTTTTCTAAGTGACTAACAATCAATCGAGGGCAAAAAGAAAATATATTTTAGATATTCTTATCCTTTTATATATTTTATTGTACATTTGTTATAAGAACGCTGGGGAAAGCGTTTTTATTAATTTACCAAATATGTCCCTGCTCTCTAAATCCGCCGAATATGCGATACGAGCAAGCATCTTCATTGTTGCTCGCTCACAAGCAGGTCACAAAACTGGCCTCAAAGAAGTCGCTTCTGCTATAGGTTCTCCGGTATTTTTTACTGCCAAAATACTCCAGGGCCTTACGCGACAAAAGCTCATCTCATCGATAAAAGGCCCAAATGGTGGCTTTTATGTCGACCCTGATTCCCGCGATATCACCCTACTCGATCTCGTACAAGCCGTTGACGGCACCGACTTATTTACCGAATGTGGACTGGGTATGAAACAGTGTTCTGATGCAAATCCTTGTCCCATACACGACCAGTATAAACCTATACGCGAACAAATCACCAGCATGATGGAACGAACCACCATTCAACAGTTAGCGAGAAGGGCTGTGATGGATGCTGACGGTAAGTCGATCCGTGGGCTTAGCTTGAAAAAAGACTATGTACTCGAAACTGTTCATCAACATTTTCGGATGAATGGGCACAACTGAGTATTCGAAAACCGATCAGAAAGGATACCCAATACCAAAATTCAAAATCAAATGCTCCGCGCTCCAACTGCTCCCCGCAGGGAAAGAATAATCGAACCATCGGCTTCCTTCGGTGAGCCAAGGTTTTCGCAAGGGAATGGCCAAATCGAATCGCACAACGATAAAATCGATATCGAACCGAAGTCCAAAGCCGCTACCCACCGCGAGTTGCTCGATAAAGCGACTCGTGAATCCACTTCCCGGCAGATCAGGGTTTTCGCTAGCCAACCAAACGTTACCGGCATCAATAAATACCGCCCCTTTGAGATAACCCGAAATCGGAAACCGATATTCTAAATTTCCTTCGAGCCGGATATCCCCGGCCTGATCGTAGAACGATTGTACGTCGGTATTCGGAGAACGATAAACTCCAGGACCCACCGACCGGATACGAAATGCCCGCACACTGTTTGGGCCTCCAACGAAAAATTGCTTGATGTAGGGCAACGAACTGGTACTCCCCAAAGGAATGCCGTAGCCCAGCAGTAAGCGCATCGCCATCCGCTGCTGACGCCTAAACTGCCGCAATTGCCGCACATCTAAATCAAAGCGAAGGTAGTGGGCATACGATTGGCCAAACAAACTCCCACCCTTATTCCGAGCACGCTGAATGATGTCGACCAAATTCCCGGACACATCCAAACCTGCTTGCACATACCATTTTTTGCGGTCGCGAAGCTCACCAAGCTCGCTGTAGGTAAAGCCAAACACAGTTCCAAGGATGAACCGTTGTTCAAAGCTGCGTTGCAAAAAGCGGTTGCTGGCTAAAATACTATCGAATACCGTAGTAGTAGAAGCCAGCCCTGTGAAACTGGTTGCTAACGGCTGCCATTCCAAGTTCATAAATCGATTCCGGTTCCATTGTACCCCATACGACAACTGAGCGGAATTAAGTACATACAACTGCAATCGGTTCAAACTGCTTCCGCCTAAAGAAAATCGAGTTTGTGGCACCCCATATCCCAACAAATCGGGCACTTTAAACGGTGCCACCGGTCGAGGGAAGCTCAGTTCGGTCTGCAAACTGGCATCGTAAGCAAATAAGCCAGTAGAGCGTCCACCTGCTATTTGTGTTTCGAAGCTAAACTTGCCCGTAATCTTCAAAATTTCTCCACCCTTAAACAAATTCCGGTTTTGATACGAAACAATCTGTGCTGGCCCGGCGAAATTGTTCGACTTTGCCAGCACTTGCGTTTCAAAACGTATAGCGCGGCGATTGAGCGGTGAAAGAAAGATTTTTGCCTTGAGGGGAGCAGTTCCAGAACTATCTACATACACCGAATCACCAGCATCGTAACTCAACTGCACATACCTGAAATTATTGATGCCAGTTAACCGATTTACGGTAGATTCTTGTCCTGCCAAGGTATACAACTCGCCAGGACGAAAACGTATGTACGACGCCAAACGGTCGGGTCGAAAGCCATCTGCACGTCGATAGAACAGCATATTGGCTACCGTATCAGTGAGATAGGCTTGCGTTGTATCGTCTTGCACGGCATAATCGGGATAAACCACAATATCGGCTATGCGATACGGGAAAAGTGCTTCGGGAGGAGTAGCACGTTTGATGGAAAGGTATAAATCGTACGTACGATTAGCTTTCGCTGTATCGGCTCTGAATATGAGGAAATCGGGGTGAAACCGATAATAGCCGTACGTTTTAAGATAGCGGTCGATGCGCTCCCGCTCGTCGCGGAACACATCCAAATCGAATCGTGACCCAGCATGCAATAAACTTTTGGACTGCGCATCGCGTATCAGCTGACTCACCACCGTGCTATCGCCGCGGTAGCTGTAGTTGCTAAGGCGGTAAGGCTCATTGGGGCTTATTCGATACTTTACAGCGATGCTACGACGGCCTGTGTCGATTTCATGGGTCACGGTAGCATCAAAATAGCCGCTATTGGTGAGGCGGTTTAAGAGCAAAGTTTCGGTTTTAACCGCGTTCAATTCACTTGCCAGAACAGGCTTTTCTCCAAATTTTTCGTTCATCCAACGGGCAGGTTTGCGGGCATTTGGCCGCTGTGCCCGGTAGTACCACCAAATTCCCCAATATTGGCCAAACAACTTGCTGTTGGGTACGGGGCGAAAAGTTGCTTCAAGCTCTTCTTCCAGGCCGCGGGCGAGACGCTCGTCGGAATTTTCGAGTACAAGGCTGCTGCCTCCAAACAAACGTTCACCGGGAGGCAACTTACGCTGTACGCTGCAAGAAGTCACCACAAACAGGATAAAAAGCAGCAGCAGCATTCTCATGGTTTGCCTCCTTTCGCTGCTTCTTTCTCCTTTTGACGCTTCAAAAGCTCGTCGAAACCATTAAACTCACGATTTAGTACCAAAGCCATACCGGTAATGGTAAGCGGCCCTTCAACCAATCCTTCGGGTTGCTGCCTTCTAAATCCGCGTAGCCTCAGGGTTCCTTCAGGATTGAGCAAATACTCCACATTCACATTACCCACCAAATCTTGACCTGCACTACTGCTTCCCTGCAAATCAACTTGTCGTTCGAGCTCCAAAACCAATCGGTTGTCGAAAAGTTGCTTCCGTAAGTTGACTTGTAGCTGGGTATGGTCGGTTAAACTGCCCGACTGATACTCTTGGTAAGTGTCTAGATTTACATTCAACTCAACTTGCTTGAAATACTGGGCACTGAGTTGATTCAGCTGGCCGCTCAAGAGCTGGCTTGCGCTAGTACGTGCCAAGCCGGTAGCAGCCCCACCTGCTTGTGGATTGCTGCTCAATCCTGCCGGAACAAAACGATTGAGTACCAAGAGCGAAAAAACCTGTTTATTTAGCTCAGCCTCATCTTGATTGAGTTGCTGAATGCGTCCATATACATTGCCATCGAGTGCACCACGCTGTTGTTCGGGCATATCGAGTCGAAAACTTAGCGACGGTTTCAGTAGCTCACCGCCAATATTCAGATACAACTCGAAAGGTAATTCCTGACGGTAACGTTGGCGAAGTGCTTCGTCGGCAACACTGAGCTGTGTACTCATGAGGTCGGCAGCACCTGTTTTTACCCGGTAGAGCGCTTGTAAATCGAGCCGAGCCTTCATCGGGTCGCCCGACCAAATGACCCGACCTCCGGGCACCAATTCAAACTTCCTTCGCGCTAGTTCGTACATACTTAACTCGTACGAGCCCTTGCTAATTTCATAGGTGCCGGCTAGTCTTGTTTGGCCATTAGGGTCTTGTTCGTATACAAGAGCCGCTTTTCCCGACAGTAATAAATGGTCACCTGAGCGTTCATCGAGCACCAATTTAAGCTCACTCTTTGGGGTGAGCTCTAAGGTAGAACGTATTCGTATTCCACTCAAAGGGTTGATGCGCACGGGTTGTTCGTCTTCCAACGAATCGGTTGCGGGGTCATACCTGCTAAAAATCACTACACCATCGCGTTCTACTACATCAACTTCCGATTCAGGCACCACCAAAGTAATACGGCTGCTATCCGACAAACGGACCTTCCCGTCGATAACCAGATTAATCGGCGTACCGGTTAAACGGATGTCGGCATTTGCCCTGGCTTGCCCATAAAGCAATGGGTTATCGCTTTTGGTTGCATTAAGCAATTGGAAATCGCGAGCGCTCAACGACAAATCGAGTAGTTGTTTACCCGATTCGGGGGTTCGGATGAAGCCATTGAGCACCAGTTCGCGCTCCTTTTCATCGGTAAGTACAAAGCGGCTTAATTGAATCTTGGTTTCATCAAACGTGATGGTTTCAGGACCTAAGCTGTAACGCGAATTGAGTGGTGCGATGTAGGCATCTGCCTCGGCAAAATGCAGCTCGCCTGCGTATCGAAGCTGTTGCAAGCTGCCCGATAGCGTTAATCTGCCTTGTAAATAGCCGTTGGCTTCGCGCAATACACTATCGCTAAGGAGCACCAAAGGACTAAGATTAAGTCGCTCTACGGTAAGCTCGGCCTCCAAATCATCGGCTCCACGTTCACCGCTATAAAAAGCCGCCATATCGAGCTTGCTTTCTTGCCCGTCGAGCGACAGCTGAAGACGGTATCGATCGTCGGTTGCGACGGCATCTACAATCAAGGTGCCGAGCTGCAACCCAGCCGCTCGAAGACTGTCGATGCGGAAGTCGGAGAGCAGTACAAACTCATTCTCGTTAAAACTTGTACGAACCACACCATTCATCACCCCATCGGCATAGGCTGTATCGGCACGAAGCAATGAACTCAAGTTTACCAAGCCGAAATCGGTCATTCGAAGTACATACTCCCCGGCTTCGTCGGTAAAAATGAACCGCTCCTTCCCATTGGTCAACGCAAAATTGCGAAAACGGTCGCCCTGAGGGGCATCTTTTAACTTCGCCCACGGCCTACCGTCGAGCAGGAGGCTGTCGGGCAGCAACTCGGTATAAATTCCTTTTGCGTCCTTCTGGCTATGTGTAGCCAAGCGGTAAATAGGTTTCCCGGAGGGTTCATCTAACTCAAGTTCAATGTCGAAATTATCGCTATTGCCAATCCATGCCAAACGGGTAGGTCCTATTGCGGCAGGTGCAAAATCCAATTTTTCGAAGGCCGTTTGAATGGCTAAAAGGCTATCGGCATCTACCTGCAGGGTAAAGGCTTTTAAGGCTCCATCGCCATAAGTCACTTGTGGCAAATTGGCTTGCATGCGTAGATGTCGACCTTTCAAATTTGCCTCTACCAAAGCAGTATCGCCAAGATAAAACGGCAGGAGTTCTTGCCAAGTAGGAACTGGATAAATGGTAAAAGAAGCTGAGGCCTGAGTAGAGCGAGACAGGGTATCAAACGGTTTGGGCAGCAGCCCGGGAAGATGTTGGCTGAGGCTGGCCAGTACCGTTGTGTATGCCTTTTCGGCGCTAACATTGGATTCTGCGCTGCCAGAAACCAGTTTGCTTTCCAACTTTAGTGAACTTCCCGTTGCTTGCGAGGCTGCAGAGATAAGGAAGCTACCCGGATAGTAACTTTTCTGCGCATCTAGCAATTGCAAACTATCGACTGCCAATTCAAAGGCCAAGCTGGTAGTATCGCGATGCAGCTCACCTTTGAGTTGAAAACCAAGTTGTTTGAGCTTATCACTCCATTGTAATTCGTCGGGCTTGGCCGACTCTAGCTTCATTTGCAACGCTAAATCCTGCTTAGTTGAAGTAATCTCGCCATTTAAACCTAATACAAGCTGTAGCTCACGACTGTTATGGTCGGCTTTCAAGTTTAGGCTACCGGAGTCGAGCGTTGCCTTAGCCCCCAAAGCCGCATAGTCGTAACCGGAAACTGGCAAACTTAGAAAGTCGATATTCGCTTCCATTTGAGCCGTTTCGGGCACACGACCTCGGCCTTTTACTGACAAAACGAAACTAGTTTGCCCAAAGGTACTATCGGCCAAAATTTGCCCGAGTGGCAAATTATGAAGGCCTGCTTCTAGTTGATAGCTGATAGCACTGTCATTCGCCCATTGGCTAGTTTGGCCATCTAGGAGAGCAATACCTCCCGGCCAACTTAATTCTGCGGTAACCGTTATGTTCTCGGCATCAACTTTACCCAAACCACTTGCTGCCATAGATTCGGGATAGGTAAAGCCCTCTTCGGGCAACCACAAACGCAAGTCGTCGCGCGTGACGGTTGCTGAAAAGTTAGACAAGTTGATTGTCGGAAATCCTAAATCGTTGGCTGTATAACTGCCCTGCAGTGTCGATGACGAGTTTCGCCAATTCAACTGAAATGCGCTGGCCTGAATTTGAGAGAAACTCCCTTTTAAGTTGCCTTGAACAGCCACAGGATTACCAAACAGCGGTTTTATGTTCGACTCTTTTTCAAGTTCAGGCGCGAAAAAAGCGACATCTTCAACGGCAACGGAAGAGTTTTCAAACATCTGGAGCTCGAAAGCTAAGTTTTCGTACGCATTGACCAAATCGGCAGGTGTCGCATAAGCAATCCGTAAATCTGCGTGTAGCTCACTTTTGTCCGTTTTTGCATTGAATTCTGTGATCTCTAATGCCTTCTCAACTGCGTATATGTTCGCTCGCAGGTCCAATTCCCAGCCGGCCTGTTCGCGGAGCTTGGCCCGTAATCCATCTAATCTAGCTTGGTCTCTGGAATAATTCAGACTATCAAAAACCAGATAATTCGTCTGCCATCGCTGATAGTCGGCATTAAAAACCCCTGGCGAAGATTCTTCTTTGCCGGTTTGAAGCACCAAAAGTAGATTACGTATGTCTAGCTTCCCGCTATTTACCTTTAAGTTCGGCAACTCAAAAGCCGAAGTTGATTGACTGCTCGCGTTTTGACTCAGTTCGGCTTGCCAGATTTGAATACGGATGTCCTTAGCTGTTGAAGAGGACAGCTTGTAGGTGTCTTGCAAAGGCAGTGCATACGGGTGGTTCAACGAAAGCAATCCAATCTGATACTCTTGGCTTTGGTCGGGCATCAGCAGCAGCAGATTCCCATTTTCAAAGTGGAAATTTGCTGCAGAAAATGCCAATTCATTCAATTCGCCTTCAAAAGCTTGCAACGATAAAGCCTCAAATCGGCTGGTCAACGAAAAGTCCTTGAGCTCTACTTGTACATCGGCATCTATCAGCTGTAAACCAGCCACCCGTAAAAGTGGCAAAAGCGAACTACTGGTATCGGTGTTTCCTTCACTTTCGAATACCTCCAAGAGTGGATCAAAATTGAATTGACCCATTTCTTCCTCTTTCAACCGTACTACCCATCCAACTGCTTCTAGGCTATCAAAATGCAAATGCTGTGGTAGCTCCCACCAGCTTAATCTGCCAACAAAGCGCGGTGCGTAAATTACCGTGTCGCCTTCGGCGGTTAATAGCTTTAAGTTATCAATCTGCCAGTGTCCACGATAGCTTAAGCTCAATCCTTGCAAATCGAGCAGCATGCCACTCTTTGTGCTCAGGTAAGTGGCGGCACGACGTGCTACCCAGGTTTGAACCAGCGGCCATCGTAAGAGCAAAGCCAATAAAGTCAAGCCCGTGAGCACTCCCAACACGGTCCAGCCAAGTCGGCCTAACAGTTTGCGGAAAAAAGGGGGCAGGGTGAACAATTGATGGCAGTAATGCGACAAATATACCTGCCAAACGCATTTTAGCGGTGATTCTTACTGACTTTCACCCAATACCTGTATTACGGCACCATCACTCAAATCGCTGATACGTATTTGACAACTCAAGCGGCTTTGATCGGTAGCATTAAACAAGGTATCGAGCATATCGAGTTCAATATCGGTGGGATCGTTGGCCGTTCCTTCGAGTAAGCTAATGTGGCAAGTGGCACAGAGCGCCATACCTCCGCAGGTTGCCAATATCGGATAATCGCTTCCTTTGAGCACTTCCATAAGGCTTAAGCCCATATCGGTAGGGACCGTGATTGGCGTTTTATCGCCATTTGCTTCTTCAACAAAAAAGGTAATATCGGCCATTAGAACGCATGAACACCATTCACAGTGGTGTATTTAAAACTAAGTTTTTGCTCGGGATACACATATCTAAAAGCACTTTGTGCCATAAGCGCGGCCTCGTGAAAGCCACAAAGTATCAGCTTTAACTTACCCGGGTAGGTATTGATGTCGCCAATCGCAAATACTCCTGGAACATTGGTGCTGTAGTCTTCTACGTTTACCTCAATGGCCGACTTATCGAGCTGCAACCCCCAGTTTTCAATTGGACCTAATTTTGGGCTCAACCCAAAAAGGGGAATTAAATAATCGGTATCGTAAGTGGTAATTTGTTTTTGTTTGTCCATCACCGATACCCCATGCAAAACGCCATTCCCATGTAATTCATGGAGGTTAGAGCTCAACAGCAAGCGAATTTTACCTTTTTGTGCTAACTCTGCCACCTTTTCCGACGAATCAACCGCTCCTCTAAAGCTTTCGTTACGATGTACCAAGGTGAGCTCTTCTGTAATTTCGGAGAGATAAATGGCCCAATCGAGTGCAGAATCGCCTCCTCCCGCAAGCATGACCTTTTTGTTGCGGTACTTCTCCGGGTCGAGTATCATGTACGAAACGCCTTTGTTCTCGTACTGCTCTAAGTTGTTGAGCTCCGGTTTACGCGGCTCAAAACAACCCAAACCACCTGCAATTACTACCACTTTAGCTACTACCTCGGTGCCCATATTGGTTTTTACGACGAAACTACCGTCTTCCAATTTCTCCAACTCCTCTACACGCTCCCCAAGCGTAAACGTAGGATTAAACGGGGCTATTTGCGCCATCAGGTTATCTACCAGCTCGCCAGCAAGTACGGTGGGATAGCCGGGAATGTCGTAAATGGGCTTTTTGGGATATATTTCAGAGAGCTGTCCTCCTACTTGAGGTAATGCGTCGATCAAATGACAGCGCATTTTCAGGAGTCCAGCTTCAAATACGGCGAAAAGTCCAACAGGGCCAGCGCCAACTATGCAGATATCGGTGGTAATCATACGTTCGGGTACACAAAATTATAAAATTCAGACAATTTTATCTGAATCTTTTTGTCACTATCTAAAAGAACCCGTTTCACTCGTAAAAGTTCAGCTAAGCAACTGTTTACTTCAACTGACCAATAGGCTCGAAACGTCCAAAAACCATCTCGCCGTGGGGACTATCGGCCAATTCTTCGGTCAAGTCTTGCCCTGCCCAATGTTCGTAGTGTTTGCCGTTTTTCCAAAGTCTACTTTTGGTTAAGTCGTAAATGATGCCTTTGTAAGCTATCCAAATTTCGTCGCGATCTTGCCCGTTTCGCAAGGCCAATTGTGCTCTTGAATAAATAGGCAATTCTTGGTTCATGCCTTTAACAAGCCTGTTTTAAGCATATATTCGGCAATTTGTACCGCATTCGTAGCTGCGCCTTTTCTTAAGTTGTCGGCCACAATCCACATATTTAAGGTATTGGGCAAACTCTCATCGCGGCGTATGCGCCCTACAAATACTTCATCGCGACCATGACTAGTTAATGGCATAGGGTAAAGGGCTTGTTGAGGATTGTCGGCTACCACCACTCCTTCACTGGCTCGCAACAACTCGTAAATCTCCGAAAGTTCAAAATCGTTGTAAAATTCCACATTCACAGCTTCACTGTGTCCACCCATAACCGGTACACGAACCGTTGTAGCCGTGAGGGCGATGTTCGGGTCACGCATGATTTTCCTCGTTTCGTTTACCATTTTCATTTCTTCTTTGGTATACCCGTTGTCGAGAAAGACATCGATTTGCGGCAGGCAGTTCAAGTCGATGGGATGGGCGTAAGCTTTCGGCCCCTCTATGCCTGCCCTTTCGTTCATCAACTGGGTAACGGCCTTTACGCCCGTACCGGTAACACTTTGGTAAGTAGAAACAACGATACGTTTGATTTTGAAACGGTCGTGTAGTTTTTTGAGGGCTACCACCATTTGAATGGTAGAGCAATTCGGATTAGCGATAATTTTATCGTTGGGGCCCAATACGTCTGCATTCAATTCAGGAACCACCAAAGCTTTATCGGGATCCATCCGCCACGCCGAGGAATTGTCAATGACCACGGTGCCTACCTCGGCAAAACGCGGGGCCCACTCGAGGCTTACACTCCCACCCGCCGAAAAAAGCGCCAAGTCGGGTCGAGCCGCAACAGCTTCGGCCATGGTGATGGCTGGATAATCTTTCGCATTAAAACGAACTGGCTTGCCGGCAGATTTATCGGAAGCCACAGCCAAAAATTCAGTCACCGGAAAATTGCGTTCTTCCAGGACCTTACGCATCACTTCGCCTACCATACCGGTGGCTCCTACCACTGCTACCTTCATTTTTGCGGGATTTGAGATAAAAAACAGTGCAAAAGTAAAATTTTTTCAGCCGTGATTGGGGGTATGAAATCATACTTGATTTTTATTCTGCTTTTATTGGCTGGTAGCAACACATCGGCGCAGTTTTTCGATGCATTCCGCGACTCTAGCCTGGCCATCAACCCAAGCTGGCTGGGCGATACAGCCCACTTTGTACACCACCAAAACAGGCTGAAACTACAAGCACCCGGTGCTGGAAAAACTGTCTTAGCCACCCGAAGTAGGGCACAACGCGAGCTCTATTTCGAAGCCCGCATTCAGCTGCAGTTTAACCCTTCGTCGGCCAACTATGCCGACCTATACCTCATCGCCAACCGCGACAGCCTTGACCAAGCGCTCGAAGGTGTTTTTGTGAGGATAGGCCATACCAACGACGAAATAAGCCTCTTCAAGCAAGAGGGCAACACCCGAACCCGTGTGATAGATGGCCCCGATGGTTTACTCAACCGAAACGACAACTCCATCTACGTGGTCGTGGTACGTGACAGCTCTGGAACTTGGACTTTACAAGTCGATACGGGTCAGCAGCAATTAAGCACCTTGGGTACTTGGTTCGATAGCAGCAGGTACCAAACCGGCTATGCGGGGCTTGTTTTCAACTATACCGCCACACGCAGCGACAAGTTTTTTATCGATTCCATTCGTTTAGATGGCCAACTCTGGAACGACCAACGAGCCCCGTCGATAATTCAAAGTTGGCTACAAAACCCGACACGTATCGAGTTGCTTTTGGATGAGCCTGTACACCCAAATAGTTCCGCGTCTCAGTTGGTAAGGCTTTCCAACAACCAACCAGCAGCTCAGCTCGACTTTTTACAAACCAATCGGTTGCGGTATACACTTGCTACTCCTTTATTGCCCGATATTGATCATGTGTTTCGGCTTTCTGGCTTAAGCGATACCGCCGGGAATACTATCGACGACACCTTACTCTTATTTCGCTGGCATCAACCCCGGCAACACGATTTGGTTTTTAATGAACTACTAGCCGACCCATCGCCTAGCATTGGTTTGCCTGAGTCGGAATTCATTGAACTATACAACCGAAGCAATCGTAGCTTACCACTCGCCGGTTATCAGCTCACCGACGGGAGCACAACAGTTCAATTACCCGCGTTTGAATTGTCACCCGGGCAATACCTCATCGTTTGTCCCTTGAATCAATTGCCGGTATGGGTAACTTACGGTGCTGCCATTGGCTTAAACCCATGGCCTTCGCTCAACAACGACCGCGATCAACTAAAACTGCTCGGAAGCGACAATTCCCTCATCGACAGCATCAGTTATAGCCTCGGTTGGTGGGGCGGTCAACCAGCAACCGATGGAGGCATCAGCCTAGAACGAATCGACCCAGAACAATTTTGCCTAACCGCCGAAAATTGGACATCGAGCCAACATTTGTCAGGTGGTACCCCAGGTAGTCAAAATAGCGTAAGAAGCACTTTGTACGATAGTAGCCCGCCTGTGCTGAACAGTTGGGAACTTGTAGAGGATAGTTTACGACTTACTTTTAACCGGGCGGTGAGCCAATCGGAATCCACTATAATCACTCATGAAGGTGTCAGCCTAACTTTTCACTCCCTAGGTGGCGATAGTTCAACACAATGGGAAGTGTATCTGCCTAGAGATGTATCCTATGAAACTGGTTTAAGTATACAACTTTCGGGTTTCGTTGCTTGTAACGGCCGTGAACTTCGCGACAGTACGCTTCTCATTGCCCGTACTTCCCCTGCTGAACCCGGCGATTGGCTGGTTGAAGAAATTTTGTTCGAGCCCCGTACACCTAATGCAAGTTTCGTGGAATTGAGAAATGCAAGCCAGCGTTACTTAAATGCGGGTGAATTAATGCTTGCCAACCCTTCCGAGCTCGGACCGATAAATCTAGCTCCTTTACGAGAAGGCCTTCAACTTATTGCTCCTGGCGAGCGTATTTGGCTCAGCAGAAATACCGCTGGTGTTAAAAGCGACTACCCGCTTCATGGCAGCAGCTATTTAACCTTGTCGCGTTGGCCTTCTATGCCGCAAGCTGGAGGAGAAATGGGCTTGTACCGACAAGACGAAACCGAGCTAATACGCTGGAAATACCACCCCGATCAGCATTTCAGTTTGTTACGGGAAACGAAAGGAATAAGCCTGGAGCGTATTAGCAACGATGGCGAAATATATTGGCACTCTGCAAGCGCCACCATCGGAGCTACTCCGGGTCTGCCAAACACGCAACAGCCGATAGGAATAATCGCCGAGTCGAAAGTAAAACCTGCTCTGAAACATTTCACTCCCGACGGTGACGGAAACCACGATGTATTGCCAATTTGTTGGGTTGGCGTTAGCGCGGGAGCAATGCTCTCAATGCATATTTTTTCTGCCGAGGGTTTGTTTTTAAAAACCCTTGCCAACCAGCTTTTAATGGGTGAGCGCGAATGTTTGTATTGGGATGGCACTGACGAAAATGGCCGTCAGTTAGCCGAAGGCCAGTACCTGGTTGTTGGGGAGTATTTTTGGTTAAGCGGCGAGCGCAAGTCGTTTAGAAACGTTATCAGTCTAAGCCGAAAGAACTGACTAAAAACCACTTTACCAAATTGAGAAAATTGAATAAAGCAATTCATTTATTTTGTTAATATTTCATAATTTATATAATATTTTGATTGTATTTTAATTCCATTAAGTGGTATTTAAGAAATAAATTTAACGTAGTATAGGTCATACATTTGAAGTAACATTTTATTTACCTATTTCGGCACGATTTTTATAATTAGCCTAATTCCTATTTTTGGTACATCAAACAAGGCCAAATGTACCGCCCTCTATTTCCAACCCGCCAACAGCAGCGCAATCAGCACTTGCTTTACAGGGCGTATGTTGCGATTAGGCCATACCTGCTACTCATCTTGCTATTATTCGGTATTCAGCATGAAGCCTTGGGTAAACCTACTAAACTAGTGGTAGTAGAACCTTATCAAGAAAATTACATTGAGTTGGGAGATGGTGGTGTAAGCCAAAACCGCGAAGATGTGATGCGGGATGTAAAAAAAGAATGGCGTGAGCGTTTTGCGATAAAAAATGTTGACAATCCCGGTAAAAAAGACATTCAAAAGAACCCGGCTTTTGGCTTTATGTATGTGTTTTATGCCTTCGTAGGCGTTATGTTCGTTTTCGCCCTTGCTCGTCAGCTACAACATTAAATCAGCAGCTCAATCTTTTAAGGTTTCAATACAACGTGAAATCGCTTTTAAGCGACTTTCATTTAAGCTGTAATAAATGTTTTTACCTTCTCTTTCGGCATTGAGTATGTCGGCTTCGCGCAAGATGGCCAAGTGCTGACTTGCCACCGATTGCTCGACTCGAAGTTTAAAATAGATTTGAGTAACCGTCAATCGGCGGAACTCTTCCACTAATCGGATTATGCTCAAGCGAAGAGGATGATTAATCGCCCTGAAGATGCGAGATGCTTGCTTCAAGTCGTTAATATCGAGCTGTTCCGAACTTTGTATTTCTTTGAGTACTGACATGACCGGATTCACTAAATGACGTAATTCCTAATAAGCAGTTTTTGCATGAAATTGTTTTATACCGACTTGATTTTATGCGTGGTATAAAATGCTTTTCTGTAATCAGGTCTAAAATAAGCCAGATTTTCTATTTCTCCAGCGTTGAGTTTTTTTTCGCCAATCGTTAAAAGATGCTTGGCATGTTCGTACCCCTCTTCTATGAACAGCTGCCCAGCACCGCCAAAGTCTGCCGAATACTTGGGGGCTCCTGATCCAAAAAAATACCTCTTTTCTATTGAAAATTGATCAAATGAATCTGGCTTGAGTTGAACAGGACCAGGACTAAGCAGCTCCTGTAGTTGTACACTATAGGCTCCGGCAAATACTTCATCGCGTCGAGCGTCGATGAGTGGAATTAAAACTGCATCATCAGGCACTTTATGCGCCGCTAGGAAACCCGTCGTCATCATCTCGAGCGTACCTACTGCCAAAAGTGGTAAAGAAGCCCCGTAGGCAAGTCCTTTAGCTACTGAAGCGCCAATACGTAAGCCGGTATAACTACCCGGCCCTGCACTCACTACTATACCAGCTAAGTTGGTCATCGATACAGCTGCAGTACGAAGCGCCTGTTCAATGAGCACCGTAAGCTGTTCGGCATGCTGATATCCACCGTCAATCGCGTATTCGGCTAAAATTTCCGATCCTTGACCAACGGCTACCGAGCAGCGTGCATTTGCGGTATCGATAGCTAGGAGTTTCAAAATTCTAGGTCGAAAATAAACTCTTGCTTGTCGCGTAGAACGGTAATTTTTGTTTTCTGTCCCTTTTCGAAAGCGGCTAGCGACTGCATATAGGCTTGCATATCGCTCACCTTGTAGTCGCCTATTTGGAGAATAACATCGCCTGCCTTCAAGCCTGCTTTAGCTCCAGGCTTACCTTCGGTAGCCCCGTCAATTTTCACCCCTTTACCTTC
>Ga0209278_1000390_pt1 | contig 37001 bp, 36 predicted proteins | sample JI81BgreenDNA_FD_187504 | JGI IMG/M metagenome (GOLD analysis project Ga0209278, IMG submission 187504) | Wastewater effluent complex algal communities from Wisconsin, to seasonally profile nutrient transformation and Carbon sequestration -... | ecosystem: Engineered > WWTP > Effluent > Algae...
GCAGTGAGGACCCGATGAGCGCCGCCAAAGCACAACTCGAAAAGCTGCCGCGCAGCGCCCAGTTCATGCTGGGTCTGGGGGCCATCGCCCTCGCCGCCTTCCCGCTGGTGCCGTTCACCGGCGCGGATTTCTACCTGGGCATGCTCTCGCAGATGATGATCCTGGCGATCTTCGCGATGAGCCTCGATTTGCTGCAGGGCGTGACGGGCCTGGTCTCGCTGGGCCACGCCGCCTACTTCGGACTGGCCGGCTATGCGCTGGCCTTCCTGACACCGCAGACTGCGCCGGTGGCGCTGTGGTGGACGCTGCCGGTGGCGGTGGCCGCATCGGGCGCCGCGGCCTTGCTGATCGGCTTCTTCGTGGTCCGCACCCACGGGATCTACTTCATCATGGTCACCATGGCGTTCGCGCAGATGGTGTTCTACATCTTCTTCGACAACAAGGCGCTGGGCGGCTCCGACGGCATCTACGTCACCTTCCGCCCCGACGCCACTGCGCTGGGCCTCGACCTGGAGAACAAGGTCACCTTCTACTACGTCACGCTGGCGGTGCTGGTGCTGGTCTATGCCTTCCTGCGACGCCTGCTGTTCTCGCCCTTCGGCCGCGTGCTGGCCGGCATCCGGGTCAACGAACACCGCATGCGCGCGGTCGGCTACGGCACCTTCGGCTACAAGCTCACCGCCTTCACCCTGGCCGGCACACTGGCGGGCCTGGCGGGTTACCTCTGGGCCGCGCAGACCGGCTTCGTCAACCCGGAGCTGATGGGTTTCCACCTCAGCGCCCACGCGATCATGATGGTCATCCTCGGCGGCATGGGGAACTTCGCCGGGGCGATCGTCGGCGCCTTCGCGTTCGAGTACGTGATGCACTTCTTCAAGGACCTGACCAAGCACTGGCAGCTGCTCATGGGCGGCTTCATCGTGCTGGTGGTGATCGTCGCCCCGCGCGGCCTGTTGGGCCTGCTGGCCCGCCGCAACCCGGGAGACCGCGCATGAGCGAGCCGCTGCTTTCGGCCCAGGGCCTGACCAAGCGCTTCGGTGGCCTGGCCGCGGTCAACGACGTCTCGGTCGATCTGCACCGCGACCGCATCCACGCCGTCATCGGCCCGAACGGCGCGGGCAAATCCACGCTGACCAACCTGCTCTCCGGCGACCTGCCGCCCACGGCGGGTCGCATCCTGCTCAACGGGCACGACATCACCGGCCAGTCGCCCGAGTCGATCGCGCGCCGCGGTCTGGGCCGCAGCTACCAGAAGACCAACATCTTCCTTCCGTTCACGGTGTGGGACAACGTGCGGCTGGCGGCGCAATCGCGCGAGCGCCACCGCCCCTTCAACCCGCTGCACTGGCTGGGCGCCGCGGCGCGGATGCCCGCGGTCAACCAGCGCTGCGAGCGCGCCCTGGAACTCGCCGGCCTGACCGCCCGCGCGCAGGCGGTGGCCGCCACCATCAGCCACGGCGAGCAGCGCCAGCTGGAGATCGCCATGACCCTGGCCACCGAGCCCACGGTGCTGCTGCTCGACGAACCACTGGCCGGCATGGGCGCGGCCGAGGCGGAGTCGATGGTGGCGCTGTTGCAGCGGCTCAAGGCGGACCACGCCATGCTGCTGGTGGAACACGACATGGACGCGGTGTTTGCACTGGCCGATGTGTTGACCGTGATGGTCAACGGCCAGGTGATCGCCAGCGGCAGCCCGGCCGATGTGCGCGCCGACGCGGGCGTGCAGGCCGCCTACCTGGGCGAGGAACACGCATGAGCACGCCCCTGATCGAGGCCACCGGCCTGCACACCCACTACGGGCAGAGCCACATCCTGCGCGGCATCCACTTCACCGTCCGGCCGGGCGAAACCATCGGCCTGATGGGCCGCAACGGCATGGGCAAATCCACCCTGCTGAAGTCGCTGATGGGCATCGTCAAGCCCAGCGGTGGCGAGGTGCGTGTCAAGGGTCGCCCCATGACCGGGGCCACGCCGTACGCCGTGGCGCGCGAGGGCATCGCCTACGTGCCGGAGGGCCGCGGCATCTTCGGCAACCTGAGCGTCAAGGAGAACCTCGTGATGGCCGCGCGCGCCGGCACGCGGGGCCAGCGGGACTGGACCTACGAGCGCGTGCTCGACACCTTTCCGCGCCTGGGCGAGCGGCTCAACCACGGCGGTCAGCAGCTCAGCGGCGGCGAGCAGCAGATGCTCACCATCGGCCGCGCGCTGATGACCAACCCCGACCTGCTCATCCTCGACGAGGCCACCGAGGGCCTCGCGCCGCTGATCGCGCGCGAGATCTGGCGCATCTGCGACGTCATCCGCGACAGCGGCATCAGCAGCGTGATCGTGGACAAAAACTGGAAGCACGTCACCCAGATCAGCGACCGCAACGTGATCCTCGTGAAGGGCGAGGTCGTGTTCGAGGGCAGCAGCGCCGATCTGCTGCGCCAGCCCGAACTGCTCGAGCAGCACCTCGGCGTCTGACCCACCGGCCGCACGGGATCACAGCAGCGGCTGCAACTCCCGCGCGGCGTCGCTGAGCAGCGGCAGCCACTCACGGCGCAGCGCCGCGTCGTCCATCCGCTGCGGCGTGGTCACCACGTTGAGCGCTGCCACGGTGCGTCCGCGCAAGTCGCGCAGCGGCACCGCCAGGGCCAGCACGCCGAGTTCGTGTTCCTCGCGCGCCACCGCGTGGTCCCCGGCCCGCGCCTGGGCCACCAACGCCTTGAGCGCCCGGGGATCGACCACGGTGTGGGGCGTGAGCCGGGGCAGTTCCCGGCCCCGCAGCCAGGCATCGAGGGCGCGCGGCTTTAACGCGGCGAGCAGCACGCGACCGGTGGACGTGGCGTGGGCCGGCAGGCGCGCGCCCAGATGCAGGCCATAGGCCATCAGCCGTTGCGCGGCGGGCGACACCCCGCGCGCCACGATCACCACCTGGTCGTCGTCGAGCACCACGGCCGAGAGCGACTCGCGCGTGGCCGCAGCCAGCCGGTTGAGCGTGGGCTGCACCAGCCGCGGCAACCGGGCCGAGGCGAGGTAGCTGCCCGAAAAGCGCAGTACCTTCGGCGACAGCCAGTAGTGGCTGCCATCGGTCTCCAGGTAACCCAGGTGGGCCAGCGTGAGCAGGTGGCGCCGGGCGGCAGCGCGGGTCAGGCCGGCACGCTCGGCCGCCTGCGTGGCGTTGAGCCGCTGGCGCTCGGTGTCAAAGCTCTCCAGCACCGCCATGCCCTTGGCCATGCCCTCGATGAAGTCGGCCCGCGCGATGGGGGGTTTGTCAGGGATCGGGGCTTGGTCCATCGCGCGATTATCGGCCGGCTGACGATTTCTGCGCGGTGATCGCACAGAGCATCCGATGATCGCGCAGCGGATGCAGCGCCGTCTTGTGAGACCCGCGGTGCATTCCTAGAGTCTCGCCTATTCAGGAGACACCATGCGTACCCAGGTTGCCATCATTGGCGCCGGCCCCTCGGGCCTGCTGCTCGGCCAGCTGCTGCACAAGGCCGGCATCGACAACGTGATCATCGAGCGGCAGACCGCCGACTACGTGCTCGGACGCATCCGCGCCGGCATCCTCGAGCAGATCACGGTCGACCTGCTGCGCGAGGCGGGCGTGGGCGAGCGCGTCGCTCGCGAAGGCACGGTGCACCACAGCATCGAGCTGGTCTACCGCAACACCCGACACCCGATCGACGTGACTGGCTTGACCGGCGGCAAGGTCGTCACGGCCTACGGCCAGACCGAGGTGACGCGCGACCTCATGGACGCGCGCGCCGCAGCCGGCTTGCCGACCGTGTACAGCGCGGCCGACGTGAGCGTGTCGGGCTTTGATGGTGACCGCCCGGTGGTGCGCTACCGCCTGGGTGATCAGACCCACGAACTGTCGTGCGACTTCATCGCCGGCTGCGACGGCTTCCACGGCGTTTGCCGCGCCAGCGTGCCGCGCGAGGCGATCACCGAATATGAAAAGGTCTACCCGTTCGGCTGGCTGGGGGTGCTGGCGGACGTGCCGCCGGTGTCGCCCCACGCGATCGTCTACGCCAACAGCGAGCGCGGCTTCGCACTGTGCAGCATGCGCAGCCTCACCCGCAGCCGCTATTACGTGCAATGTCCGGTGGACGACCGGCTGGACGACTGGAGCGATGACCGCTTCTGGGACGAGCTGCGCCGGCGCCTCGACCCCGACATGGCCAGCCGCATCGTCACCGGCCCCAGCATCGAAAAGAGCATCGCGCCGCTGCGCAGCTTTGTGGCCGAGCCGATGCGTTTCGGCCGGCTGTTCCTGGCCGGCGACGCGGCGCACATCGTGCCGCCGACCGGGGCCAAGGGCCTGAACCTGGCGGCCAGCGACGTGAAATACCTCGCGACCGGCCTGATCGAACACTACCGCGAAGGCAGCGACGCCGGCATCGACCACTACTCCGCGCGGGCGCTGGCGCGGGTCTGGCGCGCCGAGCGTTTCAGCTGGTGGCTCACCTCGCTGATGCACCGCTTTCCCGACACCGCGGGCTTTGGCCAGAAGGTGCAGGACGCCGAGCTGGAGTACCTGGTGAACTCCGAGGCGGCATCGCGCTCGCTGGCCGAAAACTACGTCGGTCTGCCGCTGGACTTCGGGCGGTCCTGAGCCGCCGCGCGGGCTGTCGCGCCTGCGCTGGCCGGCGGCCGTGGCGGCGCTACAGTGCCGGGGCATTCCCCTGCCCGACTGGAGACCCGTTTCCATGCCCTCGTCCGTCCTCAAGCCGCTGCGCGGCACCCGCGTCCTCAGCCTCGCCCTCAACCTGCCCGGCCCCGCCGCCTTGCTGCGCCTGCGCGAGCTGGGGGCCCGCTGCACCAAGGCCGAACCACCGGGCCGCGACGGCGGCAGCGGCGACCCCATGGGGGTCTACAACCCGGCGGCCTACGCCGAGATGCACGCCGGCGTGAAGGTGGTCACGATGGACCTCAAGAGCGAGGCGGGCCAGCGCGCCCTCCACCGGACCCTTGCCCGCACCGATCTGCTGCTGACCTCGTTCCGGCCGTCGGCACTCGCCAAACTGGGGCTCGACTGGAAGCGGCTGCACCGGCAGTACCCGGCGCTGGCCATGGTGGCCATCGTGGGAGCGCCGGGTGCGCGCGCCGAAGAGCCCGGCCACGACCTGACCTACCTGGCCGACGCCGGGCTGGTCAACGGCCTTGACCTGCCGCCCACGCTGTTTGCCGACATGGGCGGCGCCCTGATGGCGGCCGAGGCCGCGCTCAAGGCCCGCCTGTACCAGCTGGCCACCGGCCGCGGCTGCTTTCAGGAGGTGGCCTTGTCCGAAGCGGCCGCGTGGCTCGCCCGCCCGCGGCACTGGGGCCTCACCCAGCCCAGCGGCGCGGTGGGCGGTGCCCACGCGGGCTACCGCGTCTATCCTTGCCGGGATGGGCGGGTGGCGGTTGCCGCACTCGAGCCCCACTTCGCCGCGGCGCTGTGTCGCCTGGCCGGCGTGGCGGTCACCGACGGCAAAACCCTGTTCCGCCCGGCCACCCACGCCGCGATCGCCGCCTTCCTCGCCTCGCGCCGCCGGGTCGAGCTGGACCGGCTGGCCGTCGAACACGACATCCCGCTGCACACCCTGGCCTGACGACCGCTGCGGCACTGGCGGCGTGAAAACTGGCATGGCTTCGCCGGTCGGATTTGCGGTTCCGACAACGCCCCGTGCGATAGCCTACGGGGTATGAGGAAGACGGGAACCATCATCCGCTGGGAGAAAGAGCGCGCGTTCGGCTTCATCCGCAGCCCCGACACGGTGGCCGACGTGTTTTTCCACCTGCGCGACTACCTCGGGCCGCAGCCCATCCAGATCGGCCAGCCGGTGGAGTTTGACGAGATCGTGGTCGGCGGTCAGGGCCCGCGCGCGCTGACGGTCCGCGAACCGATGACCGAGCCGCAGTTCGGCCCGGTGGCGATGAGCGTGGCCAACACCCGCGGCGACCTGCTCCCGCGCGACCGCGCCGCCATCCGCCGCGAACCGGCCCGTGCCCGGGCCGCCGGCCCGCGGGAGCCGGGCTGGCTGGTTCCCGCCGTGCTCGGCCTGATGCTCGCGTGGGCGGTCGGCTGGGCGGCGGCGGTGGCGCTGGACCGCGTCGGCTGGGTGTGGCTGGCGGCGCTGGCGGTGCTCAACATCGCCACCTTCTTCGCCTATTGGTACGACAAGACCGCCGCGGAGCAAGGCGACTGGCGCACCCAGGAGGAGTTGCTGCACGCGCTGGCGCTGGCCGGCGGCTGGCCCGGAGCATGGTGCGCGCAACGCACGTTCCGCCACAAGACCCGCAAAGTCCCGTTCCAGCGCGCCTTCTGGGGCACGGTCGTGTTGCACGGCCTGTGCCTGGGCCTGTTGCTGGCCGGGGTGATCACGCTGGGCGACTGACGGGCGCCCGCCACGGGGCCCGCTCCGCGCCCGGCCCGCCCTTTGTTCAGCGCTTTTTCTTGGCCGCGGCGAGACCGGCGCGCGGCGGCAGTCCGGTGTGCTGCGTCAGCAGGCGGCCTTTGGGCGGCGTGCTGTTCTTGCGGCGGGCGCTCTGGTAGGCGCCGTCGGTGGCCGGCTGGAAGGTGGGAATCAGGTGCTGCTTGCCGTTGCCGATCAGGTCGGCGCGGCCGAGCGACTTGAGCGCCTCGCGCAACAGCGGCCAGTTGTTCGGGTCGTGGTAGCGCAAAAACGCCTTGTGCAGGCGGCGGCGCTTCTCGCCGCGCACGATATCCACCCGTTCGGCGCGCTCGTCCCGGTGAATGCCTTTCAACGGGTTGAGGCTGGTGTGGTACATGGCCGTGGCGGTGGCCATCGGGCTGGGGTAGAAGGTCTGGACCTGGTCGGCCCGAAAGCCGTTGCGCTTGAGCCAGAGGGCCAGGTTCATCATGTCTTCGTCGCTGGTGCCCGGGTGGGCGGCGATGAAGTACGGGATCAGATACTGCTTCTTGCCGGCTTCTTCGCTGAATTTCTCGAAAAGCTGCTTGAACCGGTCGTAACTCCCGATGCCGGGCTTCATCATCTTCGACAGCGGACCGCCCTCGGTGTGCTCCGGCGCGATCTTGAGGTAGCCACCCACGTGGTGTTGCACCAGTTCCTTGACGTATTCGGGGCTCTTGATGGCCAGGTCGTAGCGCAGACCGGAGCCGATCAGCACCTTCTTGATGCCGCGCAGTTCGCGGGCGCGGCGGTAGATCTTGATCAGCGGGCCGTGATCGGTGGTGAGGTTCGGGCAGATGCCCGGGTAGACGCAGCTGGGCTTTCGGCAGGCGGCCTCGATCTCGGGCGTGCGGCACCCCAGGCGGTACATGTTGGCCGTGGGGCCACCCAGGTCGCTGACCACGCCGGTGAAGCCCTCCACCTTGTCGCGGATGTCCTCAATCTCGCGAATGATGGAGTCTTCGGAGCGGCTCTGGATGATGCGGCCTTCGTGCTCGGTGATGGAGCAGAAGGTGCAGCCACCGAAGCAGCCGCGCATGATGTTCACGCTGAAGCGGATCATCTCCCACGCGGGAATCTTGGTCGGCCCGTCGTGACGACCGTGCTCGTCGGCGTAGGCCGGGTGCGGGCTGCGCGCATACGGCAGGTCGAACACATGGTCCATCTCCGCCGTGGTCAGCGGGATCGGCGGCGGGTTGATCCACACGTCGCGAGCGGTCGCGCCTTCGCCGTGCGCCTGCACCAGCGCGCGCGCGTTGCCCGGGTTGGCCTCCACGTGCAACACCCGGTTGGCATGGGCGTACAGCACCGCGTCGGCCTTCACCTGCTCATAGCTCGGCAGGCGGATCACGGTGCGCTCGCGCGGCGGGCGTTTGCCCTTGCCCTGCAGCGCCGGATTCGGCAGAAACGTCAGCGGCTGGATGGCACCGCCCTGCGGCGCGGGCGTCGATGCTTCGCTGGCCGGCTCGTCTTTCGAACAGGACTGCCCCTGGGCCTGGGCCTGTTCGCTGGTGGTGAGGTAGGGATTCAGGTGGGCTTCCACCGGGCCGGGCTGGTCGACCTCGGTCGAGTCGATCTCGACCCAGCCCTCGGCCGTGGGATCACCGGGTCGGCGCACGAAGGCGGTGCCGCGCACATCGGTGATCGCTTCCACCGGGACCCGGGCCGCGAGGCGGTGGGCGATCTCGATCAGCGCGCGCTCGGCGTTGCCATAGAGCAGCAGATCGCACTTGCTGTCCACCACGATGGAGCGGCGCACCTTGTCGCTCCAGTAATCGTAGTGGGCGATCCGCCGCAGGCTGCCTTCGATGCCGCCCAGGATGATGGGCACGCCCTTGTAGGCTTCGCGGCAGCGCTGGCTGTAGACGATGGCGGCGCGATCGGGGCGCTTGCCGCCGACATCGCCGGGCGTGTAGGCGTCGTCGCTGCGGATCTTCCGGTCGGCGGTGTACCGGTTGATCATGGAATCCATGTTGCCCGCGGTCACGCCCCAGAACAGGTTGGGCTTGCCCAGGGCCTTGAACGGTTCGGCGCTGGTCCAGTCGGGCTGGGCAATGATGCCCACGCGAAAGCCTTGCGCCTCCAGCACCCGGCCAATGACCGCCATGCCAAAGCTCGGGTGGTCCACGTAGGCGTCGCCGGTGACGATGATGATGTCGCAGCTGTCCCAGCCCAGCGCCTCCATCTCGGCGCGACTCATCGGCAGGAACGGCGCGGTGCCGAAGCGCTTGGCCCAATACGGCCGGTAGCTGGTGATCGGCTTGGCAGCGCGCGGGAAGAAGGAGACGTCGATGGGGGCGTTCATGGGCAGGCGCGGACCCACGATGGGCGGCGGGGTGTGCGTCGGGAGACCGCGATTTTAGGCGCCCACCCCCCGCCACGAGGGGCCCGTGGTCATTCAGCGCCCGGGCGCCGGCCCCACGCGGTGCCGCGGCCCGAAGCGGCGCCACGTCATCCCTCGGTGGGCCGCCGCGGTCCCGGACTGGCCTCGCGCGCACTAGGATGCGTCACACCGCGCTCGCCGCGCTCACCGGAGACCACCATGCCCGCCTTCAGCACCCTGCGCATCGACCACGACCCGGCCAACCCGCGCATCGCCCGGCTGCTGCTCAACCGGCCCGAACGCCTCAACGCCATCAACGACCAGACCCCGCGCGAGATCCGGGCGGCGGTGGAGTGGGCCACCGAGGACCCGCAGGTCCATGTGATCGTCGTGCAGGGCGCGGGCAAGGGCTTCTGCGGCGGCTACGACCTCTCGCAGTTCGGTGAGGGCGACATCGATCACCCCTGCCAGCAGGAGCGACACCCCTGGGACCCGATGGACGACTACGCCTTCATGAAGCGCAACACGGACGACTTCATGAGCCTGTGGAAAAGCCCAAAACCCACCATCGCGCAGGTGCACGGCGCGGCGGTGGCCGGCGGCAGCGACATTGCCCTGTGCTGTGACCTGCTGGTGATGGCCGAGGACGCGCGCATCGGCTACATGCCCACCCGCGTGTGGGGCTGCCCCACGACCGCCATGTGGACCTACCGGCTGGGCCCGATGCGCGCCAAGCAGCTCATGTTCACCGGCGATGTCATCGACGGGCGCACCGCCGCCGCCTGGGGTCTGGCCAACGAGGCCGTGCCGGCCGACCGGCTGGACGACGCGGTGCGCCGCCTGGCCGAGCGCATCGCCGGTGTGCCGCGCTCGCACCTGGCGATGCACAAGCTGGTGGTCAACCAGGTGATGCTCACGATGGGCCTGGAGCAGAGTCAAAGCCTGGCCACCGTCTTCGACGGCATCACCCGACACAACCCCGAGGGCCTGTGGTTCCGGCGTTACGCGCAGGCCGAGGGTTTCAAGGCCGCGGTGCAGTGGCGCGACAGCGGCCGCCCCATCCCCGAGGGCGACGAGGCCCGCGCCGCGATCCGCGAGCTGGAGGCGCGCCGCCCGTCCCAGCCCTGAGCGCCGGCGGGTGCAACTGGTTACCCCTCTTACGGGCACGGGTCGAATGTAAGCCCCGTGACGCCTAGCATGGCCGCTCCTGAAATCATTCCGACAAGGAGCTTCCGCATGGCACTGCACTTCGGCAAACGCGAACTCGACCAACCCAAGACCCTGAGCCCCGGCATGGCCGTGCCGCGGCAGGCGCCGGGCACCATCACGCCGCCCGCCGCCACGGTGGCGCCGGCCGCGCCAGAGGCCGTCGCGGCGACCGCCGACGTGAGTACGCCGGAAACCGGCGGCAGCAAGCTCACGGTGGGGCCGAACATCAAGCTCAAGGGCGTGGAAATCACCGACTGCGACACGCTGGTGGTCGAAGGCACGGTCGAGGCCACCATGGATTCGCGGGTCATCCAGATCGCACAGCAGGGCGCCTTCAAAGGCTCGGCCGAGATCGACATCGCGGAAATCCGGGGCCGGTTCGAGGGCAACCTCACGGTGCGCCAGAAGCTGGTCATCCACGCCAGCGGCCGGGTGACCGGCCGGATCCGCTACGGCAAGATCGTGGTGGAAGAAGGCGGCCAGCTCAGCGGCGACATCGAATGCGGCGCCACGGCGGCGCCCCGCGCGGGCACCGGCGGCCACGGCGGCCACCGCCCGGTCGGCACCCCCGACGCCCACGGCAGCACCACCATGGCGCTCGCCGCCTGAGCGCTCCGCGCCCCGGCGTTGCCGGGGGACTGGCGCGGCGGCTATGCTTCGCGCCATGTACGCCGCCTTCTTCGGGCTCCGGCACGAGCCATTCACCATCGCGCCGGATCCCCGCTACCTCTACATGACCGAGCGCCACCGGGAGGCGCTGGCGCACCTGGTGTATGGCGTGCGCGGGGGCGGCGGCTTTGTGGTGCTGACCGGCGACATCGGCACCGGCAAGACCACGCTGTGCCGCTGCCTGCTGCAGCAGATCCCGGCGGACTGCCGGGTGGCCTACATCTTCAACCCGAAGCTCACGGTGGGCGACCTGCTGCGCTCCATCTGCCAGGAATTCCAGATTCCGGTGGCGGCCAGCACGGGCGGGCCGGCCACGGTGCGTGACCACATCGAACCGCTCAACGACTACCTGCTGCGCAGCCACGGGGCCGGTGAGCGCAACGTGCTGATCATTGACGAGGCCCAGAACCTCACACCCCACGTGCTGGAGCAGCTGCGCCTGTTGACCAACCTGGAAACCAACGAGCAGAAGCTGTTGCAGATCGTGCTGATCGGTCAGCCCGAATTGCGCGACATGCTGGCGCGCCCGGAGCTGGAACAGCTCGCCCAGCGGGTGATCGCGCGCTTCCACCTCGGTGCGCTGACGCCGGCGGAGGCCACCCAGTACATCGAACACCGCCTTCGCGTGGCCGGTCTGCGCGGTCCGCTGCCCTTTGAGCCCGCGGCGCTGCAGCGCGTCCACGCGCTCACCGGCGGCGTGCCCCGCCGCATCAACCTGCTGTGCGACCGGGCGATGCTGGGCGCCTATGGCGCAGGCCAGGCCCGCATCGACCGGACCACCGTGGAGCGAGCTGCCCTGGAGGTGTTTGGCGAGTCGCGCGATCGCCCCCGCGCCGCGCGCCCCTGGACCTGGGCGGTCGGCGGTGCCGCGGTGGCACTCGCCGTCGCGGGCGTGGCGCTGGCCTGGTGGCTGCCGCGCACCGCCGGGCCGACCGGCACCCACACACCGACCCAGTCGCCCGCGCAGGCACCGACACCAAGCCCATCCCCACCGGCGGCGCCCGTGGTGGCCGCTCCGGCCTCCCCACCGGCCGCCACCGCGCCCGCCCAGCCCGCCCTGCCCGTGGCGCCAGCCGATCCGGCCCCCGGCCCGGCGCCGAGCCCCGGCGCGCCCGCGCTCCCCGCGGCGCCGGCGGTGTTGCCACTGTCCCCCGTGCCCACCACCGGCCTGTGGCGCAGCGAAGACCCGCAGGCCTGGCGCGCGCTGCTGGATCCGTGGCGGGTGGACCCTGGCGCCGGGGACCCGTGCACCGGGGCCTTGGCGGCCGGGCTGCAGTGCTACCGCACCGACCGGCTGACGCTGGATGGCCTCATGGCGCTCGGACGACCGGGCATCGTGCTCCTGCGCCAGGCAACCACGTCAGGCGCTGCGCTGGTGACGGGCGTGGATGCCGAGGCCGTGACGCTGCAGACGGCCGATGGCCCCTGGCGCGTGCGCCGCGACGACTTTGCCCGCGCCTGGCGCGGCGACTTCGCCACCGTCTGGCGCTTGCCCCCGGGCCAGCGCGGGCGGCTCACCGACGGGCGCACGGGCGCCGCCGGTGACTGGCTCGACCAGCAGCTGGTGGCGCTGCAGGCCCGGCAGGCGATTCCCGCCACCGCGCGGACCACCGCCGAGCGGCTGGAAGCCTTCCAGCGCAGCCAGGGAATCGACGCCCGCGGACCAGCCGGCCCCATCACCTTCATGCAACTCAACCGCGCCGCCGGGGTCGATGAACCCCGGCTGACCGGCACCGCCCGCTGAGCGCCCATGTCCTACATCCTCGATGCCCTGCGGCGGGCCGACGCCGAACGCGAGCAAGGACAGGCCCCCGGCGTGCACACGCGCCACACCCTCGCCGCACCGGCTTCCCGGTCGACGGCCCGGCAGCCCCGGCGCGGTGGCGCGCCGAAGGCGGTGGCCGTCGCCGGGGCGCTGGGCGTGCTGGCGGCGGTGGCGCTGGCGGCGTGGCTCTGGGCGCGGGACTCCGGGCCCACGGTCTCGCCCCCCACCGACAGCGGATCGGCGGTGATCCCCGCGCCGACCCCGGCCGACCGCCCGCCCACGACGGCCGCCATCGCGCCCGCGACCGAGCCCCCCCACCGCGTGGCGGCCCCGCCCCCGATCCTCGCCCCCCTCGTTGCGCCGGTCGCGTCCCCGCCCCCGGCCGCGCCGGCGCCCGCCTCGGCGGCGCCCGCGCGCGCGGCCGCTAGCGCGCCCGTCGCCCAGCCCGGGGTCCCGCCGGCCATCCTCGCGTTCACCGACCTCACGGCCGAGCAGCGCGCGGCCCTGCCGCCGGTCAACGTCACCGGCAGCACCTACAGCGAACGGGCGGCCCTGCGCACCCTCATCGTCAACGGGCAGGTGCTGCAAGAGGGCGATGAGATCGCGCCGGGGCTGCGGCTGGAAGCGATCGAAAAGCAGTCGGCCGTGCTCAACCACCGCGGCCTGCGTTACCGCGTGGGTTTGTGACGTGCCATCAGCCCCCCGCCTGACCGCCACCGACCTGCGCTTCGACGGCCCGCACGGGCCCCGTCTGGGGCCCCTCAGCGTCGACTGGGGGCCGGGCCTGCACGCCATCACCGGCGACGAAGGCTGCGGCAAGACCACGCTGCTGAGGCTGCTGTCGGGCCGGCTGGAGCCGTCGGGCGGTCGTGTCGAGCGTGTGCCTTCAGGGTCGGTGTGGCTCCACGATCCGCAGGCCCTGGTGCACGACAACGCCACGGACGCCCTGACGCCAGGCGCCGTGTGGGCCGACCTGCGGCGGCGCTGGCCCGGCGGTGACGACGACCGTTGGCAGGCCCTGGTCGACGCGCTCGGCCTCAGGTCACACCTCGACAAAACCCTGGCCATGCTGTCCACCGGCAGCCGGCGCAAGGCCCTGATGGCCGCCGGGCTGGCCAGCGGCGCCGCGATCGTGTGCCTCGATCAGCCCTTCGCCGCCCTCGATGCCCCGTCCACGCGCGCCCTGCGGCGCGCCCTGCGCGAGGATGCGGACGACGGCCGGGTGATCGTCCTCGCGGACTTCGAGGTCCCGGCCGACCTGGCCGTCGACAGCGCGCTCACACTCCCGCCACCGTGACCTGCGGCGGGCGCAGTGCGTCCGTCAGCCGCTCGCGCAGCCAGCGATGCACCGGATCGGCCTGCCAGCGGCGGTGCCAGGCCAGATGCAGCGGCAGCGCCGGCGACACCACCTCGCGCGGCAGCGGCAGGCAACGCAGCGAGGGCGACCACGCCAGCATGCGCTGCGCCTCGCCGGCGTGGGTGGTCAGCAAGCGTCCGGTGTGGGCCAGAAGCTCGGCGGCCGTGGGCCAGCTGTCCACGCGCCGGGTGCGGCGCGGGCCCACGCCGGCGGCCGTGAGCGCGGCATCGATCGGGTCCAGCCGGTCGTGCCAGACCAGGTGCTCCTCGGCCAGGTAGCGCGCCAGCGTGAGGGTGCCATCGATGCGCGGGTGATCGACGGCCAGCACACAGTGGGTCCAGGCCAGCGTGCCCAAGGTGCAGCGCTCGATCCCCACCGGGGTCTCCGCCGGGCCGCCCAGACCCAGCGCCAGGTCAGCCCGACCTTCGCCCAGGGCGTCGGCGAAGCACGCGCCGGCCCCGACCGCCTTGACCTCCACCCGCAGGCCCGGCGCCACCGCGCTGCACTCGGCCAGGGCGCGGGCGAGTTGCCAGCCCGACAGCGCGGCGTCGCGCACCAGCACCCAGTCGACCCGGCAGTCCGCCAGGTCGGGAGGTTGAGCCACCCGTCCCATGCCTTGCCACAACGCCACGATCTGCCGGGCCGGGCCAATCGCCGCTTCACCGTAGGGAGTGAGTTCGTAGCGTCCACCGCGGCGCTCCACCAGGGCGTCACCCATCAGGGTCCGCAAGCGCGCGAGCGCCTGGCTGGCGGCGGACGGGGTGACGGCCAGCCGCTGGGCGGCCAGCGTCAGGCTCTGCGTGTCGATCAAGGCGCACCAGAGCGCCAGTTGACGGATGTCGACGTTTTTCACGGCGCGGCCCTCGGTGCGGTGGGTGGGGTCTCCTGCGGCGCATGCTAGGCAGCGACGCGCGCCGATACCCCCAGGGCCGCGCTTCTGTAAGAACCGGTGGCCCGGGCCGACCACCCACCAGCCGGCGCACCGTGCGCCGGCCACCTTTTCGGAGAACCCCATGCCTTCCCTGCTTCCCGCTGCCGCCGCCGTCGCCGCTTTGCTGGCCACGCTCTCGCTGTCCGTCACACCCTCCGCAGCCCACGCCCAGACGAGCGCGGCCGAGGCCCAAGTCAATGCGCTGGAGGGGCTGGCTGGCGCCCAGCCGGGTTCGCGCCGGTCGGGCGCCAAAGGCGTGTGCGCGGCCGGTCATTTCGTGGGCAACGCGGTGGGCCGCAGCCTGAGCCGCGCCAGCGCCTTCAGCGGCGAACGCGTGCCGGTGGTGGCGCGTTTCTCGGTCGGCGGCGGCAACCCGAAGGCCAGCGACAAGGGCAAGACCGTTCGCGGACTGGCCCTGAGTTTTCAGCTGCCCGGTGGTGAGACCTGGCAGATGGCCAATATCTCGGCCCCGGTGTTCTTCGTGGCGCGACCCGAGCAGTTCGCCCCCTTCGTGCAGGCGCGCACCGCCGATCCTGCCACCGGCAAACCCGACGCCGAGAACCTCAAAGCCTTCAACGCCGCCAACCCCGAAACCACGCGCCAGGGCGCCTACCTGGCGCAGGCGCCGGTGCCCGCCAGCTACGGCGCGGTCAACTACTGGGGCGTCAACGCGTTCGAGTTCGTCGCGGCCAACGGCAGCAGCCGCTTCGCGCGCTGGCAGTTTGTGCCGCTGGCGGGTGTGCTCGGTCTCACCGACGAGCAGATCAAAAGCCTGCCCGACGACTTCCTGGCTGGCGAGCTGCGCGAGCGGGTCGCACGCGGCGCGGTGGTGTTCGACATGAAGCTGCAGCTGGCCGAGGCCGGCGACAACCTGACCGACCCCACCGTGGAATGGCCGGCCTCCCGGCAGACGGTGCCGGTGGGCCAGCTCGTCATCGACAGCGTGGCCCCGGGCGCGGGCGGCGCCTGCGACGGCATCACCTTCAACCCGCTGGCGCTGCCGGCGGGCATCAAGCCCTCGGCCGACCCGGTGCTCAATGCGCGACCGGCGCCTTATGCGATCTCGCTGGGGCGGCGTCTGGGCGAAGCGGCCGCCCGCCGCTGAGGCCGCTGGGTCTGGGCGATCAGCGACCGCCCAGGCCCATGCCGCGGGAGATCACCTCCTTCATGATCTCGTTGGTGCCGCCGTAGATGCGCTGCACGCGGGCGTCGGCGTAGGCCCGGGTGATCGGGTATTCCCACATGTAGCCGTAGCCGCCGTGCAGCTGCACGCACTCGTCCATCACCTTGCACTGCAGGTCACTGCACCAGTACTTGGCCATGCTGGCGGTGGCGGTGTCGAGCTTGTCCTGGCAGACCAGTTCGCAGCACTTGTCCACAAACACCTGCGCCACCTGCACCTCGGTCTGCAACTCGGCGAGGGTGTAGCGCGTGTTCTGGTAGGCCGCCACCGGCTGACCGAACACCTTGCGGTCGCGCACGTACTGCACCGTCCAGTCGATCGCGGCCTGCGCCGCGGCCACCGCGCCAATCGCAATCTGCAGCCGTTCCCAGGGCAGCTGCTCCATCAGACAGATGAAGCCTTTGCCCTCGAACGCCGCGCCGCCCAGCAGGTTTTCTGCCGGCACGCGCACGTTGTCGAAGAACAGCTCGGACGTGTCCTGCGCCTTCATGCCGAGCTTCTTCAGGCGCTTGCCCTTGCTGAAGCCGGGCATGCCCCGCTCCACCAGAAACAGGCTGGTGCCTTTGGCGCCGGCGGCCGGATCGGTCTTGGCCACCACGATGACCAGGTCGGCGTGCCAGCCGTTGGTGATGAAGGTCTTGCTGCCGTTGAGCAGGTAGCTGCCGTCGGGCTGGCGCAGCGCGGTGGTCTTCACGCCCTGCAGGTCGCTGCCGGCGGCCGGTTCGCTCATCGCGATGGCCCCGACCATCTCGCCGGTGGCCAGCCGGGGCAGATAGTGCTGCTTCTGCGCTTCGGTGCCGTAGTGCAACACATACGGCGCCACGATCTCGCTGTGCAGTCCAAAGCCGATGCCGCTGACGCCCGCGCGGGCGATCTCCTCCATCTGCGCCACCGAATACAGGCGATCGGCCCCGGCGCCGCCATAGGCCTCGGGCATGGTCATGCAGAGAAAACCGTTCTCGCCGGCCTTGCGCCAGACCTCGCGATCCACATAGCCCTGCTCTTCCCAGGCGTCGTGGAAGGGAGCGATCTCCTTCTCGACGAAGCGGCGGAAGCTGTCGCGAAAGCCCTCGTGGTCGGGCGAGAACAGGGTGCGGTCGATCATGGGTGTCACCTGGGTGCGGGGGGAGGGAAGGAACGTTCGGGTATTTTCGCAAAGCATTTGCTTGGTAAAAAGTCTATACTGCTTCGCGCATCCCGCCCACCCCCGGAGATACCCATGACCGACGCATTCGTTTTCGATGCCGTGCGCACGCCGCGCGGCAAAGGCAAGAAGGACGGCAGCCTGCATGAAGTCAAGCCGATCGACCTGCTGGCCGGCACCCTCACCGCCCTGCAACAGCGCCACGGCTTCGACACCGGCGCGGTGGACGACGTGGTCATGGGCGTGGTGTCGCCGATCGGCGAACAGGGCTCGGTGATCGCCAAGGTCGCGGCGCTGAAGGCCGGCTGGGACTGGCGCTGCGCCGGCGTGCAGATCAACCGCTTCTGCGCCTCCGGGCTGGAAGCGGTCAACCTCGCTGCCATGAAGGTGGCCAGCGGCTGGGAAGACCTGGTGGTGGCCGGCGGTGTGGAGAGCATGAGCCGGGTGCCCATCGGGTCGGACGGCGGCGCGTGGGCGCAGGACCCGGCCACCAACAGCGCCACGCTGTTCGTGCCCCAGGGCATCGGCGCCGACCTGATCGCCACGCTGGAAGGCTTCACGCGCGAGGACGTGGATGCCTACGCGCTGGAGTCCCAGCGCCGGGCCGCCGCCGCGCGGGCCGCCGGCCATTTCAGCCGCTCGGTCGTGCCGGTCACCGATTTCCTGGGCCAGACGATCCTCGCCGAAGACGAGTTCATCAAGCCCCACACCACGCGGGAGGGACTCGCCTCCCTCAAGCCCGCCTTCGAGCAACTCGGGGCCATGGGCTTCGACGCGGTGGCGCTGCAGCGCTACCCGCAGGTTGAGCGCATCCATCATGTGCACCACGCGGGCAACTCCTCGGGCATCGTGGACGGCGCGGCGGCGGTGCTGGTGGGCAACGAGGCCGCGGGGCGCACCCACGGACTCACGCCGCGGGCCCGCATCGTGTCGGTCGCGCTGTCTGGCGCCGATCCGACCATCATGCTCACCGGCCCCATGCCGGCGGCCCGCAAGGCCCTCGCGAAGGCCGGCCTCACCGTCGACCAGATCGACCTGTTCGAGGTTAACGAAGCCTTCGCCGCGGTGCCAATGAAGTTCATGAAGGAGATGGGCGTGCCGCACGACAAGGTCAACGTCAACGGCGGCGCCATCGCGCTGGGCCATCCGCTGGGCGCCACCGGCGCCATGATTCTGGGCACCCTCATCGACGAACTGCACCGCCGGCAGCTGCGCTACGGGCTGGCCACGCTGTGCGTGGGCGGCGGCATGGGCATCGCCACCATCGTCGAGCGGACCTGAAGGGACACCATGAAAACCATACGCTACGAACTCGCCGACGGCATCGCCACCCTCACCTTCGACGAGCCCGGCTCGCCGGTCAACACGATGTGCGCCGACTGGCAGCGCGACCTCACCGCGGCGGTCGCGCAGGTGGTGGCCGACCGGGCTGCGATCCGCGGCATCGTGCTGGCCTCGGCCAAGTCCACCTTCTTCGCCGGCGCCGACCTCAAGGGCACGATGCGGCTGCAGGCCGCCGACGCGGCCCGCGTGTTCGGCGAAATCGAACAAACCAAGAAGAACTTCCGTGCGCTGGAGACGCTGGGCGTGCCGGTGGTGAGCTGCATCAACGGCGCAGCGCTGGGCGGCGGCTGGGAAGTGGCGCTCGTGGGCCACCACCGCGTCGCGGTGGACGACCCGAAGATCCAGCTTGGCCTGCCGGAGATCACGCTGGGCCTCATTCCCGGCGCCACCGGCATCACCAAAATGGTCCGCCTGCTGGGCCTGATGGGCGCGCAGCCCTACATCCTCGAGAGCCAGCTGTTCAACCCGCGGCAGGCCCGCGACCTGGGTCTGGTGCACGAGCTGGTGGCATCGGCCGGCGAGCTGCGGGCGGCGGCGCTGGCGTGGATTGAGGCCCATCCGCAGGCGCGCCATCCGTGGGATGAGAAGGACTTCAAGCTGCCGGGCGGTACGCCGTCGAGCCCGAAGCTGGCCGGCATGCTGAGCGTGGCGCCGGCGGTGCTCAAGCAGAAGACCCGCGGCCTGTACCCCGCGCCAGAAGCCGCGCTGGCGGCCATGGTCGAGGGCGCCATGGTGGACTACGACACGGCCACCCGCATCGAAAGCCGGTATCTCGCCGGCCTGATCGTGAGCCCGGTGGCGAAGAACATGATCAACACGTTCTTCTTCAACATGAACGCGATCAAGAGCGGCAGTTCCCGCCCGGCGGGCGCGGCGCGCTTCAAGCCCCAAAAGGTCGGGATCCTGGGTGCCGGCATGATGGGTGCGGGCATCGCCTACGCGCAAGCCAGCCGCGGCATCGCCACGGTGCTGAAGGACGTGAGCCTGGAGCAGGCCGAGAAAGGCAAGGGCTACAGCGTCAAGCTCACGCAGCCGCGCGTCGACAAAGGCCGCCTGAGCCCGCACGACCAGAAGGCCTTGCTCGACCGCATCACACCCACCGCCAGCGCCGCGGACCTCGCCGGCTGCGAGCTGATCATCGAAGCGGTGTTCGAGAACCGCGAGCTCAAGGCCCGCGTCACGCAAGAGGCCGAGCCGCAGCTTGCACCGGGGGGATTCTTCGCCAGCAACACCTCGACCCTGCCGATCACCGGGTTGGCCAGCGCCAGCCGCGATCCGGCGCGCTTCGTGGGCATCCACTTCTTCAGTCCGGTGGACAAGATGAAGCTGGTGGAGATCATCCGCGGCCGCGAGACCGACGATGACACCGTGGCCCGCGCCTACGACTACGTGCAGGCGCTGGGCAAGCTGCCGATCGTGGTGAACGACTCGCGGGGCTTCTACACCAGCCGCACCTTCGGCACCTTCGTGATGGAGGGCGCGGCCATGCTGGGCGAAGGCATTCCTGCGGCGGTGATCGAGAACGCCGCCATGCAGGCCGGCATGCCGGTGGGGCCGCTGGCCGTGCTCGACGAGACCGCGCTGTCGCTGTCGGTCCATGTGCTCGACCAGACCCGCGCCGACTTTGCCGCCGAGGGGCGCGCGTACGCGGCCACGCCCGGCGAGCTGCTGGTGGAGCGCATGGTCAAGGAGCTGAACCGCCCGGGCCGCGCCGCGGGCGGCGGTTTCTACGACTACCCCGCCGGGCAGAAAAAGCATCTGTGGCCGGAACTGAAGACGCTGTTTGAGAAGCCCGGCGTGCATTGGGACGTGACCACGATCAAGGACCGCCTGCTGTACCGGCAGGCGGTGGAGACGGCGCGCTGTCTGGCCGAGGGCGTGCTGACCACGGTGCACGACGGCAACATCGGGTCGATCTTCGGCATCGGCTTCCCGGCCTGGACCGGTGGCGCGCTGCAGTTCATCTACAGCCAGGGGGTGGATGCGTTTGTGACGCGCTGCGCCCAGCTGGCCGCCGCCCACGGACCTGGCTTTGCGCTCGGCGATCGGGTGGAAGACGCGCTGCGCCAGCACCGCCCGCAGTACTGACCCGGAGCAGCGGCATGAAACGACTGGAACAACGCGTCTGCCTGATCACCGGTGCGGCCCAGGGCATCGGCCTGGCCACCGCCCTGCGCTTTGCCCGCGAGGGAGCGGTGGTGGTGGCCTGCGACCGTCGGGCCGACGCGGTGGCGGAGGCCGTGGCGCAGTGCCAGGCACTCGGCGCGACCGCGGAGGGCCACGCGCTGGACGTGACCGACCGCGCGGCCGTGGACGCGGTGGTGGCGGCCGTGCGCACCCGCCACGGTCGAATCGATGTGCTGGTCAACAACGCCGGCATCACGCAGGACGCCCGGCTCCAGAAGATGACGCTGGAGCAGTTCGACCGCGTGATCGACGTCAACTTGCGCGGCGTGTTCCATTGCGCCCAGGCGGTGGTGGACATCATGGTCGAGCAAGGCAATGGCGTGATCCTCAATGCCTCCTCCGTGGTTGGCATCTACGGCAATTACGGCCAGACCAATTACGCCGCCAGCAAATTCGGCGTGATCGGCTTCACCAAAACCTGGAGCCGCGAGCTGGGACCGAAAGGCATTCGCGTCAATGCGGTCGCGCCGGGCTTCATCGCCACCCCGATCCTCGACACCATCCCGGACAAGGTGATTGGCGACATGGCCAGCCGCGTGCCCCTGCGCCGGCTCGGGCAACCCGAGGAAATTGCCAGCGTCTACGCCTTCCTCGCCAGCGACGACGCCAGTTACGTCAACGGCGCGGTGATCGAGGTCTCGGGCGGCATGTCGGTGTGAGGCGGCGCGCCAGAGGAACGACGGCCGTGTGACGGCCATCACGCGCCTGTGGCCCCGACGCCGCGTGCGGCCGCTCGCGCTGCGGCAGGCCTCACGTCCCGCCCGCGTGGGGCATCCAGCGCGAGGGGCGTGTGTTACAACCTGTGATCACTTTTGTGATCGCATGTTGATTCCCCCCGTTCCCGCCGATGAGGACCGCCGGCTGGCCCGCCTGAAGGGCCTCGGCATCCTCGACACCCTGCCCCAGCAGGCCTTCGACGACATCTCGGCGTTGGCGCAGGCCATCTGCGGGACACCGATCGCGCTGGTCACCCTGATCGACCGCGACCGCCAGTGGTTCAAGTCGCGCATCGGCGTGGACATGGCCGAAACCCCCCGCGAACTCGCGTTCTGCTCCCACGCGATTCTTCAGCCCGACACCGTGATGGTGGTCGAAGACCTGCAGGCAGACGAACGATTCCGCGACCACCCCTTTGTCGCGGGCGACCCCGAGGTCCGGTTTTACGCCGGCGCCCCGATCGTCACCGACGACGGGCTGCCGCTGGGCACCGTGTGCGTCATCGACCAGCAAGCCCGACACCTCAACGAGGCCCAGATTGAAAGCCTGCGACGCCTGTCGCGGCTGGTCATCACGCTGATCGAACACGAACGCGACCGGGCCCGCCTCAGCGCGCAGGCCGAGGCCGACGCCCGCCAACGCACCGAACAGCTCGCCGCGATGGCCACCGCCGGGCTCGACCTGCAGGCTTACATCGACCGCAACCACGTGTACCTGCACGTCAACCAGACCTACCTCGACTACCACGGCCTGCGCCGGGAGGACGTCATTGGGCGGCGCGTGGATGAGCACCTCGACCCGCAGACCTACCGCGATCTGGTGAACCCGAACCTGCGCCGCGCGATGGACGGCGAGCCGGTCTTCTACGAACGGGTGGCGGTCTACCCAGCGCTCGGCGCGCGCCACATGGAGGTGGCCTTGCTGCCGGTCCGCGATGCCCGCGGACTCGTGGCTGGCGTCGTGATGCGCGCCCACGACATCGAGGCCCTCAAGCGCAACGAGACGCGTCTGCAGGACACCGTCGCCGCGCTCGAGCGCAAAACCGCCGAACTCCAGCGTTTCATCCAGATCCTCTCCCACGACCTGCGCGAGCCGATCAACACCATCAACAATTTCAGCCTGCTCCTCGACGAAGACCACCGCCACGAGCTGCCCGACGCCGCGCACCGCTACCTCGATTTCGTGCGCGCCGGCGGGCGGCGCATGGCGGCGCTGCTGGACGACCTGCTGGGCTATGTGCGGCTCGACCAGGGCGATCTGGCGCGCGATCCCGTGCCGCTGGACCGCGTGGTGACCGAGGTGGTGGCCGATCTGGACGCCGCCCTTCGCCGCAGCGGGGGCCACATCGACCAGGCGCCGCTGCCGGTGGTGCGCGGCGACGCCTCGCTGCTGCGCGTGGCGCTGCAGAACCTGATCGTCAACGGCCTGAAATTCGTCACCCCCGGACAAGCGCCGCGGGTGCGGGTCTGGGCCGAACGCACGCCCACCCACCACCTCCTGCACGTCGAGGACAATGGCATCGGCATCTCCGCCGACCATCAGGCCCGGATCTTCGACATGTTCACCCGGCTGCATCCCCGCCAGGTCTACGACGGCTCCGGCCTGGGGCTGTCCATCTGCCTGCGCATCGCCGAGTTGCACGGCGGTCACCTCACCGTGGCGTCCCGGCCGGGCGCGGGCAGCGTGTTCACCCTGCATCTGCCGGCGGCCGATGCCCTGCCCATCACACCATGACCCCTGTGCCCCGCATCCCCGAGCGCTTCATCCTGATCGACGACAGCGAAGCCGACAACGTGTTCCACGAGATCATGATCCGCCGCGCCGGCTTCACTGGCGAGCTGCGCATCTTCGAGACCGGCCAGGACGCCCTCGCCTTCCTGCGTCAGGACGCGCTCACCGTGCCGACCTGCATCTTCCTGGACATCAACATGCCCGCACTGGACGGCTTCGAGGTCGCGGCGCAGGCCACCCCCTTGCTCGACGGCAAACCGACCACCGTGCTGGTGATGCTGACGTCCTCCGACGCGCCCAGCGATCGCGAGCGCGCGGCCAGCCTGCCGATCATTCAGGGCTTCGTCACCAAGCCGCTCACGACCGCTGCCGTGCGCGCCATGCTTGCCGGCGGCTGAGGTGAACACGCGCGACGAGGCCGACACGCCCGAGCGCCCCGCGTCCTGCCGGGCGCTGTTCCTGGCCTTCACGGCGCTGGCGCTTCAGGGCTTTGGCGGCGTGCTCGCGGTGGTGCAGCGCGAGCTGGTCGAGCGCCGCCGCTGGCTCACGCCGGCGCAATTTCTCGAGGACTGGGCGGTCGCGCAGGTCATGCCCGGGCCCAATGTGGTCAACCTGTCCATGATGATCGGCGGGCGACATTTCGGCTGGCGGGGTGCGCTGGCCGCCCTGGCCGGCATGCTGTGCGCCCCTCTGGTGGTGCTGCTGGTGCTGGCCGCGCTGTTTGCCCAGGTGGCTGACCACCCGCTGGCCCAGGGCGCGCTGCGCGGCATGGGTGCGGTGTCGGCCGGCCTCATCCTGGCCACCGGAGCCAAGCTGATGGCGGCCTTGGCCCACAACCCCATGGGGCGGACCGCCTGCGCCGCGCTGGCGGTGGCCGCGTGGGTGTCGGTCGGGCTGCTGCGCTGGCCGCTGATCGTCGTGCTCCCGGCGCTAGGTGCGGTGGGATGGGGCTGGGCCTGGTGGCGGCTGCGCCCCGGGCAGGAGTCGGCGGCGTGAGCGGCATCACCGCGATGGACCCGAGCCTGGCGGCCTGGGGGGCGCTGTTCGGCCAATGCCTGCTGCTGTCGCTGCTGGCCGTCGGCGGCGCGATCACCGTGGCGCCCGACCTGCACCGCTACCTGGTCGTGCAGCACGCATGGATCGGTGACAGCCAGTTCAACGCGTCGATTGCGCTGTCGCAAGCCGCGCCAGGGCCCAATGTCCTGTTTGTGGCCTTGCTGGGCCTGCAGGTCGGCCTCAATGCGGGCGGCGGGTCGGGCCTCTATGCGTGGTCACTGGGCCTGCTGGGCGTGGCCGTCACCCTGACCGCCATCCTCATACCCTCGTCGCTGCTCACCTACACCGCCACCCGCTGGGCCCACCAACACCGGCAGCGCCGCGCGGTGCGGGCGTTCAAGGCCGGCCTCGCGCCGATCGTGCTGGCCTTGCTGATCGCCACCGGCTGGCTGCTGATCGCCGTGCACGACGACCCGGCGCGCGACGCCGGGTTGTGGTTGCTCACCGCAGCGACCGCGCTGGTCGTGTGGCGCACGAAACTGCACCTGCTCTGGCTCATTGGCGCCGGGGCGGTGTCGGGTGCGGCCGGCTGGGTGTGAGCCGCGGCCAGCTCAGCGCGGGTTTTCGAAGAACACCGAATTGGTGTAATCGCTGATCTCGAAATACACCTTCTTCTCGCCGGGATCGGCTTCGAAGTTGAGGTTTTCGTCCAGCACGCCGTAGCCGTAGCGGTAAGCGCGGGGTTTGCCGTCGTCGGTGCCGAGCGCGGTGCTGATCTTGTCGATCTTCAGGAAGCGGCGCACCAGCTTGTCGCCCGCATAGATCTCCAGCACGCCGTTGGAGCCGGTCCAGTTCTGGATGTCGCGGCTGATCTTGTTTTGTTGTTCCTGCGTGCAGCCGACCGCGAGCACGGCGAGGGCCAGCAGGCCGGTTCGGACGAGAGGGATGTGGGCCATGGGTGACGCTCGGAGGTTCGGGCGGGGGGTGGACGGCGCGGGGGTGGAAGCGGATCAACCGCGCTGGCGCAGCGCCTCGTACAGGCACACGCCGCTGGCCACCGATACGTTGAGACTCTCCACCGCGCCGCGCATCGGGATGCTCACCAGCTCGTCGCAGGTCTTGCGGGTGAGCTGGCGCATGCCCGCGCCCTCGGCCCCGAGCACCAGCGCCACCGGCGCCTTCAGGTCGGCCTGGTACACGCTGCGGGGGGCATCGTCGCTGGTGCCGATGACCCAGATGTGGCGCTCCTTGAGTTCACCCAGGGTGCGCGCGAGGTTGGTGACCATGAAGTACGGCATGGTTTCGGCCGCACCGCTGGCGACCTTGGCCACCGTGGCGTTGATGCCGGCAGCGTGGTCCTTGGGCGCGATCACGGCGTGGGCGCCGGCCCCGTCGGCCACGCGCAGGCAAGCGCCAAGGTTGTGCGGGTCGGTCACGCCGTCCAGCACGAGCAGCAGTGGCGCCTCACCGGCCGCATCGAGCCGGTCCAGCACATCGTCCAGCGAGCGCGCCTGCGCCACCGGATGCACACGCGCGGCCACGCCCTGGTGGCCGTGGCTCCCGGCGAGTTTGGCAATGCGCAGCGCGTCGGCTTCGATCAGGCGAACGCCCGCTTCGCGCGCGCGGTCGATGAACTGGCGCATCCGGGCGTCACGACGGGTGGCGTCGATGTAGACCTCGATCACCGAGGCCGGCGCCGTCTTCAGGCGCACGCCCACGGCGTGAAAGCCGAACAGCACCTTGGCGGCGGTCGGCGGCATGTGGGAATCGGACATGCGGGGATTATCCCCGCCCGGCCGGCGCGAGCCTCAGGCCGGCGCGCCTTCGATCGACGCGACCTCGCCGGCGGCGATCGTGATGCGCCGCTCGCAGCGTTGCGCGATGCCGCGGTCGTGGGTCACCAGCACCAGCGTGGTGCCCTGCTCGCGGTTGAGTTCAAACATGAGCGACATCACGTGCTCGCCGGTGGCGAAGTCGAGGCTGCCGGTCGGCTCGTCGGCCAGCAGCACCGCCGGCTGCACGACGAAGGCCCGCGCCAGGGCCACTCGCTGCTGCTCGCCGCCCGAAAGCACCTTGGGATAGCTGTTGAGGCGCTGCCCGAGCCCCACACGCTGGAGCATCGCGGTGGCGGCCGCCCGGGCATCCCGCCGGCCGGCCAGCTCCAGGGGCAGCATCACGTTCTCCAGCGCCGTGAGGTTGGCCAACAGCTGGAAGCTCTGAAAGACAAAGCCGACTTTTTGCGCGCGCAAGGCGGCACGGTCGTCTTCGTCGAGGGCGAACAAATCCTGCCCATCCAGGCGAACCGTTCCCTGGCTGGGCGTGTCCAAGCCGGCGATCAGCGAGAGCAAGGTGCTCTTGCCCGAACCCGACGCCCCGACGATCGCCACCGTCTCACCGCGCCGCAGGGTGAAATCGATATCCCGCAGAATGGTCAGCGTGCCGGTCGAGTCGGTCACCGACTTGAACACGTGTTCCACCGCAATCATGATGTCCGACATGCCGTTTGCTTTCTCCATGAATCGCCGCCACTGTAGCGCCGCCCTGCTGCTGGGCCTTGCCGGCCTCGCCATTGCCCCCGCGGCCCACGCGGCGGACGGCGCGCCGCTCGTGCTCATCGTCGGCGATTCGCTCAGCGCCGAATACGGCCTGGGCCGCGGCCAGGGCTGGGTGGCCCTGCTGGAAGAGCGGCTGGCGCGCGAAAAAGTTCAGGCGCGCGTGGTGAACGCCAGCATCAGCGGCGACACCACCGCCGGCGGTCGCTCGCGCCTGCCGGCCCTGCTGCGCCAGCACCGTCCCGCCGTGGTGGTGATCGAGTTGGGCGGCAACGACGCGCTGCGGGGGCTCCCGCTGAGCACCACGCGCGACAACCTCACCGCCATGACCCGCGCCGCGCGCGACGCCGGGGCCCGGGTGTTGATCCTGGGCATGGAAATGCCCCCCAACTACGGCGCGCGCTACGCCGCCGACTTCCGCGCCGTGTTCCAGGACGTGGCCCAGGCCGAGCGGGCCGCGCTGCTGCCGTTCTTCTTGAAAGGGGTGGCCGACCGCGCCGACCCGACCGAGTTGTTCCAGCCCGACCGCATCCACCCCAACGCGCGCGCCCAGCCGATCATGCTGGACAACGTGTGGCCACTGCTGCGCCCGCTGCTGCGGCCACGATAATCGCCCGATGCCTGTACAGACGATGGATGCCGCCCAGGCGCTGGCGCGGCTGGCCGATTTCGACGCGGTGATCGACGCGCGCACCGAAGACGAGTTCGCCCTCGACCACCTGCCGGGCGCGGTCAACTGGCCCACGCTCCACAACGCCGAACGCATCACCATCGGCACGATGTACAAGCAGGTCAACGCTTTTGAGGCCAAGAAGCGCGGCGCGGCCCTGTCGGCCCGCAACATCGCAGCCCACATCGAGCGTGAGGTGATCGACAAGCCGCGCGGGTGGCGCCCACTGGTGTATTGCTGGCGCGGCGGCAACCGCAGCGGGGCGCTGGCCACCATCCTCGGCGCCATTGGCTTTCAGGTCACGCTCGTCGACGGCGGCTACAAGGCCTGGCGCGCCGCCCTGCTCGATGAGCTGCCGGCGCTGGCCGCGCGCTTGCAGTTCCGGGTCGTCTGCGGCCCCACCGGCAGCGGCAAAACCCGCCTGCTGCAGGCCCTGGCAGCGGAAGGGGCGCAGGTGCTGGACCTGGAGGCGCTGGCCTGTCACCGCAGTTCGGTGCTCGGCCACCTGCCGGGCCAGCCCCAACCCAGCCAGAAGCATTTCGACACCCTGGTGTGGGCGGCGCTTCGCGGGCTCGAGCCCGGTCGGGTCGTGTACGTGGAAAGCGAAAGCAAAAAGGTCGGCAACGTGCGCGTGCCGGATGCGCTGATCGATGCCATGCGCGCGAGCCCGTGCATCGACCTGCAGCTGCCGGATGATGAACGCGTGGCGCTGTTGATGGAGGACTACGACCACTTCGTCAAGGACGCCGACCTGTTTTGCCAACGCCTGGCCGCCCTGGTCGAACTCAAGGGCCATGAGGTGGTGAATGGCTGGATCGGGCGCGTGAGGTCGGGTGACGTGGCCGGCGTGGTGCGCGACCTGCTCCTGCTGCATTACGACCCGGTGTACGCCGCGTCCATCCGCCGCAACTTCAGCCAGTACCCGCAGGCCTTGCCCTGCGCCTTGAGCGATCGTGGGGAAGCATCGCTGCGCGCGACAGCGCGGCGGATGCTCGCCACTGAGGGCACGCGGGGCTGACGGAGCCCGGTGGCCTCAGTTGCCGCCGCCGTCGCCGCCCGCCGAGCCATCCGCGCCCGAGGCGCTGTCACCCGCCTCAGGCGACTCACTGCCATCGGCCGGCTGACCATCGCCCTGGCGGCGCGCTGCGCGCTCGCGGGCCTTCTCCTCCTTCTTCTGCTTCTTCGCCAGCTCACGCTGCCGTTTTTCGTAGCCGTAGTTCGGAGTGGCCAAAGGGGTCTTTCGAGAAAAGAATGGGGGTCAGGTCAGCAGGAGGTGCCAGGCCTGTTCCAGATCGGCCTGCAGGTCTTCGAGCGACTCCAGGCCGACGGCGAAGCGTACCAGCCCGCCGGGCGCCACACAACCCAGCGTCCGGATGGCGGGCAGGTGGTACGGCGCGCACAGACTGATCGGGCCCGCCCAGCTCCACCCCAGGCGGAAGCGGCGCAAGGCGTTGCAAAACGCGTCGATCCGCTGCTGGGCGATGGTCGGCTCGAAGGCGACGCTGACCAGGCAGGCCGCGGCGTGGGCATCGCGCCGCCAGGCGTCGTGACCGGGCGAGTCGGGCAAGGCCGGGTGGAACACGCGCGCCACGCCCGGTCGGGGTTGCAGCCACTGCGCCAGAGCTCGGGTGGTCGCGTCCTGCGCCGCGTAGCGCAGGGCCATCGACGGCAGCCCGCGCAGCACCAGTTCGGCGTCGTTGGCCCCCACACCCAGGCCCAGCCGCATGTGGCAGAGCAGGACCGCCCGGTGCAGCGCCTCGTCGCGGGTGACCACCGAGCCCATCAGGACGTCGGCCCCGCCGCTGGGGTATTTGGTCAGCGCCTGCATGGACACGTCCACGCCGAGATCGAAGGCCTTGAACGCCACCCCGGCGCCCCAGGTGTTGTCCAGCGCGGTCACGATGGGCCGCTCGCGCCCGGCGTTCGCGGCCCGCACCGCCGCCACCAGCGCCGGCACATCGGGAAACTCCAGGGTGATCGAGCCCGGCGCTTCCAGCCACACCAGCCGCGTCGCCGGCGAAATCCGCGCCGCGAGATCGGCCGGGTTCATCGGGTCGTAGAAGCGGTGGGTGATGCCCCACCGGGCGAGTTCTCCCGCGGCAAACGCCTTGCCCGGACCGTACGCGTTGTCCGGCAACAGGACTTCGTCGCCCTGGCGCAGAAAGGCCATGTCCACCAGCGTGAGCGCCGACAGCCCGCTGGGGGCAAGCACGCAGAAGCGGCCGCCTTCCAGGGTGGCGATGCGCTCTTCAAGCGTGAAGGTGGTGGGTGTGCCGTGCAGGCCGTAGGTGTAGCCGCTTTTGTCTTTCCAGTCGTTGGTGCGCAGCGCGTGGACGTCCGGGAACACCACCGTGGACGCCTTGTACACGCCCGGCATGACCGCCTCGAACCCAGCGGGTGGGCGGTAGGCGTGATGGATCAGGGCCGTGCTCAGGCCCGGCGTGCGGTCGGGGCGCTGGTCGTCGGGAGGCGTCATGCGGCGAAGCGGCGCACCGCGCTCAGACCTTCCACTTGTCCAGCAATTGGGCCGGTCGCAGGCTGTCGTAGCTCTCGAAGGGCTGGTGGATCCAGGGGTTCGTGGGCAGGAACTCCACCGAGTAATCGGGCGTGAACGTCGAAATGGCCTTGGTCCAGATGACAGCGCTGCGCAATTCGGTGATCGGCGGGTAGTTGTTCTTGAGCAGGCCGATCACGGCGTTGAGCGTGTGACCGGAATCGGCCAGGTCGTCGACCAGCAGCACACGGCCGGCGATCTCGCCTTTGGGCGTCGTGATGTAGCGGGCGATGTCCAGGTTGCCCTGCTGCGTGCCGGCGTTGGCCCGGTACGAGCTGGTCGACATAATGGCCAGCGGCTTGTCGAAGATGCGCGAGAGGATGTCACCCGGCCGCATGCCGCCGCGCGCCAGGCACAGGATGGTGTCGAACGCCCAGCCCGACTGGTGCACCTTGATGGCCAGCTTCTCGATCAGGTTGTGGTACTCGTCGTAGGAAACGTAGAGATGTTTGCCGTCTTCGGTGAGCATGCGGACTCCGGATCGGGGGTTCGGGTGAGTGTGAGCAGACAGACGCGAGCGCCCAAGCGGACTTACCCGCGGAACGGGTGGTGCAGCAGGATCGTGTGGTCGCGATCGGGGCTGGTGGAGATCACATGGATCGGCACGCCGGTGGTCTCTTGGATGCGCTGCAGGTACAGGCGCGCGTTGGCCGGCAGATCTTCGTAACGCGTCACGCCCACCGAACTGTCCGTCCAGCCCGGAATGGTTTCGTAGATGGGTGTGCAGCGGGCGATCTCGTCCGCGCCCATGGGCAGGATATCGATCCGCTCGCCATCGAGTTCATAGCCGACGCACAGCTTCAGCTCGGGCAGGCCATCAAGCACGTCGAGCTTGGTGATGCACAGGCCCGACAGGCCGTTGACCTGGGCCGAGCGCTTGAGAAGCGCGGCATCGAACCAGCCGCAGCGGCGGGCGCGGCCGGTGGTCACGCCCTTCTCCGCCCCCACCGTGGACATGTGCCAGCCCGGCGTGCCTTCCTTCTCCCAATCGAGCTCGGTGGGGAACGGGCCGCCGCCCACGCGCGTGCAATAGGCCTTGGTGATGCCCAGCACGTAGTGCAAGAGCTGCGGGCCCACACCCGCGCCCGCGGCGGCGTTGCCGGCGACGCAGTTGCTCGACGTGACGAAGGGGTAAGTGCCGTGGTCAATGTCGAGCAGGGTGCCCTGCGCGCCTTCAAACAGCAGGTTCGCGCCAGCCCGGTTGGCCTCGTTGAGTTCACGCGACACGTCGGCAATCATCGGCTTGAGCTGCTCCGCCTGCTGCATGGCCTCGGCGTACACCGGCTCGAACTGGATGGCGCCGTCCTTCATGTAGGCCGCAATCTTGTCGTCCCAGACCATCTCGGCCGAATGGAGCCAGGTGGTGAGCACGTGGTTGTGCAGGTCCAGCAGCTCGCGCAACTTGGTGGCGAAGCGCTCGGGGTACTTCAGGTCCTGCACGCGCAGGGCTCGGCGGGCGATCTTGTCTTCGTAGGCCGGCCCGATACCGCGGCCGGTGGTGCCGATCTTCTCGGTGCCGGCCTTGACCTTCGCCGCCTCGCGGGCGATGTCCAGCGCCGCGTGGAACGGCAGGATCAGCGGGCAAGCCTCGCTCACGCGCAGCCGCGAGCGGACTTCCACGCCCGCTTTCTCCAAGCCCGCGATTTCCTCAAACAGCTTGCCCACCGACAGCACCACACCATTGCCGATGTAGCACTTCACGCCGGGCCGCATGATGCCGCTGGGGATCAGGTGCAGAGCGGTTTTGACGCCGTTGATCACCAGCGTGTGGCCCGCGTTGTGTCCTCCCTGAAAGCGGACCACGCCCTGGGCGGTTTCGGTCAGCCAGTCCACCAGCTTGCCTTTGCCCTCGTCACCCCATTGGGTGCCGACCACCACCACGTTGCGCCCGGGCGTCGCGGCGCTGCCTTTGTTGCTCATCACGGTTTCCAGTCAGAGATTACGGACGGTCCACGCGCCCGGCCGGGCCGCATCGGGCACGAGCTCTCGGTCGCAATGGAATTCATCGACTTCGTGGTCGTGCCCCGGCAGGGCACACACCACGGTGTGGCCATCGCGGCGCAGCGCCGCCACGGCCTCGCGCAGCCCGGGGTCGTTGCCCCAGGGGGCGCGGATTGCGGCCACGAGCGGCCGGGGGCTGACAGCGGCCACCAGTTCCTTGATGTCCAGGCTGAAGCCGACCGCGGGTCGCTTGCGGCCGAAGACCGCGCCCACCTCGTCGTACCGGCCGCCACGCACGAGATCGGTGGCCGGGCCCAGGGCGTCCCGCGCAAACAGGGCGAAGCGCGCACCGGTGTAATACGCGTAGCCGCGCAGGTCGGCAAGGTCAATCGAGACGCTCAGGCCAACCACGTGGTCGGCCAACCAGCGCAGGCTGTCCAGGGCTGCGTGCAGCGCGGGGGACGGGCTGAGCACACGGCGCGCCTCGTCGATCACCGACGCATCGCCGAACAGACGGGGCAGCGCCGCCAGGTCCCGGGCCACGGCGGCCGGCAGGTCGCGCGCCAGCGCCGCCAGCGTGGCCGCGTCCTTGGCAGCCAGCGCCGCATGCACGCGCGCCACCGTCGCCGGTGGCAGAGACACCGGCGCCAGCACCGCGTCGATCACGCGCACATCCGCCAGGTCCAGCACCAGGTTATTCAGCCCGGCGCTGCGCAGGCACGCCTGCGCCAGCTCGATCACTTCCAGATCGGCTTCCAGCCCCCCGTGGCCGTAAATCTCCGCCCCGAACTGCAGCGGCTCCCGGCTCGCCGACGGCCGGTCCACCCGGGTATGCACCACCGGGCCGCAGTAGCTCAGGCGCGCCACGCCGCGCCGGTTGAGCAGGTGGGCGTCGATGCGGGCGACCTGGGGCGTGCTGTCGGCGCGCAGACCCAGCGTGCGACCCGACAGTTGGTCGACCAGTTTGAAGGTGTGAAGGTCCAGTGCTTCGCCGGTGCCGGTGAGCAGGGACTCAAGGTGCTCGATCAGCGGCGGCATCACCAGCTCGTACCCGTGGCAGCGCGCGGTGTCGAGCAGGCTGCGACGCAGTTCTTCGATGTGGCGCGCCTCGGAGGGCAAGACATCGGCGATGTGATCCGGCAGGACCCAGGCGGACATGGCGTTTGGCGGCGCTGTTAAAACCGCGATTCTACCGGGGTGCGGAACCCACTCCCCGGGCCGGCGGAGGCCCGCCCGGGTCTCAGCCGACGATCCACACGACGAGCAAGCCCGCGCCCACGCTCATCAGACCGAAGAACCGGAGTTGGCCGTCGCGCAGGCGAAGCACCTCGGTGAACATCCGCCGCCAGGCCTGGGGCACCAGCAGCGGCATCAAGCCCTCGAACACCAGCACCAGGCCGAAAGCCAGCCACAGTGCGTCGGACATGGGCCGAGGGCTGAGAGGTGGTCAGCGCGGTCCGGTGACCGTGCTGCTGCGCATCGCCCGGAAGAAGTCCGAGCTGGGCTCAATCACCACCACATCGCCTTTGCCCGAGAAGCTGGACTTGTAGGCTTCAAGGCTGCGGTAGAACTGGGCAAAAGCCGGGTCCTGACCAAACGCCGAGGCGAACGCGGCCGCGGCCTTGGCGTCGCCCTCACCCTTGATGCGTTGGGCATCGCGGTAGGCCTCAGCCACGATGACCTCGCGCTGGCGATCGGCGTCGGCACGAATCTTTTCGCCCTCGGCAAAGCCAGTGGACCGCAGTTCGTTGGCCACGCGTTTGCGTTCGGCTTCCATGCGCTGGTAGACGGAGGCGGTGATCGATTCGGCGTAATCCACGCGGGTGATCCGAACGTCCACCACGTCCATGCCCCACGGCTGGTTGGCGCTGTTCACCGCGGCCAGCACTTCGCGCTTGACGGACTCCATCAGCTCCTCACGCCGCGACGAGAGCAGCTCCTTGAGCGTGCGGCGGTTGATTTCCTGCTGGAACGAGTTGCGAACCACCCGGTTGAGCTGCAGCGATCCGGCGCGCTCATTGACGCCGACGTTGCGGATGTAGGCTTGCGGGTCGCTGATGCGCCAGCGCACATACCAATCGATCACCACGCGCTGCTTCTCGGCCGTGAGCATCGGGTCGGTGTCCACGCTTTCCAGCGTGAGCAACCGCTTGTCGATGTAGGACACGTTCTGGAACGGCGGGGGCATCTTGAAATTGAGGCCCGGCTCGGTGACGACCTGCTTGATCTGGCCGAGCTGGAACACGACGCCGTACTGGCGCTGGTCCACCACGAACAGCATGGAGCTGCCCAGCGCCAGCGCGACGATGACCGAGGTGATGAAGAAACCGATTTTGTTCATGGTGTCGGTGCTCCGGCGTCAGCGGGTGTCGCGCTCACGCGAGCGGCCTGCGCCGTTGTCGGCGTTGCGGTTCGGGGCTGGCGCAGCGGGCGCGGTGACCGGGCTGCCCGTCATCGGTGCGGCAGACGCCCCGCCACCCGGCCCGGTGGACTGGATGATCTTGTCGAGCGGGAGATACAGCAGGTTCGACCCGGCGCGCGAATCCACGAGCACCTTGGTCACATTGGCGTAGATGTCACGCATGGCATCGGTGTACATCCGCTCCCGCGTGACCTGGGGGGCCTTTTGGTACTCCGCCAGCACCGAGCGGAAGCGCTGCGAATCACCCTCGGCCTGCGCCACGATCCGCGACCGGTAGCCTTCCGCCTCTTCAATCAGGCGCGAGGCCGCACCGCGGGCCCGGGGCACCACGTCGTTGGCGTAGGCTTCCGCCTCGTTCTTGGCACGCTCGCGTTCCTGTCCGGCGCGCAGCACGTCGTCGAAGGCGGCCTGCACCTGCTCCGGCGGGCGCACACCGCCCTGCTGCAGGTTGATGCCGACGACTTCAATGCCGACCTTGTACCGGTCCAGGATCGTCTGCATCAGCGCGCGCACCCGCGGGGCGATCTGATCGCGCTCTTCGGCCAGCGCTGCGTCCATCTTCATCTTGCCGACCACTTCGCGCACGGCCGTCTCGGCCGCTTTGACCACGGAAAGGTCCGGGTCGCGACTCTCGAACAGGAAAGCGCGGGCGTCGTTCAGGCGGTACTGGACCGCGAACTTGATCTCGACGATGTTTTCGTCTTCGGTCAGCATGGCCGACTCGCGCAAGCCCGTGGCCGGCACGATGTTGTCACGCCCCACATCCACCGAACGGATCTGGGTCACGAAGACGGTTTCATGGCGCTGGATCGGGAACGGCAGACGCCAGTTGAAGCCGGCACCCACCGTGCTGTGGTAGCGGCCGAACTGGGTAATCACCGCCTGCTGACCTTCCTGCACGATGAAGAACCCGGTGCCCAGCCAGATCAGCGCGGCGACCGCAGCGACCAGGCCCACACCGATGCCGGCGGCCTTGGGGTTGGGGCTGAAACCGCCCGTCCCTCCTCCGCCCGCCCCGCCACCCTGACCACCGCCACGGCCCTTGTTGCCGAGCAGGCCACCCAGTTTGCGGTTGAGGTCGCGCCACAGCTCGTCGAGATCTGGCGGGCCCTGGTTGGGGCCCTGGCCCCGCGGACGCTGCGGAGCGCCGCCGTCGCCGTTGTTGTCGTTGCGCGGCTCGTCGCCGCGACCCCAGCGGGGGTCGTTGAGGTTGAAGGCGCCGATCCAGCGGCGCCAGCCGCGTCGCTCGCCTGCAGCGCTCCGTGCGGCGCTGGTCGTGGCGGTCTTCGCGGCGTTGTCCGGGTGCTGCCAGTTCACATCCATGGTGTTGGGCGGTTTATGTGGGTTATAGACATTGTGCCCAATCAGGCGGCGTGGTTCCCGAGATCGGACATCGCGCCGCGGTTTGTGGGGTCATCGCCACGCAGGGAGTCGATGACCCGCCGGGACAGGAAGGCTCGCAACGCCGGCAATCCGTCGCCGGTGGCGGCCGAGACAAACAGGCGCGGGAGCACCCGACCGTCAACGTCCATCGTGTCTTCCCGCTCCAGCGGCTGACGCTCGGGCGGCAACGCGTCAAGTTTGTTGAACACCAGCACCTGAGGCACATCGGCGGCACCGATGTCCCGCAGCACGCCCATGACCGCACCGATCTGTTCCGGGTGCTCAGGGTTGGCGGCGTCCACCACGTGAAGCAGCAAATCGGCGTCGGCGGCCTCCTGCAGCGTGGCGGCGAAGGCTTCGACCAGCCCGTGCGGCAGGTCCCGGATGAAGCCCACGGTGTCTGACAGCGACACCGACCGGCCCGCTTCGCCCAGGTAGAGCTGGCGGGTGGTGGTGTCGAGCGTGGCAAACAGCTGATCGGCCGCGTAGCTGCGCGCTTTGGTGAGGGCGTTGAAGAGCGAGCTCTTCCCGGCGTTGGTGTAGCCCACCAGGGAAATGTTGAACGCGTCGCGCCGCTCGCGCTGACGGCGCTGCGTGGCGCGCTGGCGCTTGACCTTGTCGAGGCGCTCGCGCGTGCGCTTGATGGCCTCCGCGATCATGCGCCGGTCAAGCTCGATCTGCGTCTCGCCCGGGCCGCCGCGCATGCCGATGCCACCGCTTTGGCGCTCCAGGTGCGACCAGCGTCGGACCAGGCGCGTCGACAGGTACTGCAGCCGTGCCAGCTCGACCTGCAGCTTGCCTTCGTGGCTGCGCGCGCGCTGGGCGAAGATTTCCAGAATCAGCAGGGTGCGGTCGTTGACCGGGCGCTCCAGGGTGCGCTCGAGGTTGCGCTGCTGCGCCGGGCTGAGCGCCTGGTCGAACAACACCTCGGTAGCACCCGTGGTCTGGGCCAGCAGCTGGATTTCCTCGGCTTTGCCACTGCCCACAAACAGCGCGGGGTCAGGAGCCCGGCGTTTGCACGTGACGCGGCCCGCCACGGTGTAGCCGGCGGTCTGGGCGAGTTGGCCGAGCTCTTCAAGCTCGCCGTCAAAGTGAGGCAGCCCGAAGTCCACCCCGACCAGGATCACGGCAGGCGGGGTGGTGGGGCGGGTGGGGGAAGGATTCAATGGGAGCGCGTTCGTCGCCCGTCGGGGCGCACGGTCGCCGGCGTACCGACGTTGTCAGGAGGCCGAGCTGTCGTCGGGCGGGTTCACCGAGAACTGCACCGGACGCCCGGGCACGATGGTGGAGATCGCGTGCTTGTACACCATCTGGGTCACCGTGTTGCGCAGCAGCACGACGTACTGGTCAAAGGACTCGATCTGGCCTTGCAGCTTGATGCCGTTGACCAGATAAATGGACACCGGCACATGTTCCCGACGCAACTGGTTCAGGAAGGGGTCTTGCAAGAGCTGGCCTTTGTTGTTGCTCACGATATGCTCCGTGTTCAAGGGTTGGGGATGGGCGGAACATACCACAG
>Ga0209278_1000391_pt1 | contig 36909 bp, 34 predicted proteins | sample JI81BgreenDNA_FD_187504 | JGI IMG/M metagenome (GOLD analysis project Ga0209278, IMG submission 187504) | Wastewater effluent complex algal communities from Wisconsin, to seasonally profile nutrient transformation and Carbon sequestration -... | ecosystem: Engineered > WWTP > Effluent > Algae...
GTATCGATACCTATCCTTATTGTGAGCAGAAATTTTTGACGGAATGGATGCGGACGATTGAATTCGAATACCCCGGATTTACTGTTTTTGCGGAAGTTTGGATTAAAGGAGTGGCAAATCAAGCGGCCTATGCACGCAATCCCAATTTGAAAGAACATCAAAATACTGGTTTGAGCGGATTGTTGGACTTCGCCTGGTATTTCTCAGTAGCGGAATTAGCGGCTGGTAACAACAATGCGGCCGAATCGATCTACATCACCTTGAGCCAAGATCGCTTGTATGAAGACCCCAATACCAACGTGATTTTTGCAGGAAACCATGACCTACCCCGGCTTTTTACGCTGGTTAATAAGGACGTTGCTAAGTTCAGGATGTTGAGCACCATACTCATGACCAGCAGAGGAATTCCCCATTGGTTTTATGGCGACGAACATTTACTCGAAGGAAATGCAGATCCGTTAGATAATGTCAGGCCAGAGTTTGCGTATGGATTTTCAGGTAAGTCTACCGAACTTACAAGCCTTCAAAAAGAAAACGAAGAATGGTTCAGAAGCCTTGCTAATTGGAGGAAACAGCATGGCGAACTTTTCCGAACGGGCACCTATCAGCAGTATCCTCCACGTAACGGTATATTGGTATTCAGCCGCTCTTCGGCTTCAAAAACTATAGTTGTTGTGGTAAACACAACCCAAGAAGGCAGGTCTGTTGGGCTAAAGAACATACTCCAAGATTATACCTTCAAATCGGCCAAGCGCCGAAATGGGGCGCTTTTGGATACTACGGCCGATTTAAAAATTGAACCCTACACGGCTGAGATTATCGAGCTCAACCATTAAGGTGCAAGCATAAAACTGAGCGGTATAGGAAGACGGCTATGCCATGCATTTTCATCGTGGGCAGCGCCTTCAAATTTTCGGGTTTTCCAGAGTGTGCTATCGTACTTCTTTTTTCGCATGATATCGTCAGCTTTACGCTGATATGGTTCATACCAAGCATCTAAAGTGGTTGTGCCAAAGTCGAAGTAGATTTTGTGTTTTTTCGCTTTAGGCAGCTTCTTTCGCATGTACTTCAACATGGCATCGGCTATTTGTGGCTCGTTTCTAAATACGCTCGAGGGCCAATGGGTAGAGATACAAATGGCCCCTCCAAAAACCTTGGGGAATTCGCAAAGGGCATATAAACTTATTAATCCGCCCATGCTTGAGCCTCCGATATAGGTATTGGCTTGGTCGCTCCGTGTCGAGAAGTTTTTATCGATATACGGTTTCAGCTCGTATACAATGTACTTGAGGTAAGCATCCGATTTGGGCTTTTCATTGCCAGAAAGATTTACATCCTTACGCAAACTGTCTTGCCAAGGCTTCGAAAGGTAATTGAACGCTTTTGCTGGATAATATTCCAGACGTCTGTCGGGCGTATTCCAAATGCCTACGACTATGGTTTCTTTAATTTTTCCAGTCCGAATCAGTTCACTCATGTTTTCATCCACCCCCCACTCTTGTTTGTTGAAGGTAGTTTTACCATCGAAGAGCTGTTGACCGTCGTGCATGTAGAGCACAGCATACTTCTTGGTAGTATCGTATCCTTCCGGTAGCCAAACATCTACACTTCTGCTGCGTAAATAGGTAGATTGCAATTCGCTTGGGGTTATTCTAACAATTTTGCCGGAAACTACTTCGGGCAATTGCCCAAATAAAGAGAAACTATTGAGAAGGGCAAGAATGGCCGGCAAATACTTCATGTCGAGATAAGTTCTAATGTGCTAAAAAACAAAAAACCCCGCGATTGCGGGGCTTTTGTTCAGAGATTTTGACCAATTAACGGTTCAAAACTACTTTTTGGATAGCCACTTGATTGTCGATGCTGAAACGTACAAAGTAAGTGCCTTCTGGAAGACTGCTGCCATCGAAAGGAACCATGTGTACACCAGCTTCTTGCGTTTCGTTTACCACTTCAGCAACTTCTTGACCAATCATGTTAAACACCTTGATGTTTACTTCACGAGCCACATCAGCTACTTGATAGTTGAGGTTGAGGTTACCAGCAAATGGGTTAGGATAAGCCGATACTACGAGTTTGCTCTTGTTGATGTTTTCAGTAGACGATGCAATTGAAGCGGTTACACCTGAAAAAGTAGAGCGTGGAGGATTTACCGCAATGTTCAAAAAGATGTCGGTGTTGTTGTCGTCTTTTTGCTCGCCGCAAGCAGTGCTGTTACCGCCAAAACCACCGCATGGGCCGCTTTCACGGAATACCATGCCAATACGCTGTACGTTTTGGCCAGCAGGGATTGGGCCGGTAGAAGCAGCACCATAATACGTATTTGGGTCCATGGTAATTCTCCAAGTACCTGCGGTTTGGGTCATCGCACCCGGAGAAGCAGGATTACCCCATTCACCGATTACATACTGCCACGCAGTTAATGTGTCAAGACCACCACCAGAGTGGATGTGTACGCTTGTAGCTGCAGCCAAATTAGCAGCACCAGCAGATGGGTCAAAATTGATGGTCAGGTTAATCTGAGCCATTGCAGCTCCCGACATAAAGAGGGCGGTAGCCGATGCAAGTAGAAGTTTTCTCATATTACTAAAATTTTAATTTTGGTTGTTGGTGTCCAAATTAGGAATTGTCTTTAATTCAACCAAAATTTCTGTCGATTTTTTAAGCTTTTTTTATTTGAGTAATATAATCTTTTGAACAAAACACGATACAATTGGTAATGCGGCTTACAGCCCATAAATTGCAACGCTTTCAATAAAATCATATGTCAGCCGAAATCAAAAGAATTGCCGTATTAACCTCTGGTGGAGATAGCCCCGGAATGAATGCCTGCATTAGGGCGGTTGTGCGTGCGGGTATCTATTATAAATGCGAAATGTGGGGAGTAGTGCGTGGTTACGATGGGCTTATCAATGGTGACTTTAAAAAAATGGACCTACGATCGGTCAGTAATATCATACACCGTGGGGGTACCATCCTCAAATCGGCTAGAAGCATGGAATTCAAAACGGATGAAGGGATGGAAAAAGCCTTTCAGAACCTAAAAGAACGAGGAATTCAAGCGTTGGTAACCATAGGAGGTGATGGTACTTTCAAAGGAGCATACTACTTCAGCAAAAAATACGACATTGCCGTCATGGGCATTCCAGGAACTATTGATAACGACTTATATGGTACCGACTTTACCATTGGGTACGATACAGCTACCAACACTGTAGTAGAATGCATCGATAAAATACGCGATACAGCTGATGCTCATAATCGACTCTTCTTTGTAGAAGTAATGGGCCGAGATGCTGGCTTTATTGCCATGAATGCTGGTATCGCTGCAGGTTGTGAAGATATTCTGATACCCGAAAGTCGTACAAGCATTGATGAATTAGTCGCAACACTCAAAAAAGGCAGGGCCAATAAAAAATCGTCGGGGATTGTTATCGTGGCGGAAGGTGATGAAGAAGGTGGGGCCATTGAGGTGGCCAGAAAGGTGAAAGAGCAATTCGATGGTTATGAAATGAAAGTTGCCATTCTCGGGCATATCCAAAGAGGCGGCAATCCGAGCTGCTTCGACAGGGTGTTGGCGAGCCGCTTGGGCGTTGCTTCTGTAGAGGGATTGCTCGAGGGTAAATCGAAAATGATGGTCGGAATCGTCCATAATAAAATCGTTTATACTCCGCTTACACAAGCCACCAAACAAAATCCGGAACTAGATCCGGATCTTCAACGAATAGCAAGAATCATTTCAATATAAGTTTATGCTTTTAGTCGCAGATAGTGGGTCAACCAAGGCCGATTGGAAATTCGGGCCCAGCGAAAATCAGTTGATTACCACCAAAGGGTTTAATCCTTTCTTTCATGACAAGGACTTCATATTGAAGGAACTTCAACTTTCAGATCTTGTAAATCTTAAGGATGAAGTTACTGTAGTGAAATTCTACGGTGCAGGGTGTTCTAGTCCGGATAGAAACGAGATTGTTGCTGATGCACTTCGTGTTTTCTTCCCCAGAGCAGAAGTATTGGTAGATCATGACATTTTGGGAGCAGCAATTGCAACCAATGGCGATACGGAGGGCATAAGCTGTATCGTGGGTACAGGCTCAAATTCGTGCTATTACAATGGTGAAAAACTATTTCAGGTAGTGCCAGCTTTGGGCTATATGTTAGGTGATGAAGCAAGTGGAAGTTATATCGGAAAACGCATCTTAAGTGATTACCTCTATAAATTACTTCCCGATGTGATAAAGGCAGATTTGGAGTCGGATTATCAGGTGACCAAAGAAAATATCTTCGACAATACCTACCATCAGCCTCATGTCAACGTATATTTTGCTTCGTTTGCACGATTATTTTCGAAACACCGCAGCCATCCCTATGTGCGCACCGTTGTAAAAGAGGGTTTTGAAAAGTTCCTCGATATTCATGTAACGAGGTACCCCCGTATCGAAGAAATCCCTGTGAACTTTGTCGGATCGGTGGCCTATTATTTTGAAGACGTCCTTACCGAAGTGCTAGCCAACAAAAAACTCGTGAAAGGCCGTATTCTTCGCAAGCCAATTCACGAGTTGTATGCTTATTTCGAAAAGATGGGTTGATGCTACTTCTTGAGTAGTGCCGCTATTTTTTCTTCCATGATGAATTCATCTCCTTCAACGTAAGAGTTGTGGCGATATGCGATGTTCCCCGATTGATCTACAAGCATTGAAAAAGGAACAGTTTGAAAATTCATGGATCTTTTCATGTCTTCATTAGGGTCAAGTAGCACTTCAAAGGGCCAGTTTACTCCATTTACGTAGGCTTTAACCTTGGCGGTATTACGGGCATCGTCGATGCTGATGGCAAGCACTTGAACGCCATACTTTTCTTGCCATACGTCGTACAGCTCAGCATAGTTGGTTAATTCTTTTTTACAAGGCGAGCACCAGGTGGCCCAAAAGCTGACAACTGTGATTTTGCCATTCGAAGCTAATTCTCGGATGTTCACCGACTCACCTTTGAGGTTTTTCAAACTTACGTTGGGCACCCCTTCGTTTTGTGCCAATGCATTAGTACTCAGTAAAATAAGAAGGGAAAGAGCAAATAATTTCATTTTCATTCGTTGGTCATTTGAGGTTCGGCACACGCGGTGCAGGAATTATGCCTAAATTAACGCTCTCCAAGTTAGTTGCAACCTATGATGAAGTTTTTAAGTGTAGCCTTCACTTTCGTGCTACTCTTTTCTCTAAGTTTTTCTTCCAAAACGCATGCCCAGGGCACCATATCGGGTGATCTCGAGCTTTTTCAGAACTTCTTTTTTCTCGATTCGAATTTGCTCTCTCAACCTATTCCACCACAATATTTTCAGCAATTGAGCTCAACAGATGCTTGGTTGAACCTGAAATATCGCTCAAAAGATATTGAAGTAGGCGTCCGGTTTGATATGTTTTTGAATTCTGGCTTAAGAACTCCAGGAGCCGTGCAAAACAATCAAGGAATTGGTTTCTGGTATGCCCGAAAGCAGATAGAGAAGCTCCAGTTGACTATTGGGTATTTTTACGACCAATTTGGAAGTGGGGCAATTTTCAGGGCCTATGAAGGTAGAGGTCAAAACCTCGATTATGCTATTCGGGGGCTTCATGCGAAATATGATTTATCGCCCGACTGGCAAGTGAAAGCCTTTGTGGGACGTCAAAAATTCTTGTTCGACACCTATCAGAGTGTGATGAAAGGGGTGAATATCGAGGGCGCACATAGTTTTGGTGAGGAACTCTTAATTCGACCAGGCTTGGGTGTTGTGAATCGCACCCTCGATCGAAATAGCATGGACTTAATCGTTGGTCAAATAGAAAATCAACCCATTGGTACTCGGTTTGTCCCGAAATTTAATGCATTCGCTTATTCGGCTTACAATACCATCGATTATAAGGGGTTTTCGTGGTATGTAGAATATGCTGGTAAAACTGCTGAAGCTGTATTCAACCGCGATGGTGACAGAATGGTGAATAAGCCAGGTAGTATGATTCTAAGCTCATTGAGCTATAGCCAACCAGGCATTGGAGGAACCATCCAGTATAAACGCACCTCTTTCTTTGAATTTAGAACATCTCCACTTGAATCGTTGAACGATGGCCTCATCAATTTTATACCGCCATCGGCAAGGATGAATACCTATCGTTTAACTTCTCGTTATGCCCCTCCAACACAGTTGATAGGCGAACAGGGTTTTCAGGGAGATTTAGTGGTGACCATAGCCAAAAAGCACAATATTCAATTGAACGCCTCAGACGTAAAGGATTTGGATGGCAAGAGGCTTTACCAAGAGTTTTATGTAGAAGGCAAAGTGAAACTCAGTTCAAAGCTCATTGCAATGGCCGGACTTCAACGATTGATCTACAATCAAGAGGTATATGAAAACAAACCGGGTAAACCTTTGGTAAAAACATGGACGCCCTTCAGTGAGCTAACCTACAAATTCAACCGGAAGCATTCGTTAAGGGCCGAGCTGTCGCACATGCAAACCAAGGAAGATTTGGGAAGTTGGTGGTGGGGGCTCTTAGAGTACAATATTGCACCTAAATACTCGTTTTCGGTGATGGACATGTGGAATTACGGCAATAAAGATCCCAAAAAACGGATACATTATTGGACCGTATTTGGGGCCATGAATGTTCAAAAACTGAGAATAACAGGTGGGTACGTTCGGCAAGTAGAAGGAGTAATTTGTACTGGTGGTGTATGCCGGATTGAACCCGCTTTTAACGGTGTTCGACTTTCGTTATCTTCGAACTTCTAAGGTGTGCTTATGAAAGCAAATTATCTATCACTTGCATTTATTGCGTTAGTCTTTTTTGGTTGTCAAGAAGTTGGCCCAAAGGTAGATATAGATGGAACTTCCAGTCTGTTAGGCGATACTACCTATCTGGAAACATCTATTGCAACTCCACAACCGAAAGTAGTGGTTATCGAAGAATTTACTGGCGTACGCTGTGTGAACTGCCCTAGGGCGCATGCTACTATTAAGACGATACAAGAAGCGCACCCAGGCAGGGTGGCTGCTGTGGGCATACACACCGGAATTTTTGCTCAGCCGTATGAAGGTCGTCAGGATTTTCAACTGAGGCCTGAGGGAAACGATATTGAATCGTTTTTGGGTAATGCTCAAGGCTACCCTTCTGGTGCTGTTGATCGAGAACTATTCACGGGTGAATCTAGAATCATCATCAATGATACCAAGTGGTCGAATTATGTGAATTCACAACTCACAATAGCCACTCCTGTGAATATTGAGTTGGTTAAGGTTTTTAATCCTGTGAGCAGAAAATTTGATATCAACGCAACATTTAAGTTTACCTCAGCTGTAGCCCAAGATTTATTCTTTACCGCTTACCTGTGTGAGGATAACATCCGTGAGTATCAACTTACCCCAACGGGTATCGACAGCAATTATACCCACAATCACGTTCTGCGGAAGGTTATTACCCCTGTAAACGGACAGCGACTTAATGCCCCTTCTTTTATTCCAGGCCGGGTAATAGTACAACGGTTTAGTTTTGTGATACCCGAATCATGGAATGCCAGCAACCTTAAATTAGTTGGCCTTGTTCATGGTGCAGGTGACAACAAAGGCGCATTACACGGCGCATACACACGTATAGAATGATTAGAAATTTACCAGAATATTGCCCAGTCCTTATCGTAGGAGCAGGACCGGCTGGGTCAACTACGTCGTTATTCCTCGAAAAGTCGGGGATCGATCATATCCTAATCGATAAAGCAAGCTTCCCACGCGATAAAATTTGCGGCGATGCATTGAGCGGCAAAGTCGTTAGCGTTCTTGCCGATTTAGGCATCGACTACCTCAACGAAGTAGAAAATGATCCAGTCAACTTTCGCCCTTGTCATGGAATTTCATTCATTTCTCCTAGTGGAAGTCGATTATCTGTCCCGTTCAAGACCAAAGCTGCAGGTAAAGAAACAGCAGCTGGCTTTTTATCGAGGAGAATAGACTTTGATCATTTTTTGGTGAAGCACATCAAACCAGGTCGTCTTTTCGAAAACTGCGAGTTGGTTTCGTTGGAAGAGATGCCCGACGGGATTATTGCAACCGTGAAGCAAAATGGTATTGTTGGCAGCATACGTGCCGATTTAGTTATTGGCGCCGAAGGAGAAAGAAGTATAGTAGCCAAACAGTTGGCAGGTTATGTAAAGTCAAAAGAACATTATAGCGCTTCAGTTAGAGCATATTTTAGTGGAGTGGCGATTGGTCCAGAAAAGGAATATATTGAACTTCATTTCCTGGATAAGGCATTACCCGGTTATTTATGGATTTTCCCGATGACCCACGACTTATGGAATGTAGGTGTGATAGTTCCAAGCGAAACAGTAAGTGCCAAGAAAATAAACCTCAAAAACCTGCTTGATGATCTCATACAGAATCACCCGCTGGTAAAAGATCGTTTTGTTAACGCCAAAATGGAAACCCCCGTCATGGGTTGGGGACTTCCATTGGGCTCACGTAAGTGGAAACTTTCGGGCACACGTTTTTTACTAGCTGGCGATTCGGGTTCACTCATCGATCCTTTTACCGGAGAGGGGATAGGGAATGCCATGTTCATGGGTAAGTTGGCAGCAGAGGCTGCTAAAAAAGCTGTGGAGGCTGGGAATTTCAGTGCGCAATATTTAACGCAGTACGAAAAAAGCGTCTACGATTCGTTGTGGCAAGAATTGAAAATCGGTAAAACGTTGCTCAGACTTTTGGGATTCCCCTCGATTTTCAATTTCGTGATACGGAAAGCCTCTACGAATGACAAATTGAAAGAAACGATTACCTGCATGTTCGAGGACATTGGATTACGTGATAAAATGAGAAATCCGTTATTTTACATCAAACTATTGCTGAATAGATAGATGAGATCGGTTCTACTCTTCACATTTTTTTCATTATCGCTATTCAATTGCAAGCGAAGTGAGAATGTTGTTTTTGAGTACGGCAATTTTCAAACCGACAAAAAGGTACTTGGTGTTTTTCTGACGGCTACTTGGAGCGATAGAAGTGGTGAAACAGGATTGACAGCATACAATACGTTTGTCCAAGATTCTTTTCCAAATAGGGTAATCCCCATTGTGGCACATGCAGCAACAGTAGGTGATCCGTTTTATTCACTTTCTGCCTCGCAGTTTTATAGTTTGTACGAAGCAGAGCAGTTTCCTTCATTTGGGCTAAATGTGCGAGGTATACCATTTATTGATATCGATGAGCTTTACCGATATACAAGGGAAGAGTTAACCGATACCGTTAATGGAATGCCCCAGGCAGCCAAGCCCAAGCTTGTTATGGCAACGGCAAAACGGGTAGAAGGACGTAAACTGAGATGCAAAACAAAAATTAGAATTGTCGAACCCTTGGATTCATCGGAGTTAAGAGCAGCAATTTACATTACCGAAAATGATGTGCTGGGCTTCCAGCAAGGTTCGGGGGGGTTAATTTTTCATCAGAACGTGCTTAGGTCGGCAATAACTGCGGGACCATGGGGAGAAATAGTAAAGGTAGGTGAGTTCGAAGCTGGTGAAGAGTTCGAGAAAGAGGCTGTTTTTAGCATGAATGAAGACACTGATTCAAATCAGCTGTATATGGTAGTTGTGGTGTATCGAATGCAAAACGGATTTCCCGTAGAGGTATTGAATTGTAGCAGATTTTAAACTGCGGTGCATTTAGTATCATTTGAATTCAGTTGTTGATATAATCGTCAAAAACTGATTTGTTTTTCATGTAGTTTAGTCAAAAAGGAATAGCGTGTCGGAACAAGTAAAATACACCGAAGACAGTATACGGTCGTTAGATTGGCGGGAACATATACGCCTCCGTCCGGGCATGTACATTGGTAAATTGGGGGATGGTTCAGCACATGACGATGGAATTTATGTGCTGATAAAGGAAATAATTGACAACTCCATCGACGAATACGTGATGGGGAATGGAAAGACCATTGAAATAAAGATCAGTGACCATAAGGTTGTAGTACGTGATTACGGTCGAGGTATTCCCTTGGGGAAAGTGATTGATTGTGTTTCTAAAATAAATACTGGAGGTAAATACGATTCTGGAGCCTTTACCAAATCAGTCGGATTAAACGGTGTAGGCACCAAGGCGGTGAATGCGCTTTCGAGGTATTTTCGGGTTCAATCGGTTAGAGACGGCAAAACCAAAATTGCCGAGTTCGAAGCTGGTGAGCTAAAGATGGAATCGAAGGAAGAGCCAAGCTCTGATAGGAATGGAACAATAATCACCTTTATCCCAGACGAGAATATCTTCAAAAATTACCGGTTCATCACCGAGTTCATTGAAGATCAAATCTGGAATTACGCTTTTTTAAATGCTGGATTAACCATTCAGATGAATGGACAGAAGTATTTTTCAAAGGACGGACTCCTTGATTTACTTCAGCGCAAAACCAATCCTGATGCGATTCGCTATCCCATTATTCACCTCAAAGGCACCGACATCGAAGTTGCTTTTACGCACGAAGATCAATACGGCGAAGAATATTACTCGTTTGTAAATGGGCAATATACTACGCAGGGGGGGACTCACCTGGCCGCTTTCAGAGAAGCATTAGTCAAAACCGTCCGTGAGTTTTACAAAAAAGAGTTCGACGCCAGCGACATAAGAGCATCCATAGTTGGCGCAGTAAGCCTAAGAGTACAGGAGCCTGTTTTTGAGTCACAAACCAAAACGAAGCTAGGTTCTCAAAACATGGCGCCAGAAGGCCCGAGTTTACGGTCGTTTGTAGGGGATTTTATCAAAAAGGAGCTCGACGATTACTTACACAAACATCCGGATGCGGCAGAGGCCTTGCTTAAACGTATTACGCAGAGTGAGCGCGAACGGAAAGACATGGCAGGCATAAAAAAACTTGCCAATGAACGGGCAAAAAAGGCAAATCTGCACAATAAGAAGCTGCGCGATTGCAGGTTTCACCTCAACGAGGCAAAAGAGGAAAAACGCTTCGAAACCACCTTGTTTATTACCGAAGGAGACTCTGCCAGCGGGTCCATCACCAAAGCACGGAATGTGGAAACCCAAGCCGTATTCAGCCTGAGGGGTAAACCATTAAACTGTTACGGTTTGAAGAAAAAGGTGGTGTATGAAAACGAAGAGTTTAATCTTTTACAGCATGCACTCAATATCGAGGAGGGTCTCGAAGGCTTACGATACAACCGCATCGTAATCGCAACTGATGCCGACGTGGATGGAATGCATATACGCCTTTTGATGATGACGTTTTTCTTGCAGTTTTTCCCAGATTTAGTCAAAAATGGTCACTTATACATTCTGGATACACCACTTTTCCGCGTTCGTAACAAACAGAAAACCATTTATTGTTATTCTGACGAAGAGAGGCAAAAGGCTATACAGGAAATTGGAAGTAAGGCAGAAATAACTCGATTTAAAGGTCTAGGTGAAATTTCTCCTGACGAATTTGGACAGTTCATTGGAGAAGACATGCGTCTCGAGCCAATTATCTTGAAAATGGATACCACTATTCCTAAATTATTGGAATACTATATGGGTAAGAACACTCCCGATCGTCAGCATTTCATAATCGGGAATCTTAAGATTGAAAAAGATTTGTTTGGTACAGAGGCAAACGAAGAAGGTGTTGAATTAATCGAAGAAGACTGATGAAGTATCTCTTTTTATTCTTGCTAGTTGCAAATATGGCTAGCGCTCAGCAGTTGCCAGCTAGTCCAGTTAATTTGGCGAACGAGCTATTGGCTATGGTCAAACAAAAGCAAGAAGTAAAGCAAATCGTTAGTGCTTTAGAGCAAGTAAGCCCTGAAGCGCTAAGTACGGCATTGTATAGCGACGATGTTAAGCTTGCCTTTTGGATTAATATCTACAATGCGTTCATCCAAATTAAACTGCAAGAGGATAGCAATGCTTACGCGAACCGGTCAAAATTTTTCAAGTCGAGAACTATCATCATTGCAGGTCAAAAATTAAGTTTTGATGATATAGAACATGGTATTTTACGCTCGGGTAAAATAAAATGGAGTTTAGGTTATTTAAATAATCCATTTCTATCTAAGTTTATAAAAAGCGCCCAAGTGCATGAGCTGGACTGGAGAATTCACTTTGCGTTAAACTGTGGTGCCATGAGCTGCCCGCTCGTTGAATTCTATGATGCGAAAGATATTCGAAAGCAGTTAGAAAATAGCACCAACCTTTTTTTGATGTTTGAATCAGCTTACGACAGCACTACCAACGAAATGAAGCTGCCCAAGCTTTTTAGATGGTTCAAGGGTGATTTTGGCGGTAAAAAAGGTATCTATAAGATTTTAGAGACTCGGGAGTACATCCCAGTTGGTAGCAAACCTAAATTAGTTTATACCGAATATGATTGGAGTCTAGCTCCGGCTAAGTTTCGCTAGCTTCTTAGCCGCCAGATCTTTTGGCACGATAACCGAGTTGTATAAGGAGTTGGACGATTTTGTCGGCGAAATTCCCCTGTATCATGATTTCTCCGTCTTTGACGCTGCCACCAACTCCACACTTGGTTTTTAGCAGCTTTCCCAACTGTTCTAGGTCTTTCGAGTTTCCGATAAAACCAGAAATAAGGGTAACTTCTTTGCCTGCACGCTGTTTTCGATCGAGAGATACGCGTAAATTTTGTTTTTGTGGGACTAGCGTTTCAATTTCTTCTTGGTTATCAGTAGGCATTTCCCAGTCTGGATCAGTACTGTAAATCAATCCTCCCAAACTTTCGAGCCCTTTACCTTTCGTGTTTTTGGCCATGTTAAAATGCCTTTAAACTTAAATCGAAACTTTTTACTGAATGCGTTAGCGCACCAACACTTATGTAATCTACTCCTGTAAGTGCGTAATCTCGTATGGTTTCAGAAGTAATTCCACCCGATGCCTCGGTTTCGCAGCGTCCATTAATCAATCGAATTGCCTCCCGTATACGATCTGGCGTGAAGTTGTCGAGCATGATCCGATCTACAGGAAGGTTTTGAAGAACCTCTTGAACCTCTTCTAAATTTCGGGTCTCAACTTCAATCTTTAATTGTAGATTTTGAGCCTTTAAGTAGGCTTTGGTACGTTGAATTGCGGCAGAAATACCCCCAGCGTAATCGGCATGATTGTCTTTGATCATAATCATGTCGTACAATCCAAAACGATGGTTAGAACCTCCACCGATTCGTACGGCTTCTTTTTCAAGCCATCGGTTTAACGGAGTGGTTTTTCTGGTATCTAAAAGCTTACAATGGGTGCCTTCTAGTTTTTTTACCAATTGATTGGTCGTCGTAGCTATTCCGCTCATTCGCTGCATGATGTTCAAACAAAGGCGTTCTGCAGTGAGTATCGACCGAGCTGAACCTTCAACAGTGAAAGCTACCTCACCTTTTTTGACGAAGGTACCGTCGACTAATATTTGCTCTACAATTAAACTAGGGTCGAATGTTTTTAGTACTAATATCCCAATTTCTAACCCCGCTAAAATCCCTTCATCTTTCACTAACAAACGGGCTTTACTCAGTGTATTCTCTGGAATACACGAAAGGCTTGTATGATCGCCACTGCCAACATCTTCCTGGATGGCAAGTCGAATAAATTCTTGAATCTCCATCTCAGAATTTATTCGAAGCGAAGCTGCTGAATTTTGTAGCCATCAGCTTTTTCCTGCATGACTATTGAGGTTCGGAAGGTGCTGCCGTTTTCTACAGTAAGCACGCCAATCAAGTATTTGCCGCCTTTTTCAGAAGAACCCCGATGCATCACTTTGAATGATTTGGGTGGATTTTTTAGAAAAAAGTTCTTCAGAATTATTTCTGTTTGTGCTTTACTGTAGCTGCTTTCACGGTCTTGAAGCGTCAATTCAATGGTATTGTCAAGAAATTGTGCCAATTCTTTTGAGTTGCCTTCTCGTAACAAATCAGCTAAAGTATCAGTTAACTCAGTTTTCGGTTCAACCTGCGTAAACGAACTCAAGCTGAACAATAGGACGAAAATTTTAAGAAAGAGCTTCATGGATTTTTTTTAGTGCTGTTCAGAAAGCATGCCATTTGTAGTTCATTACAAAAATAGAATTGTTTTTAAAGCAGTTCGCTTCAGTTTTGCAATACCGCTATCTTCTTTTCAACATTTGAATATCTTAGATTTCATAACCACCTTTGGACTGTGTATAAGCCTCTGCTAATTTTTGTTTCGATTTTGATGCTGGGTTGCGAAAGTCGTAAGACAGATTTGGTTGCGACCTATTTCGATTTGCCAGGGTATTTAGCTGTAGAACAGAAAAAGTTAGAACTCAAATCAGTTGAGGCGACTATATATTGGTCAAAAAATGATAAGCTTGACTCCGCGATTTCGAAAAAAGTAAATTGGAAGGATGCATTCGCTCCTTTGAAAAAGTTGAATTTAAACAAGCCTGCATTTCAAGGATCCTTTCATATAGATACAACCATTTTTAAGGAAGGTTTCGTAGTAACCTATTCGGCTAAGTCTCCTAAAGTTCAACCTACGCTATTAAAATTAACCTTCATCGAAGGTAAAGTGGCCGAGCTACATGCCGAGGTAGTGAATAGCAACCCCTTATACGAAAGTTCATTCCGTTATACATTTGTGCCCGATAACAAGCTAGCTGTTTCGGGCACTCAAAAGGTAATATTTGGAAAAAAACAAGAGTTCAGTCGGACACTGACCTTTTAGCTTTTTTTCATTCGCGATGCGAAATTTTCGAAGAAGTAAGGAATGGTTTCAATTCCTTTGTAAAAATTGAACAAACCGTAATGCTCATTTGGAGAATGTAAGGCATCGCTGTCGAGTCCAAAACCCATTAAAACCGATTTTAACCCGAGCTCTTTTTCGAAAAGTGCGACAATAGGAATGCTGCCTCCTCCTCGTGTGGGTATGGGCTTTTTACCAAAAGTTGTTTCCATGGCATCTGCGGCGGCTAAGTAGGCTGGATGGTCGGTAGGTGTTACTACAGGCTCACCTCCATGATGTGGCTTTACCACAACTTTTACGCTTGGTGGGGCAATTGTCTCAAAGTGATTTTTGAAAAGCTCCGTGATTTTTTCTGAAGATTGGTTTGGCACCAAACGCATGGATATTTTAGCAAAGGCTTTCGAAGGAAGCACCGTTTTGGATCCTTCACCAGTGTAACCACCCCAAATTCCGTTTACGTCTAATGTAGGTCGGATACCAGTTCTTTCGATGGTGGTAAACCCTTTTTCACCCCAAACTTCCTTCACTCCAAGGTCATCTTTGTACTCGTCGAGGTTAAATGGGGCTTCATTCATGGCAGCACGTTCGCTGGTACTTAGTTCAATGACGTCGTCGTAAAATCCGGGTATGGTGATATGGTTGTTTTCATCATGCATAGAGGCAATCATTTTTGCCAATATGTTAATGGGGTTGGCTACTCCACCTCCATAAACTCCCGAGTGGAGGTCACGGTTCGGGCCTGTCACCTCTACTTCAATGTAGCTAAGCCCGCGTAAGCCAACGTCGATGCTAGGAACATCGTTAGCAATCATGGAAGTATCCGAGATAAGGACAATATCGGCTTTTAAACGGTCTTTGTTCGCTATACAAAATGGGCCAAGATTTCCAGATCCAACTTCTTCTTCACCTTCAATCATGAATTTTACATTGCAGGGAAGCTGATTCGACCGCATCATAAATTCGAACGCTTTAACATGCATATACATTTGCCCTTTATCGTCGGCACTGCCGCGGGCATAAATTTTTTCATTTTTGATAGTTGGTTCAAACGGCGGGCTATGCCATAAATCGTACGGATCGGCGGGCTGAACGTCGTAATGGCCATACACTAAAACTGTAGGCAATGATGGGTCTATTATTTTCTCCCCATAAACGATAGGATAACCATCGGTAGGGCAGATCTCAACATGATCGGCACCTGCTTCTTCTAGTCGCGTTTTTAGAAATTCAGCCGCTTCGAAGACATCGTCCTTAAAATCGGGGTTGGCCGAAACAGAGGGTATTCTAAGTAAATCAAAAAGTTCGTTGAGGAAACGCTGCTGATGCTCGTTGATGTAGTTCTTAACGCCTTGCATTGTTGAGTTTTTATATTTCGTTGTTTTGGATCATGCGGTAAATGGTCGACTTGCCGATATCGAGCTTTTTAGCAACGGCAATTACGTTGTTTTGATATTTGTCAAGATAATAACGTATTAACTTTCGCTCAAAGTCTCGTAAAGTTAATTCTTCCTGCAGCCATTCCATTGGCTCATTATCGTTTTGAAAATGGATGTCTGCCGCCGAAATTTCCAAGTTATTGGTCATCACGCAAGCCAACTCAACCACGGCCTTCAATTCTCGCACGTTGCCGGGGAAGTAATAGTTTGATAGCTTGTCTAACGCTTCTTTGGATAACCTTAAATTGGGGAGTTTGTTGTCGTGTATGAATTCATCCACGAAGTGCTTCGCCAAAATGGGAATGTCGCTTTTTCGATCGCGGAGGGGAGGAAGTTGTACTGGCAAACCTAGCAAGCGATAATACAGGTCTTCACGGAAGTTTCCTTTCGTTACTTCTTCCTTTAAGTTCCTGTTAGTTGCTACGATTACGCGGCAATTGATTTTAACATTTTCGTTACCACCCACACGACTTAATTCTTTTTCTTGCAGAACCCGCAATATTTTGGCTTGGAGTGAGATGTCCATTTCGCCTATTTCATCGAGAAAGATGGTGCCATTGTTCGCCATCTCAAATTTCCCGATTTTCCGTGTGTTTGCCCCGGTAAATGAACCTTTTTCGTGGCCAAAAAGCTCACTTTCGAGCAATTCGTTGGGAATGGCCGCCATGTTTACCGGTACAAAAGGACCTTTTGCACGATTGGAGTTGTAATGTATGGCCTTGGCAGCTAGTTCTTTACCTGTACCCGATTCACCATATATAGACACGATAATGTCGGTTTTGATGGCCTTTTCAAGCAGCGTGAAGACGTATTTTATGGTATCACTCTGACCAACTATAGAATTATTAAAGTCGTACCGCTTACCGAGCTCCTCCTTGAGCATGCGGTTTTCTTTAACTACTTGTTGATTGCTGATAATGTTGTTGATGGTATTGATTAACCTATCTTTCGTCTCGTTGTCTTTGGTGATGTAGTCGTAAGCGCCGTTTTTAAGTAATTTAACGGCAGTTGACACGTCTGTTTGACCAGACAACATGATTACATAGATGTCAGGGTCAAAACTTTTGATATGTTTCAGAATTTCTGAACCTGACATATCGGGGAGGTAGTAGTCCAGCGTAATGATATCTGGCCTCCGATGCAGGTTATTAATCATATCTTTTCCTGAAGTATAGCAGAAAACCTCATTGTCGGGATTTAGCTCCACGATGTACTTGATGGTCTTCATGTAAATCGGCTCGTCTTCCAATATGAATATTCTGGCCATTTTCGGGAATGTATTTTCCAAAAATAGGAAAATTCCAAGACTTATAATCTGTCATGGTGAAAATCTTTGACTAAAAACACAAGGTTTGCAGCAGTCACTTTAATTCGCTTTGCTACGGAAATCTATGATTTTAAGCGTTATAACGACATTTTTGAGTTTAGATGCATTGTTCTACCATCTTTAGGGTATTTTTTAGTAGAGAATTACGTTCGAATGATTGAATAGTGGGGGATTCGGAACAGCTTTTGCTAAATTATATTGAAACTAAACATCACCAATGGACGTTTTTGTCCACCATTGTCTGAAACTAAACAACCGTTAAAAGCCCTTAGGGGCTTTTTTCATTTCGGGTAAATCTAGTCTAGGGCAGCCAGTGAATGACGACAACCTCGAGTAGAGATTCTATTTTACCCTTTCAAAAATGCTTTCTGATTAAACCAGTTGCCAGTCGTGAGCGGCTTTGGTGCTTTTCGAGCCTGAGTTGGTGTGACGATACAGCCGGTCGTTTTCTTGCTCGATGCTTAGCTGTTGATTTTGCGGAAATGAACAATTAAGCATGTTTAAAACGCCGAAAGACCACAAATTGGGTGGTCTTTCGGTAATAGAAGATAACAGACTTTTAAATACTTACAGCATCATCGCCCAAGCTTCACCTGATTTGATGAATAACTTCATACGAAATCAAAATTTGATGAGTTTAGGTTTTCTTTTAAGTTACTGATTAAAAGTTCCGAAAAACTTGGTCGATGATTGAAGAAAATATTGATTAATCATTCCGAAACAACAGCTTCTTCGGTTTTCTCACATTTACTGGAAGATGTGCTCGGAAAACAATCGCTACAACGACAGTTTCCGCCAAAAGTTGTCAAGTTGCATCCATCTGGACAACCTTTACATGAGCATTTTTTGTCAGCTAGTCGAAAGGTACCGTCCTGCTGTGGGTCTAAAAATTGTCCTACTTCCAAAGTGCCGTCCGTACTTCTTGTTTTAATAAAATAATATGTAATGTTGGTCAAAGTGTCGGTACTTTTCAATAGCGTGAATTCGCCGAACTGCACGTTATTGCCTAGTTGCCTTTGTTCTTCTTCCCAGGCACTTCTAAGCTCGTCTTCACTGATTGAGGACCAAACGTTAGGTTCAGATTGTCGCATTATTGGGTTTTTGAATGGCTTGTCACTGTAAATAGCCTTGGATGCCTCACCTACATCTTGTATGGATGAACATGAGTGCATAATCAAAACAATAATCAACATGCTAATTTTGAGTAATGTGTTCATTTTTAAAAGTTTTAGGTTCACCCTAAGCCCGGGTCAGACAAACAAGTTGGTGGCCACCAGAACAGGTTCACTTACAAATCAAAAAAAAACACTACACAACCAAAATATTTTGTGAAAAAAATTACACAAGAAAACAAGTGTTTAGAAAATTTGCTCAAAACGATGAATGCTACGAGTTTCAAGTCGGGCTTCGAGGTTCAAAATCTTTGGAAATATTCTAATATTTTGATAAATAGTAGTTTAGGTTCTTTGTATACTACTCGACAAAATGAAGCTAGTAGTAGAATATTCAGATAAGTAGAACTGATTTCGTGCTTTTCGAGCCTGAGTTGGTGTGACGATACAGCCGGTCGTCGAGTTGACTGGTGTGTCCGATGTAAAAGCGGTTGAGGCTCGGAGAGTACAGTATGTAAACAAGAAATTGCACCATCGTACTTGAACTAAATGAAAAAAGCTACCGAAGTAGCTTTTTCTGTGGAGGATATCGGAGTCGAACCGATGACCCCTTGCATGCCATGCAAGTACTCTAGCCAGCTGAGCTAATCCCCCAAAATTTGTTTAGAATTAAGGACTGCAATAATCGATAGTTATTTTGATTTGGACAAGTGCATTCGCATAAAAGTTTCTATTTCATTTGCTGCTCTTGCTGAAGCACCTGCATTACCCAGAATACTTTTTAGTTTTTCATATCCAGCTCTTATTTCAGTCAACCTTTTGGGTTGTTTGAGCTCCAATAATTCGGCATGAACTTGCTCTGGATTGCAATCGTTTTGTATTAATTCGGCAAGCAAAGGTTGGTCGAGTATGAGATTTACCAAACTGATATACTTCACTTTTACCAATCGTTTGCCTATTTGATAAGAAATTGGGTTGCCTTTATAAACGACCAATTCTGGTGTGCCGATTAGTGCTGTTTCGAGTGTGGCAGTGCCCGATGTAACAATGGCAAATTGAGCATTTTTTAAAAGGTCGTAAGTTTGCCCCTGCACCATACGAGCACCGTAATTTTTCAGAAAGGGTTCATAATACGGCGATGATTGCCCTGGTGCTGCTGCAATTACGAGCTGGTAATCGGTTTGCCACTCTTTTGTCGCCTCGAGCATGATGGGCAGTTTAATCTTGATTTCTTGTTTTCTGCTCCCCGGTAGTAAGGCTAGGATTGGTCTTTCGTCGAGTTTATTCGAGGCTCTGAAATCGGGACGAAAGGGATATTCTTCTAATGCATCAAGTAAAGGGTGCCCGACATAAGCCGCTTCTACGCCTCTTTCTTTGTACCACGCCTTTTCGAAGGGGAGAATACACAACATTTTGTCGACCGATTCTCGAATTATTTTCACGCGTCCTTCTTTCCAGGCCCACAGCTGTGGCGATATGTAGTACACCACCGGGATGCCGATTTTTTTTGCGAAAGGAGCGATGCGTAGGTTAAAACCCGGATAATCGACCAAAATCACCAAATCCGGCTTCCATGCTGCAATATCGGCTTTGCAACGCTCCAGATTATTTAAAATGGTGCGGAGGTTCATGATAACCTCGGTGAAGCCCATGAAGGCAAGTTCGCGATAGTGTTTCACCACATTCACTCCTGCTGCCGACATCATATCGCCTCCCCAACCGCGAATTTCGTGCTTAGTGTTTTGTGCCAGTAGGGCTTTTACCAAGTTAGAGGCATGCAAATCGCCGGAAGCTTCACCTGCTATGATGTATGTTTTCACATGCCGAATTTTAAGAAGACAATAAGCAAAGCGTAGAATAAGGTAGCTAAAATTACTCCCCTCACACTTTGGTATTTATTGCGCTGAAGGAGCAAGTAAAATACTGCTAGGTTGGGCAATACTGCAAGGCTCAAAAGCGGGGCTAAGAGTCGGATTCTTTGTGTTTCAAGAATTGAATCGATAATACCGCGATTATCGGTGGTAGCTAATACGTATAAAGCGAGAGCACTCGCTGGTACCAGCAGCCCAACTAAAGCGCCAACGATTGAGCTGTTTGCCTTCATTAGAGCGTCCAACTATTGAGATAAGGTATTGCGTGGTGTGCGGTTAGGTCGAATTGAACGGGGACAAGAGAAGCATATCCATTACTTAATGCCCATTCGTCGGTGTCGGTTGCTTTTTCAAGCACTTGAAATTCACCAGTCATCCAATAGTATTTCTTGCCATGTGGATCAATACGTTCGTCAAAGTTTTCCTTCCATTTGGAGCTTGCTTGCCGACAGACCTTTAATCCTTTGTAGTCTTTTGGGTCGATCTTAGGGATATTCACGTTGAGTAAAGTTCCGAATGGCAATCCGTTTTGCAAAAGCTGTTCGGCTACTTGTCGTGCAACCTGAGCCGCTAAGCCGAAGTCGGCCTCGTAGGCAAAATCGCAAAGCGAGAAACCAACACTCGGTATACCTTCAATGCCTCCTTCTACTGCTGCCGACATGGTTCCGCTATAAATTACGTTGATCGAAGAATTTGAGCCGTGATTTATACCGCTAACTAGTAAATCGGGCTTTCGGTGTAGTATTTTGTCAACCGCAAGTTTTACACAATCAACGGGGGTGCCTGAAGTTTCGTAAGCTTCATGACCTTCAAATAGCCCTACTTTTTTGTTAATCCGAAGAGGGGATCCTATGGTTACAGCATGGCCCATACCCGACTGAGGGCTATCTGGTGCTACTATCACAAGTTCGCCCAGCGGTGCAACTGCTTCTACCAAGGCTCGTATACCGGGCGCATGAATACCATCGTCGTTACACACGAGTATTAGGGGTCGATTTGATTTGTTGGACATAATGCTCAAAAATAAGCCTTCTAATGCTCTTATTTCGACTTTTCGTAGCGCTTTCTGAAACGATTAATATTTACTTCATCTTCCAGAGGCTTGCCATCCAAAAGAAATTCTGCCATTCGTTTTGCAAAAAATGGGGCAATCATCACCCCTTTGGTGCCTAAGCCGTTAAAAACAGCCAACTGTTTGAGTTCAGGATGGCTACCTAATATAGGCCTGCGATCGGCTACTGTTGGACGGATGCCTGCTTTATGGTCAACTAGGGTATAGGCTCCTTGATAGGCTTGTGTAAATTTTTCGAGTAGCTCGGCTTTTCCTTTTTCAGTTGGTACGGGGCTCAAATTCTCCCATTCATAGGTGGCGCCTATCCGATAGTTGTTGCCTCCTAAAGGCAATATGAAGAAGCCACCGTTGTAAATTTCATCTAACTGTAAATTTGGAATATGAAGTGTCAATACGTCGCCTTGTGCAGGTTTAGTCGGGAGCCAATTGAACCACGGATTATGTCTTAACTCACTTCCTTCGCAGAAAATTATTCTTTTTGCTTCGATATTCTTCCAGCGTACACCGTTTTCAATAAGCTTCAAGTCTTGAATTAAGAATTCATCTTCTCGGAGTGTTTCCGATTCAACACACTGTTTCCGAAACGTATCTAAAAAAGGAACTAGATCGAGCCAGCCGGCACCTTCTACTAGGCCTCTTCCTGCAGGGTAGCGTAAATTTTGGTGATGGCTTGGAATCGCAGTCAAGGGTTTTACGTAAGAAGAAAATTCCGGGTCAACACTTTTCGTTTGCCACAGCTCTCCATATTTCTGATCGGGGATAACCCTACTAATGCGTAGTGGGTGCAGAAGTTTTAATCCGCACTCATCTTCTAATTCAGCGTACGTTTGTAAGGCCACTGGAAGTAGCTCATCCACGCGCCACGATTTTAGAATTAGCCTGAAAGTGAGTGGGTTCCACATGCCCGAGGCCACTCGGCTTGCTTCACCAGCTCTCCTTTTGTCGATGATAACTACTTTTTCTCCTTTTCGTTGTAATTCCCTAAAAAGTAAAGTCCCTGCCAATCCCTGGCCTACAATCAAACTATCTATTTTTAAAACATCCATAATACCAGAGAAATAATGCAAAAACCCAATACCATAAGTGCTGCAGAATAGGGAAGAATATCTTTGCCTTTTACGCCTGTTATGGCCAATAACGGTAAGGCCCAAAAAGGTTGTATCATATTCGTGAGTTGGTCGCCATAGGCCAAGGCCATCACTGCTTTAGGTACTGAGGTGCCCATTTGAATGGCTGCTTCTACCACTATCGGCCCTTGTACAATCCACTGGCCGCCACCACTAGGAACGAAAATATTGATGATTGAAGCACTCCAAAATGTAAGAAATGGAAGCGTATCTGTTGAAGCCATCATCACAAAACTGTCGGAAAGTTGCTCCACCAAACCGCTATATTTTACTATGCCCATAATTCCGGCATAAAGTGGGAATTGGATGAGTATCCCGGCCCCGTCGCGCATGGCCGATTCGGTGGCTTGATTTAGTTCATATAAACTTCCATGCAATAAGAAACAAAGACCTAGTAACAACCAATTCAGGAAATTGGGCGTGAATTGGTACATCCAGCTTTGCGGCGCTAGGTAAAGTTTCCAAAAGGCGACAAAAAGAAATACAAGGCCGATAGAAGTACCCAACAATCGACTGTTGTCGATTTTTTCGGCTCCATCAAACGTTGCCGATTGGGTTTTGAATTGAAAAGGCTCCAAGGTGTATGGTTTGGCTGGTAAAAATTTACCCAAAGCGCGAAAGAATAATGGGATCAGCAGCACAAACATGAGTGATGAGCTTATGTTCATGGCCGAAAACACAGTATCACGGAGTGGTATTATACCCGTTAGCTGTTCCAAAAAATGGCCCGCTTCGGCTACTTTTAGCGGTGCAGAACCTGAAAGGCCACCATGCCAAATCATCATGCCCGAATAAGCAGCTGCTGCAGCGAGTGGATAATTGAGCTTCCAGCCTTCTTTTAAGGCTTTTTCGCCGGCCATCCTAGCGAAAATGGCCCCGAAAATTAAGCCCAATCCCCAATTGAATAAAGCAACAACACAGGTAAATAGGGCAATGTAGGCTACCGCCACCGATCCGTTGGTACAAAGACGGGTAAGTCGAACGATAAGCCGATGAACCGGAGCACTCAATGCAAGCACATGTCCCAGAATGAGAATAAGCATCATTTGCATGCTAAAATCCAATAACTCCCAGAATCCTTTTTCCCAAAAAAGCAACAATTGAATAGCATAAGGAGTACTATTGTCGCTAGAGGCTGGGGCCGTTTGGAAGTACGCTACTGCATAGGCGAACACACTGAGCAGAATGGCAAGTGCAAAAGGTGAAGGAAGCAGCGGCTTATTCAAAATGGTTCTCATAGGAAAAGCCTAAATTTAGGTCAAATTCCATCTTCTATGCGAGCATATTTGCTTTTTATAACGACGGCTTTTTTTATGCTTGGTATTGCGCAAGCGAGTGATATTGACAGCTTAGAAACCCGATTTCGCGAAAAACCAACGACCAAGAATCTCGAAGCATTGCTGAAAATACCATACGATGCGTTGGTAGCAGATTTGGCACGAACCGAAAAGCTAGCTGACTCGCTGGTAGTTTGGTCTAAGCAGGTAAAAAATGCTGTTTTTCTCGGTGATGCGTATCAAATGAAAGCCTTAGTAGCCTATTATCAAGGGCGGTATGAGTTGGCTGTTGAAGCACATCTTGCGTCGATTGAATCGTATCGGGAGGCAGGCGACAGCAGCCGAATAGGAGGGGTATTTCTGAATATGGGTTATCAAGTAAAACGACGCGATTTGAAGTTGGCCATCGAACAGATGGAAACCGGTATAAAGATTTTGCAATCGCAAGGCGATTCTGAACGTTTGGTGGGAGGATACGATAACTTGGGTGTCCTGTACGAGCTGAAAAAGGACTTCAAAGCAGCAAAGTGGTTTTATGAACGTTCGTTGGCCATGAAGCGCGAAAGAAACGACTCGATAGGCCTTCCATACAGTTTGAATCATTTGGCTGGTTTGGCAGCGCTGCAAGGCAACTTCGATGAAGCAAATCGCCTTTTTGAACAGGGATATCTCATTCGTAAACTACGCAACGACCTCAACGGTATGGCCGAGAGCAGGATGATGCAGGCCGAAATGCTCGCAATTTCAAAAGAGTTTTCAAAAGTCCCAAGGCTGCTCGATGAGGCGATTGCACTGGGAAAGCGTATAGGCTACCTTCATTTGGTCAAGAGTGCTTTGAAGCTAAACGCAGAAGCTTATGCAGAACTTGGAGCATACGAAAAAGCTTTTCGACTTCATCAGGAGTATGCCCTCCTCGACGATAGCCTATTCAATATTGCTTCGAATAATCGAATAATGGAGCTGGAAAAGCGGTTTCAAGTTGCAGAAAAGGAACGCGACAATGAACGCTTACGCCAAGAAGCCCAAGTAAGTGCCCTCGAACTCGAAGCCGAAAGGCAATCGAGACTTCAATTGTTGTGGGGAGCTAGTTCAGCTTTATTGAGTTTGATTATGGTGTTTGGGTTTGTGTATAACCGACAGCAGTTGCGTCAACGTGCGGAAAAGGCGGAGCTGCAACGGACAAGCTTTCAGGCAGTAATTAAAGCCGAAGAAAAGGAACGTAGCAGAATTGCACGCGAACTCCACGACGGGGTAGGGCAACTCTTAGCGGCGATAAAACTGCACACATCGGTATTTGAAGTGCAATTGAGTCCTCCATTTTCGGAAAAAGTGAAAGAGCAAATTCAAATGATTGACGAGGCCGTTCAAGAAGTACGTCATATTTCACACAACCTGATGCCTGTAGCCCTGATGAATAAAGGCTTGATGGCTGCCTTACGTACTTTAGCCGAACGACTGGAAGGGAAGTTGCAGTTTGAATTGTATATCGACGATGAGACCAGACGTTTTGACGCACAAACTGAAATGTCGATTTACAGGATGGTACAAGAAGTTACCGGGAATATGTTGAAGCATGCCGAAGCCAGTCGTATTGTATTGGATATTCAAGGAGATGGTGAGGATTTGCTCATTTCGATACGCGACAATGGCAAAGGATTCGATTTGGCTTTGGTAGAAAAAAGCAGTGGCATTGGCTGGGACAATCTTAAAACACGTACTGGACTAATGGGTGGGACCATGGAAATTCAATCGGCACCTGGAAAAGGGACCTCGGTTTTGTTTGTGCTACCGGTGCTAGAAGCTTTCGCCGTGGCGAGCTAGTTAATTGTTCGGTTCGAGCATGAACTCAAGCTGAGCAACTGAGCGTCCGTTGATGTGCAAGTGTATTTCGTGCGTTCCAGGATAATGTATTCGAGTGGAGAGATTCGCAAAAGCATGATGTCGATGGGTTTTAAGCTCCTCGCCCAATGCAAGTACGGTTTCGGTTAGTTGGAACACCTTGGGGCTCTTGCTTCCATTCGCTTTTTGGTAATGAACTACATACTCAAGCCTGATTTTTTGGGTAGGACTATCCATACGTAATGCGATGTTAAATCCTAGTTTTTCGCCAATCTTGAGCCTATTTCGATCAAGTTCGAAACGATGAATGCTCAATTGCACCGGCACAAAATCGAATAATGCCAGAGCATCGCTGTTGCCTTTTTTCAAAAGTCCACGCAAGGCATGTTTAAGGAGTTTGTCGGTTTCTGTAGATATGCCTTTCCAACGTTGAGCGAGCTCAATCACAAGGGAAGGGTGGGATTTGCTGATATCGTTTAAATTGTTGGCGACCGATCGACGGACATATTCGGAAGGGTCGTTTTTGAGTAATTCCAAAACGGGAAGTACCTCGCTTGGATTTTTTTTAATCCAAGGTACGTCTTGTCCCCAAGGCAAACGTGGGCGAATACCCTCCGATGCCAAACGCCGCACGTGAGCATTGTCGCTTTTTGCCCAGTCGAGTACTGCCTCCATGGTTAGTTGCTGGTAACGAATCAAAAAAGGGCGTATGGCAAATTCGCTACTGCAAATGGGTGTGAAGGTGGCCAATGCAGGAATGGAGATATGGGGTTCTTCGAGACCGTAGACCTCGATGAAGTCGGAGAAAAAAATGGATGGATATCCTGAAAAACCACGACTGATTCGCTCGAGGGTTTCTATTTTTTGAGCATAATTGCCAGGTATAAATCGGCCTATTACAGTCGCCAAATGGCGTGTTCTCGATTTCAATTCCCTACTTTCCCAAACTTCATCGAACACTTGGTTTTGAAAAGTTACGGCATCAAACTGCTCAATTTCCCGAGCACAGGCCACGCAAACTTTTTGGATATACGCTGTAGAATAAAGATTTTTGAGGGGCTCTGCCATTAGATTTGTCAGGTGTAAAGATTCGTGAGAAATTCGACTCAAAACAATTTCTTTTCGCGTAATTCGGATTAATTATGTTCGAAATTTTACAAAAACCTTATCCGTTACTTGTTAGTCGGCGCTCACGGATACGGATGAGCATACTGTTTAGCTTATTTACCTGGTTTTTCTTGTTTATTTTCAGGCCTTTTGGGGTCGACGAGTCACAATTCCCCATGTTGTTCGTTTCGTTTTCGTATGGGGCGGTTTGTTTTGTCGTGATGATGGTACTAAACGTATTTATTGTGCCGCTCCTTCCTGGATTATTTGCAGAGCAAAGCTGGACTACGGGTCATCAAATTTTCTGGACCATGGTGAACATTTTCTCAATTGGTTTAGGAAATTGGGTACTCACGGCGTTTCTCTTTTATGAGCCGCTGGTACTTAAAGAACTTATCAATTTTGAAGTATACACATTGGTAATCGGGTTGTTTCCGGTTGGCATTAGTTATATCCTCAATCAGATTTGGCTGGAGCGTAAGTATAGACTGGCTGCTGCCAACTTGAACGAAGAGATACACCCCGAAAGGCAAGATCCTACTCGTTTGGATGCTAAAATCGTGATTCATTCCGACAACCAAGATGAAGATTTGACTTTGGAAGCCAACCATTTGGTGTATGCCGAAGCTTCCGATAATTATGTATTGGTCAAATATTTAAATGAGCGCCAGCAATTGCAAAAAACGCTTGTAAGAACGAGTTTGAAAAAGATAGAGAGCGACTTAGATGGGCATACTCAATTTTGGCGTTGTCATAAAAGTTATTTGGTTAATCGCTTACATGTGGCTCGTTTTTCGGGTAATGCGCAAGGGTATAAATTACATTTACGAACCACCGATGAATTTGTACCCGTGGCGAGGAGCCAAGGTTCAAAAATCCGTGAAAAGTTCTGATGCAGAAACTGGAATCGTTTCCTTCGGTTATTGATGTTTATCATACAGTGCTCTTTTAGATGATTCGCACTAAAGCAGCAGCTTGCATTTCACCCCAAAAGTTGCTGTTAACCCCTAAAAGGTCAATTTTCAACATTGACAAGCTTTGTTTTGCATCGTACCAATTTATCGGCGATGTTATACGATTCTCTTCTATTTTTCCATATTGGCGCCGGGACAACAGCATTGCTTGCTGGATTAACCGCCTTCATTTTGCGAAAGTTTAGCCCAGATCATCCATTGGCGGGAAGGGTGTTCTTTTATGCGGTTTTGGTTGTTTCGTTTACGGCAATTACCATGGCCATCCTTAAATGGAATCCATTTTTATTGCTGGTTGGTTTTTTTACCCTTTATCAAAACTATGCTGGAAAACGCTCGGTAGAAAACAAAGGGTTGATGCCCAATGGCCTCGATCTCATTTTATGGTTAACCGGATTGGTTACGGCTATTTGTATGCTCTCGGAAGGGGGGCTGGTTTTGTGGGTTTTCGCTGCCATTCAATTAAGTCTGGTAATTAACGACATGCGAATTTATGTGGTGCTGTGGCGTGGTGGTGGTTTGCCAGCCAATGCCTGGTTACGGAGGCATTTAGGGAATATGGTAGGTACATTCATAGCGGTAGTTACGGCTAGTTTGGTGGTGAATGTAGAATCGGCTTGGTACATATGGTTATTACCCACTTGGTTGCTCAGCCCAATCATTATTTTCTGGAACTTTAAGTTGAGTCGTAAAAAGTCGAGCGGAATCATGAAGCAAGGTTTAAAAGGAACCATTGCAGTATTGGCTACTTTTGTTTTTTTCAGTACAGTTGTTGAAGCGCAACCCTATACCCAGGCAAAAACACGACATCGTTTTGCCCAATTAAATACCGGAATGGATTTCGGCTATATTCCTGCGGCAAACAATGGAGCTCCAGTAAATACGACCGAACAAGGTGCAGCTCGCGTCATTATCGGTGGCACGCATTTTTGGGGCCATGCCGATTTTTTCGTAGCCTTTCCAATAGCGCACCTGGAGTCGGAAGGCTATCGCGAGCGGGTTGAAACAGGATTTAGGTTTTTTCCATGGCAAATAGCCGACAAAAAGCTACGGCCGTACCTTGGGTTTTCGCATCGCATGGCGAGTTTTCAGCAAGGTGATGGCGACAAAAGTTTGGTGCATAGGATGCCTCTTTCGGCAGGTCTTTATTATAATCGCGGCCCGCATTTGATCGACTTCGGTATCAGTTATACCGCTACTCCTCAAACGAGTTATCGATTTGCTGCTGGACCTGCAACAAGCATCAATTTACCTCCAATAGGATTACGACTTGGGTATAAGTTTATGCTCGAAACAACCTTAAGTGCTGAGAAAAATTGGCAAAACGGAAAAACCGCTTGGTATACCGATACTTTGGCCAAATTGGGGAGATTAGATGGGTTTACCTTTGGCTTAGGCCCGTCGGTGAGCTTCTTTTCGAAAGAGTCGAGTTCTTTTTTTAATGACAACAGTGGGTTTGTGCAGCCACGAGTAGGGAATTTATATCCCGAAGTAATGGTAGGATATTATTGGCACAAAGCCGATTTACAGGTGAGTACTGTTTTTAGAGGCTTTAAGTATTCTTCATCGGCTTATGGGACCGATTTTGAGCTGAAACGTCGTGCAGTAAATTTGGAGGCCTACAAATTCTTTGGCGATTATCACGGTTTTGTTCCTTTTGTAGGACCGCTGGTAAGCTACGAGATTTTTGAGGGGCAATTTTCACAAAATGGACAATTACTGAGTAGTGCAGAAAGTGCTGCGGTTCGTCCAGGGGTGATTTTTGGTTGGGACATACGTCCCGATCGGATTCAAAGCTGGTATTTACGCACTTGCTTACGCTGGATACCCGGTGATGAACTAGATTTTGGAGGCGGCAAAAAACTAAACCTCAATCAACTCGAGGTTAATTTCATTCAGTTTGTTCTTTTACCTGGCAGGTTATAAACTAATCGGCTTGTTTGAGCAGTGGAAACCGTTGTTTTAGTCCGTTGGTATCGGTAAGCACCAGTATATACCAACCAGCTTTTATACTATCGTCGAGTACCAAATAATCCGCATCAAGGAACCCGCTGGTGAGTACTTGAGCTTGACTATTGAATAGCTCATAATTCAAACGTTGACCATTTTGCCAATTTTTGAAATAAATGGTATTCGAAAATGGGTTTGGATAGGGTGCTATGATAGACTCGAACCTTTCAGTTTCAACACTTACCATTTGGCAACGCCGTTGAACTTCAGCGGCAAACCAGGCATAGATGGATGGTATTGTCGTGGAGTCGAACGGTGGATAAATACAACCGGGGCGGTTATTGTGACACGCTGGATGGTAGGAGTTAGTTGAATAGTTAGACCAGCTACCGGTCGAGTCGGAAGAAAATAGCAAGGCATTGGGAAATCCAAACATCATGGCTCGGAATCCGTCGCCTGGATAGCCGTAAATGAAGGTAGAGTCGCCACAGCGAAGTATCCCTTGATAGTGCACTATTAAATTTTCAAACCAAGAATTCCAACTTTGCCCTCCGTTGATAGAATACACCAAACCCGAATTGTAGTACCCCACTGTACCAATGATGGTGTCGCTTCCTAAAAAGCTGAGCTGATTGAGTGAGCTGTATTCTGGAAAAAATCCTGTGAAACGAGCCGCTTGAAAGTAGGCTGTATCCTCTACCCATTGGCCGCCATAATTGGTACTGCGGAAAAGCTTGCTATCGTTTCCAATATAACGACTACCCACGACTACCCACCAATGTCCGGGGCGCTGCACATCTAAGTCGCGTATATAATAATCAGAATCGGATTGGGAGAAGTCGCGTACGAGCAGCGTACCTCCCACAGTTGTATGTAAGTAAAGTCTTTTTCTACCTGCAATCAAAGTGCTGTCAGCATTCAACGTGATCTGCGTAGAGTCGTTTAATCCCCACCAGCGTTGGCCAGAAGCATCGGTAAGACCACAAAAAATAATGAGGACTAAACAGAGCGTTTCGCGCCAATTGAAAAGAGAGTAAACCATTAGTTCAAGCAGTAAGCTGGGTTAAAAGAAACTCTTTTTCTGATTCTAGATACATTAAAAATGCATTAGCGGCGGGGCTGAATGCTTTTCCTTTCCGCCATACCAAGTTCCATTGAGTAACTACCGGTAGATGCTGTACGGGAATAATTTCCAGTTCGCCTGAGGCAAGTTCTTGCTTAATGCCTATACGAGGCATGATGCTGCAGCCAAGTCCGGCCAACACCGCCTGTTTTACTGCTTCGTTTGAGCTCAGTTCGAGTCTTCGTTTTACTTTGAGTTGGTGGTCGTCGATGAACTTCTCGTTGACCAATCGAGTGCCCGATCCTGCTTCCCTAAAGATCAGCGGTAAATGTTCAAGTAGTTCGGGCGAACTTTTTTGCTCAGGAAACTTATTCCACTCCGGCCTGCCTACCAAATACAATTCGTTGCTCAATAACCCTAAGGTTTCCACTTCGGGTTGTTCAGGGACGATGGAAACCAGCGCAAAGTCGACTCGGTTTTGTTCGAGTGAGGCCACTACTTGTTCTTTGTTGGTTACCTCCATTTGAAGTTCGAGGTTTTGATGGATTTTCATGAATGGGCTAAGCAGATAAGGCATAACGTACTTACCTGTAGACACTACTGAAACAGTGAGTTTACCTGTAAGTAATCCCTTATGTGCCAATGCACGATAATGTATGGCGTATAACTCATCAAGAATTCTACTTGCCGTGGCCGCTACCTCCTTGCCGAAGTCGGTGAGATACACTTTCCTGCCCACATGTTCAAGCAATGGGAGCTCAAATTGATCTTGTAATTTTTTAAGCTGAATAGAAGCTGCAGGTTGCGTAATGAAGAGTTGTTCAGCAGCGCGTGTCACACTTCCGGTTTCGGCGATTTGGTGGAGTACTTCCAATTGTTGGAGTGTATAATTCATAAGTATAATTTATGATTACTATGATGAATATAAATAAAAAAGAATGATATGTGCCTAGCAAATTTGCAGCACTAAACGCAACGAGCATGACAAAAACTAGAATTACTGTCGCAAAAGGGGACGGCATTGGACCTGAAATCATGGATGCCACACTTAAAATACTGTTGGCAGCAGGCGCACAGCTTGAAATCGACGAAATTGAAGTAGGCGAGAAAGTTTATTTGGCAGGAAATACTGCTGGAATTGCCCGTGAATCGTGGGACATCATTCGAAGGAATAAGGTTTTTTTAAAAGCCCCTATCACAACACCACAAGGCGGTGGTTACAAGAGCTTGAATGTGACCACACGAAAATTCCTAGGATTGTATGCTAACATTCGTCCGTGTATTAGTTTACACCCCTATGTAGCCACCAAACATCCGGTTATGGATGTGGTGATTGTACGAGAGAATGAAGAAGACTTGTATGCAGGCATTGAGCACCAACAAACCGATGAGGTAATCCAGTGCTTGAAGCTAATCAGCAGACCTGGTTGTGAAAAAATTGTACGTTATGCTTTTGAATACGCCAAAGCCTATGGTCGTAAAAAGGTGACCTGCTTTACCAAAGACAATATCATGAAACAAACCGACGGGTTGTTTCATCAGGTATTCGATGAGATTGCCAAGGAATATCCCGAAATAGAAAACGAACACTGGATTATCGACATTGGGGCAGCAAAAATGGCCGATACGCCCGAAGCATTTGATGTAATTGTAATGCCCAACCTGTATGGAGATGTACTCAGTGATGTAGCGGCTCAAATTGCAGGGTCGGTAGGACTCGCTGGCTCGGCCAATATCGGAGAAAGTTGCGCAATGTTCGAGGCCATCCACGGTTCGGCACCGCGCCGCGCTGGTCAAGATATGGCCAACCCGAGTGGTTTATTGCAGGGTGCCATCATGATGCTCAACCATATTGGCCAAAGTGAAGTAGCCGAGAAAGTTCAGAATGCTTGGTTGAGAACTATTGAAGACGGCATTCATACCTACGACGTATACAAAGAAGGTGTGAGCAAAGAGAAGGTGGGTACCAGTGCTTTCGCCGATGCTGTGATTGCACGCCTAGGCTTGAAGCCTACTCAATTTAAGGCTGTGAGCTACAGTGCAAAACAAGCACTTAATCTCCCGAAATATGTTCGTAAGGCGGCGGCTCACAAGGAGTTGATGGGAGTTGATTTATTCGTACACTGGCCGGGTACCGATCCAGATGCGCTGGCAGTGATGATGCAGGGTGTGGCACTTGACGAAGTAAAGTTGAATATGATTACCAACCGCGGTATCAAAGTTTGGCCCGAGGGATTTGAAGAAACCTTTTGTACCGACCATTGGCGCTGCCGCTTCAAACCCGAAAAGGGACAGCTTTCGAAGTTGCAGATTATTCAATTGCTGAAACGAGCCGAAGAAAAAGGAATAGATGTGGTGAAAACCGAAAATTTATACCATTTCGACGGGAAGGCGGCTTATTCTCTTGGACAAGGTCAGTAATTGGAGGAAATCATGGAGCTCAGTCTTATTCAAGGTCGATTTCGCAGGCAGGATGCCATCGATATTCTTACCCGCATGGTTCATGTGAAGATAAGTTTTCATGAAAGCCGTATTCAGGGAAGCAGCAATGAAGACGATATCAAATTCAGAGAGAGCAAAATCAAACAATTGCAACGTGAGCTGTACGACTGCGTGCAGCAAATTCGTAAAAATGAAAGTGATTGGATTGAGCTGAGTGCCGCTGTTCGTCTATGAATGATGCGAAACTATTTTTTGAGGGACGTACCCTGCTTCTTCCTACCAAACATGGGAAGGAGCGGGTACTAGCCCCAATACTTGAAAAAGGATTGGGGGTGCAGGTGGTGGTAGCCGATGTAGATACCGATGTGCTTGGTACTTTTAGCGGGGAGATAGAACGCACCTTAGATCCGGTGTCGGCGGCATTGGCGAAGTGCCGGTTGGCTTTTGAACGCTTTGGCGCCGACTTGGCTGTTGCCAGCGAAGGCTCGTTTGGTCCTGACCCATTTGTGGGAATGGTTCCAGTAAATGAAGAACTTTTGGTGCTTTTGGACGACAAAGAGCGCTTGCAGATTCAGGTGGCGGTAAGAAGCACCGACACCAATTTTAATGCCGCGGAAGTAACCAATCGGTATCAATTGGAGCAATTTGCTACTCAAGTTCAATTCCCGAGCCATGCCTTGATATTACGTCAAGGTGAAGGCTCGCTAAATAAGCTACATAAAGGTATTACGCAGTGGGATGCGCTGTTTTCGCTTTTTGACCAACTACGCGCTGAACACGATTCAGTTTGGGTCGAAACCGATATGCGTGCACACCTTAACCCCAGTAGAATGGATGTTATCGCTTCGGCAGCGCATCGCTTAGTTGCGCGCATTCAGTCGGCCTGCACAGCTTGTGGGGCTCCTGGCTTCGGCATCACGGAGCAAGTAAGTGGTTTACCCTGCGACTGGTGTGGTACTGCCACGCGCGCCGAGTTGTATGCCATTAGCGAGTGCCAACGTTGCGGATACCGTCAGGAAGATTGGTATAGAAAAGGGCGAAAAACCGAAGACCCTGCATATTGCGAACGATGCAATCCTTAGGGGCAACAAAACTTTTATCCAACCGGGTTTTAATAAATTTCAAGAATCTGAGCATCGGTCGAAAACATCGACTGATTTGGCCACCCCGAATTCATTAATTTCTGTGCGAATGGCGATTCGACCGAAAGTAAGTGCACCGTAACGTCGTTGACTTGCACTTTACCAACGGGAACTGCAAAATAAAACCAACCCTGTTGGGTTCTTATCAGACTATTAAGTCCGAGTTTGAGAGGACTTTCGCTTGGGTCGAGCTGAGCTAAGCTATTTTTCAGACGTTCGTACGAACCACGCTGGCGCTGCAATAAATCGAGTTCTTGCTGGAACATGGCTCGTGCCGTTTCGTATTTGTCGCCTGCCGAACTTTTGGTTTCGTTCGCTTTATTTTGCTCTAATTCTACCAACTGCTGGTTGATTTCTTTTAATCGAGCATCAATAAGCTTGTTAGCCGCGGCATGAATAAGCTTTTTGAATTCTAACGACATACAACGGAAATTGATTAGCTGAAGCTTGTTCGAAATTCAGGTTTAAAAACACTCGCAATTAAAGGCCAGCTCATCAATTGCCATGGTGATGTATGCCTAAAAATACAGCAAATAATGCCCTAAAAAAACCAATGAACTGCTTAATGCTGTACGCCAACTGGCGCGACCAAAAATAGCTCTAGCTAACCTTTTTCACTTTGATGGCTTGCAAACCTTTCGGGCCCGATTCAGTTTCGAAGCTCACTTTGTTGCCTTCGATCACTTTTTCGCTCAGCCCGTTGATGTGCACAAAAATACTTTCCTGCGATTGGAGGTCGCGTATAAAGCCGTATCCCTTTGCATCGTTGAAGAAACTCACTATGCCTTGACGGATTAAATCAGCTGGATCGATGGGTGCTTGACGGGTTACACTTACCGCAATGGAATCGGCTTCAATTTCACGTTTCATGCGTGGATCGGGGGGAGTGCTCGTAAAATTACCCTCGTGATCGACGTACATAATCATATCGCTCAAACCCTTACCCTTAGAGGAATTGGCCTGACGCTCTTGACGTTTTTCTTCTTTTTCTTTGCGTTTCTGTTGTTTTTTCTTCTCGTTTTCCTTCTTCCCGAAGGTTTGTTGTGATCTTGCCATATTAGATTTAAAGTAGGTGTCCGCCGTCGGGGGCGGTCCTGGCAGATCGCGAGCGATGGTGAATTTTTACAAAGATAGACAAAAAAAGCCGCTCTTCATGAGCGGCTTCTAAAGTTCATATTCAAAAGTGGTTAACCTTGAAACGGATAGCGGTAGTTTTTTGGCGGGTTAAGATTTTCTTTGATCGTACGGGCCGATGTCCAGCGAATGAGGTTGAGCATAGAGCCCGCCTTATCGTTGGTACCCGAAGCACGTGCTCCGCCAAACGGTTGTTGGCCCACCACTGCGCCAGTAGGTTTGTCGTTGAGGTAGAAGTTACCTGCGGCATGACGTAGCTTTTCGGTAGCCAGGTCGAGTGCATAACGGTCTTGTGCAATAACGGCTCCCGTAAGGGCATATACAGAGGTTTGGTCAAGCAGGCTTAACGTTTCTTCGTATTTGTTTTCGTCGTAAACGTAAAGTGTGAGCACTGGTCCAAACAACTCCTCGCACATGGTAACGTATTTCGGGTCGTTTACCTTGATGATGGTTGGCGCAATGAAGTAGCCTTTCGATTTGTCGTAGGTTCCGCCGGCTACAATTTCGCAACTCGGATCTTTCCGTGCAGCTTCGATGTAGCTCACTAGTTTGTCGAACGATTTTTCGTCAATCACCGCATTGATGAAATTGGTAAAGTCCTCGACTCCACCCATTTTCATGTCGGCTAAATCGGCCAACACCCGTTTTTTGGTAGCTTCCCACAGATTAGCGGGTACATAAGCGCGTGAAGCAGCCGAACATTTTTGCCCTTGAAATTCAAAAGCTCCTCGCGAAATGGCTGTTGCCAGGATTTCTACGTCTGCCGATTTGTGGGCGATGATGAAGTCTTTTCCTCCTGTTTCGCCAACGATGCGCGGGTAACTTTTGTAGCGGCTGATATTGTTGCCGATGGTTTTCCAAATGTCGTTGAATACGCCTGTAGATCCCGTGAAATGGATACCAGCAAAGTCGGGATGTGAAAATATCACGTCGCCGGCTTCTGGTCCGCTTACATAAACGAGGTTGATCACGCCATCGGGTAATCCAGCTTCCTGGAACAACTTCATGAGGAAGTAGGCAGAATAAATTTGGGTATTGGAAGGCTTCCAAACCACTGTATTGCCCATCAAAGCGGGTGAAGTAGGTAAATTGCCGGCAATAGAGGTGAAATTGAAGGGGGTAAGTGCAAATATGAAGCCTTCTAGCGCACGATATTCCACGCGGTTCCAGGTTAAGGGCAAACTTTCGGGCTGCTGATGATACAGCTGCACCATGTATTGTACGTTGAATCGGAAAAAGTCGATGAGTTCGCAAGCGCTATCAATTTCGGCCTGAAAAGGGTTTTTACTTTGCCCCAACATGGTAGATGCATTGAGTATGTCGCGATAGGGACCTGCT